>Ga0209671_1002957_pt1 | contig 16042 bp, 11 predicted proteins | sample WorMetHERISLAND2_2_FD_187401 | JGI IMG/M metagenome (GOLD analysis project Ga0209671, IMG submission 187401) | Marine gutless worms symbiont microbial communities from Max Planck institute for Marine Microbiology, Germany - Olavius geniculatus... | ecosystem: Host-associated > Annelida >...
AACCATTGCTGGTTATCTGACCTTGAACCACACACTGGTCGGTGCTGTCCTGGTCAATTAAGTGACCACAACAATAATACAAACATTAGAAAATGATGCACAAAATATGCGGTAAAAGTAGGCCTAGGTCTGAACCGCGACCTGACCCGACCCGCCAAAATCGCCATAAATCTGACCCGTAACCCGACCCGACGCGATCCGCGGATGGACCCGATCCGTGTCCATCTCTGAGTTTTACTGACATGTAAATTGTGGAAAATATCGTTGTTTAATATGTCGAGGCCGGAAACTTTTGGGATGGCCCGCGTAAAATATTTACATCGGGACCAAAAGTGACACCAGCCTGAAGCCCGTTTCAAGTACGTAAATGCAGTGCTATCTAAACCACAAAACGAAATTTATTTAGGCCTACATGTATTGTTTAAACATTTGACATTACAGGCTGAACGGTAGTTCAAGCCCTGTGTTAACGGCGACTTCTCTTTCTTATGGGAAATCCAAAAATTCGACCCCCACAGAATCAAAACTCCTGATCCGATTGAGATAAAATTTGGCACGGTTGATTACGGCAGCGAGAAGACCCGTCATGCAAAATTTTATGCAAATTCCTCCAAGGGGGGCTTCTCGACAAATGGGTGAAATATACGCAAAATTTTTATTTATATATGTCTTTTTTCTTCAACTCACCCACAGGTCAGACCCCTTAAGGGATTTTTACGCTTAATACGTCAAACGACGCGGTTCTGCACAAGAAAGTGCCCATTAGAAATTGAAAAATTAAAATTTAATATTTAACGTATTTATTCGCAAAAATCAAAAAAAAATTACAATGGCGCCTATGGGGAAAATTCAACAATTATTTAAACCGTCATAACTTTGGCTGTGTATAAGATAAAGTCGTAATTTTTGGTTCTAAGGTATGGCTTTCGAAGATGGCCAATCTAATAATGTTATTCAATTTTACCCCGGACCCACCCTGGTTGCCATGGCAACGAAATTTGGGACAAAATGGGCTATAACTCGGTCTGTGTAAGATATATCTGCGATATTTTTGCGTCTATAGGGGGGTTTTCGGGATGGGCCATTGAATGCTGCCAATCGCATTTTTCCCCGACCGATCCCGTTGCCATGGCAACGAAATATGGAACAAAATTGGCTATAACTCGGCTTGTGTAAGAGATATCTGCGAGATTTTTGTATCTATGCGGGGGTTTGGGGAATGGGCCAGCGAATGCTGCCAATCGAATTTTACCCCGACTGACCCTCGTTGCAATGGGAACGAAATGTGGGACAAAATGGGCTATAACTCGACATATGTACGAGATATCTCCAAGATTCACAGTCAGTGTGATGCGGACAATATCACCTTTTGTGATTTTTGCTATTTTCGATGTGCGAGTTCTTCAATGTTGCCGTTAACAAGTGCATAAACTGATGTTTTGTACATTTTGACAATTATTCACAGTTTCAATGTGTGTCAATTTATTTTACAATATTTTTTTACATTTTTTTGGAACTAGCGTTGCAGTAATTTACAAAAAAAATAGTTAACATCTGTAGTAATCGTGGAATTAGGCATTGAAGTCTCAGTAATTAGGTTGACTGTGGTTAATAGCCGTAGGCCTTTCTTTTTTTCTAAAACCTTCCCTTAATCCAGTTAAGTTGTTAAGAGACGTGGGACCGGATAAACTTCTTAAGAATAGGCATAACACAATTTACAGTATAAAACATAGACACACATTAACCCTTCTTTACCGAAAAAAATAACAGTAAGAGAAAGACAAACATAATAACTTTACACGCCTTGGAATAATAGTGCGCCATCTCTGTTCTGATAACAATGCTAAAGTTCTGTCAAATTCAGATAGACTCTTGTACCAGTCTGTCATGCTACAAAAGACCTTCTGCTTTATCCCATGGATCTTGTAAGTAAATACAGTGCTTAAGAAATGAATGAATGTATTGTTTATGGGAATAATTTTGAAAGCAGCCATTAATTTGTGCGCAATAAAATTTAAGAAATACTTAGCAATTTACGACTCAAAGCCTATGGGAGTTTTAAATCGAAGCTTCTTAACACAAACGATTAGAACTATAGAACAGTTTGCAAGCAAATTAGGCTATTTTGAACTATTTATAACAATCGAACGACAACTTATTGTGACGACAACCCGAGGTAGAAATACTTCACACGAATTCATTTCTCGAGAAGTCTAAATCAGTGGCGGCACAAGCTTTATAGAAAATCTCTTTTTGCGTTCCACTTGCAATTAGCCGATTTCCCTTACTCTCCGATAAATTTAAATGGAAAAGAAGAAGCAGGGCTTCTGAGTTCTGGCTTTTATTTGGAACTGCCAGTGTTCGATTTTGCGCGGAATGACGCAGTCGCGCAGAGCAGAAATTACAACGAACAAATATACGCAAATAAATTAACAAAGATCGTGTTAATTATGCCGCGATGAAACTTTTGATACGATGTTGTAATATATTTTTTAAAATATCGCGAAGAAATCCTTAGCCAACGGTCGGTCGGTGGCGTAGTTAACAATGATAAAAACGTCGGTGCACCTCGGGACGTCAAAGAACATTGTGAAAACGCCGCCTATGGAATGCAACACAAACAGAAATTAATACAGCAACAACACATTATTAACAGTAACCAGAAGCGACCAGCAAAGCTTATACGTACACGTAAAGACGTATAGTTCGAACGTGTTTGTAGACCTGTTAATTGTCATAGCACATTTTTACGCGCGAGAGCTAGCATAGCTGCTATAAGCTTAGCGCATATTAGCTATATGGTAATTCTGTCTTGGTGTTTGCCACGTCCCGGCACCGATCCAAGGCCAGGTAAGATAGAGACTTCGGGTTTTCACCATATGATAGCTTGGAGTCTCAGGTATTTTGTGACAAAATCTCATGCCTCTGGGTCCCGCGAACAAAAAGGCGAAAAGGGGCACCCCCTAAAAGACGTTATTTTACCGCTATTGGCTCGTCTAGCGTGAAAATGGTTGCAGATAGGTACAGATATGCTGCACACGCACTGACGACAAACTTCTTAGGAGTGTCAACATCGATAACCTTAAGTGACCTTAAACCCCCCCAAATCGGGGGTTTTAGTGATTTTTTTCGAGTTTTCGCGTTGCGACACACATTTCAAGAGTGAATTGCGCCGAAATGGCTAGGTATAAACAGAGAAAACCAGCATATGAAATTTTCGTCATTGAATGTAGCTTTTAGCGGTGCAAGTCCCGATCTGCTAGATTCAAATAGGCCTGCGCACGTGGGTGTCAAATAGAGGTACTTTCTAAAACTGGCTATTTTGTCGCTATTGGCTGCTCTAGCGTAAAAACAGTTGTAGATAACACAGACATGCTGCTTATCATAACAAGCACTGGCAATGAGCTTCTTAGGAATGTCAATATCAATGAATATGAATAATCTTGAACCCCAAGATAAAAGTGTATGGTGATTTTTGCGCTTTCCGGCTGCAGAAGACTGAATTGCAACGAAATAAATGGAGATAGACCAATATTATCTGCGAACAGAAACTGCTATAGGCTTTCGCGCGTCTCATGAGCATCAGCTCAGATTTTTTGTTGCATTATGCAGTCCTTAGCTGCATATAAAACATCGTATTTTATTAGCTACTTTACTACATTTTCTTATTATTTCAATTCTACGTGTAGCAGGCGTAAATCCTATTAGGTTACTGTCGGCTGATTACCTAACGAGGCAGTCCTGTTCTGCTGCTCTTTTATATTACAGTTAAGCCTAAGCTTATTGTTGCGCTATAAAGTTTAAACTTATAAAAGGGATCCACAATTTGTCGTATTGGATGTTTTTAGTACTTCGTTCAGAAAGTCAATAACTCAAGTTACAACTTGCTTAGTTTAAGTATTTTAACGTATTCATATTCAGCAAAGACAGCAAAAACGCAAATCAGACAAATTTCCCACTACACAATGAGCTGTCATTCGTTGGCGAGTATTACCGAACCTTAAATACTAGAAATTTGGCACCGCGAAAGATGTACGCATACAAACGAATGCTCAGCCAAACAGCAGATTAGCAAAAAATAAAAAATATACCTGTATAGGCTTACTCGTACATGCTATATATGCGCTTTATTGGAATTGTATACGGCGCCGTTTACGGCTGTCTTCCATATTAATGCTTGACTATAAAGACTATAGTAAAAGAGTCAATAATAGGCATATACGGATCATTTCACAGCAGAGTTTCACGCTTTTATGTTTTTTTTGTGTTCTTTTTTCCCCATTTTCTCGTACCCGTTTTCTTTTTTTCTTTTTTTCATGCCGCTTCCCATTAGTACAGTTACGGTGTCAGGTGTCTCAATCAGCGGTTTCGTTCCATGGTGAGCCTATGAAAGTTTTAAAAAACACACAAAAATCTTTTCACGAAAATGGTAAAAACAAATGTAAAATTTAAAGTGTTTTTCTATAGCGTTATTTTTTTAAAAAAATATATCGTTGACAGCGAGCATAAACCTCAAATTCTCGCGTCCACACGTCACTGAAAAGAAAAGCGATTGAAACGCAAGTAATAAAATTTCTGTTTTTGGCTTTTCCCCGAATAATTTTGTCAAGAAGATGATTAACAAAACGGAAGTGGCAGCCGAGATCGGCTCATTGTTTCGCATGACGTAAACGAACGTGAGCAAAAAAACGGCAAAGGCATAATAAATAACGCAGTAGGCTAATAAACACTGTAGTAACATTAAAAAATTAGACTAAAATCGACCGCCGATTCGCTCCGCAGTTTTACAGTTGCTATCTATTTGAGCAATGCAAAGACGTCGACGAAATGTAATGCAATTATAGACATTCCGAAACAATAGCGACAACGGACCGAAAATAAAACCTGCTTCAATATAAGCCCAGTGCTGACACGATATGCAGCCGTCCGCTTCGCTACACACAGCACTCAGCGACCCAGCCGGCCCTAACCCTGACCTTTAAACTTTGATTTTTTAAACTTAAATTTGGCACACCTGCTACTACTACTGCCCTGTGAAATATTCCCGCCATTTTTGTTTTTTTTTCGCCTGTTCATTTTTGAGTTAAAAGCCCGTACGGGACGAACAGACAAACAGCCAAGCATTTACCGTAATGCGGCTTATTAGGACGGCCGCATATTAATATGACTTACCTGTAAAACAACAATAACACACAAAACATGCAAACTCGGTAACATATGTGAGCAAAACGCGAATTACAATTAGTTCTGTTTAAAAGAACGTCAACAGCCTTTGATAAAAAACAGAGACGATTCGACGACAAAAACAATAAAACTGAACTGACGTGGATTAGTTTTTGACAATGGGTTTGCAACATTAGTCACTGATTGACGCGTACGTGCGCGTAGTCACACAGTCACCGACGCCGTTACACGGTGCATACAGTTTGCTTGCCTATTGGGCAATTCGTCAAAAGCTAAACCATATCAGTTCAGTTCAATTTAGTTACATCGCTTTGTACGCGCCTTTACATCGGCAAACTTTAAGCACAAACAACTTCAGAAAAAAGATCAGCATTCTTGTTTGTTTTTGTGCACTTTTTGCAATCAGTGACAATCTGTGCGAAACAAACGGACCGACTTAAAAAAACATTTCTCTAAATTATGCAATTTCAGTAAACGAGTTTATTCTGAGAGGACGTCGCATGCAACAAATCGGAAACGTTGATTTCTGAAATTCTTCATGTGTACTGAAAATTAAACTCTCACTTTTTGACTTCGTTCAGAGAAGTAGTTTCTGCGATTCCTCCGCGAGGCGCTTTGGTGTTGTGGCATTTCTTATCATCACTTTATTGCATACCTAACTTAATGCTGCGTTTGCCAGTGACAAAAATTTCGCAAATTCGTTGATAGCCTACTAGACAAAAGATTTAACACAAGTAGCCTTATATATAGGGTTAGCTATTAATACTCGTTGACATGGCGTGGTACACACCGTCTCATGAGCACGACAGTGACTGGAAGCTGTGCCTATACAGTGTACACCGTGTTATAGAAACACTCGCGTACATCACAATACATACAGAAGCAAAAAATCTCGGTCAGCAAATAATATACAGTAATAATAGTTCAACAAAAAGTGATGGAATGAATGAAAACATCAAACTGTCAGCCGCGGTGACGTAGACAGAACTCTGCCAACCCAATGCGACAAGAACGATTCCACCTCAAATTATTCGAGGAGTAAATTCATTACATCTTTTCTCTATTGCTTTTCACCTACTGCATTAACATCTGCGTGGTTCAAAAAGTAAACATCCAAACATTTTCATATTTTTTTACACATACACAGCAACAAATTTCTAATAAAGCGATCGCTAAGACTGTTGCAAATTTTTGCAATGCGTTTGACGCGTACCGGTACGATCTTTAACTACCAGTACTTTTGCCAGTTACATCGCAGTTGAAAATTGACCGTTTGAGAGCTTGAAAAAAAAATCGATGGTTATTTACTGAAGTCATCATAATTTAATTTTTGACCATCCTTTAAAATAAAAAATAGCCCACACAAAAGTTTGTTTTATTTAGTTTTCACGGATTACATACAGCCGACACGGCCGACTGAGAGAAGCTCCAAACTGAAATGCTTTCTTGTTGCAACGAAAAGACCGAAGTGTTTTCTAGAGAGTCCTGGCTACATCGCGGCTCGCCCAGACAAGTAAACGAACTGAAAATATGTAATCCAGTAACAAACAGTAACAAACATGCGAAGAAACGATTTTCGCGAGCTCGTTGCCGCTACATTAAGTCGAAGCGCCTGCGCAGTCTTATAGACGGCTGCAGTGCACCCTGTCTGAAGTTACACGCGCAGTTACGTACGAACAGCAACGGTAGGACCGAAACTGATGAGAAACGCGAGTTGAGTCCCACGTGGTGACTAGCAGTGATGTAGCGAGTGCCCCATCCCACCAAAAAAACCAAGCTATTGCAATTTGTCCATATCATCGCTACATATTGACCAATTTTACGTTTTTTACCAGTAGACTCTGCAAAAAAATTGCTACTCAGTGGCATGCATGCCGCACCTATTATGTTGCTGCACTACCTTGTAAAACACAAATATCAAAAAACCAACAATATCTACAGAAAAGCAGAAGGTCCAATGGTATTGACAAAGTACAATAGCTTAGTTTTTTCGGCCATCCTGTACACGGTGTTTCATAAAAAGGCGCCCTTTTTTGTCTTTCCTTATTCAGTCAAATAATAATCAATTTAAGCAAAATTTTTACCAGATGTAGCCGAAAAAATACTAATTCAAAATATTTAAGCAAAATATGGCTGTTAATTAAATATTTTTTGCTAGTCGTGACGTAATGCTGACGTCATAGTGTGCAGCGAGTACAAACTGGCTTGTCGCAAACGATGCTAACAGACTTGCTGAATAGCTGACCTGTGTTGATGGCGAGCTTTATCTAGTTCACTGATAACTAACTGTTGAAGTTTTACTATTGTGGCCACAAAAACGCCCAAAACGATCACTTTCACACACTTGTGGGAATAGCTTAACTTTTGCACCTTCCAGCAAGACAGTGCACCAACAAGCACCGCTTGCGAGATGGTTAAGTTTTTGGATTGCGAGATCCCTGATTTTATGCTCCCATGTTGTTTAATGCTGATACGATGAACATTTTTCATCAGTGAGCAAGATAAAGTTTGCCATCGAAGCAGGATAGCAAATGACAGAACCAGTAAGGAAGACAAGCCAGTTTGTACTCACGACACATTATGAGGTCAGCATTACATCACAACTAGCAAAAATATTCAAAAATATTTGTCCAAATATTTTGAATTAGTGTTTTTTTCAGCTAAATCTGGTAAAAATCTCGTGTAAATTGATCATCATTTGACTGAATTACAAAAGAAAGAAAAAGGGCGCCTTTTTATGAAACACCGTGTAGAGTGCTCAAGTCGAGTCCGGTAACGTCCTAGAGTCGGACTAGAGTTTTTTATTCTTCGGCACTCAGACTCAGACTCGAACACAATTCAGCGCTTTTTGACTTAAAACTAACTTTCAAATATTGATTTTTTAGCCGACCGTACTTAAGTAACGGTCGAGCTTTTGGTACGGCTGTCGTCCGTTTGTCCTTCCGTCCGCCCGTCATCGTCGTCGTCGTCGCCTGCAATGGATGTATTGTGACTAAGCGTTAGGTCGTACAGTAAAATTTTTTACACGAATAATTAGCCATGTGTGTTAAACTCAAGCATGCAAAAATTCAGCTATCTAGTGCAAGGAAAACATTTTCAAATTTAAGTTGAATGAACGGAATTAGGAAAAATGTGCGTTTTCAAGAGAAAACTGGCCATATTTCGGAAATGGTGAAAGATGCGGCCAGGGTTACTAATTAATTATTAATCACTAATAGGAAGTGGCATGTACGGCCTTTTTGGATGAAATAAAATTCATCGACTTTGGATGACCTTAAAAGTCATTGACAACCAGTACGGTCGGCTATTCTAGCGACAGCTAGGCTTCTTGTTGTATTTTCGGTAATCGTTGCGTTTACGCAACATCGACGGACAAACGTTGGCAACATTCCAACATGCTTAGGCTATTGCGTTTCTGAGTGCATGTTCAGATTGTTAATGCCGAATTTATGAACGTTCTGTCTTGTTAAACGAGCAAGGGATTTAAACTCGGAATCTTGGACTCGAACTCCATGATTTGTACTCTGATTTAAAGCGTATACAACTACAAGGCGACAGGAATAAACTGAACAGTACACAACTACTAAACCGAACTCGCAAGATAAACATAACTGAACTGAAGTGACATAAGATGAACTCGTTTAGTTTAATTCGTTCGCTAAGCACACTCCTCTAGACGAAACTGATCTGGCGTTTTAGTTCAGTTCATTTCTGTCGCTTTGTACACGCCTCTCGACTATATCACTGGCAATCAGCAGCACGCGGAGGAGAAAAAAGACAGTAAAAGGTTGTATGCTGATGAGACTGGTTGGATGCTAATGCTGCTGCTGCTGCTGATGCTGACGCTACTGCGGTTGTTATGGAGAAGACGCGAGGAAGAAACGTGCGGAATGAATGAACGGATCAACAGACAATGATGCAGACAGGCAAACAGACAGACAGAGAGAGATGGAGAGAGATACGGAGGCTGCTGTACACGTCATCGTTGTCGTTATAGTCATCATCTCATGATTTACTCGCCATCATCTTCACAAACTCTGCAACAGTAATTTTCATATATTTAATTTTTAATTGTTAGTGCTCTGTTTGGCCCTTTAAATGTTAGCCGTTTTCTGAACTATATGCTCAAAATGTGTTTTGCTCCCCAAAAAATAACTTTGGATTGACGCCTTCGTATTGTACCATGGTCTATAAATGTAATGCACTTATACTAGCTAAGTTAAATGTTCTTCTTCTTTGTTCTACGTCGCAGTAGTGCTGTCGACGTCGATCCCAGCGCAGACCACTCGCCACTCATCACGTGACAAGTCGACAAGTCGTTGACTGAGTACAGACCGGAGTCCCGCAGCGGAGTTTTGATATAGCTCACGCGAGCGTGACCACCGGGCCGAAAAGTTCCAGACGATTCGAAAAACAGAATGGAGTAAACTGGTTCATCTACTCGTCTGTAGCAATATCCTGCGAACTGTAGACGTCTATAGCGAAATGTTAAACTGATTGGTGGCAAGGATCTATAAAGACTAACGTTGGAAACATGGTCTTTGTATGAAATGTTAAAAGTGGAGCAGGCAAGTATAGGTCCCATCGAGTGAGCATTCTTGTGCAGCTGTCAGGGTCCATAAGCACTGACTACCGTGGAGTAGTGTGGCTTCAGCAGTGGTTCTGAAGACACGAAGTTTGAGTTCATGACTAATCTGTGATGCCTTCCAAATTCTTGAAAGCTTGTTCATTGCTGTCCAGGCCTGAGCCTTGCGAGTGTTCATAAATTTATTTGATTCAGCTACCCACGAACCAAGGTAACAGAAGTCATCTACTGTCTCAATGATTCCTCTTTTGTTCTGTGGGTTTATCATCAAGTCCTGTGATCATCGCTTTCGTCTTCGACTGGTTGATGGTTAAACCATCTGAGGCTGCAGCTGTTTCGAGTCTCTGTAGAAGAATCTGGGCATTTGCTACAGTTTTGGACACCACAGCAATCTCATCAGCAATATCAGGATCTGTGAGATATTCAGCTGGATAACGAGAGCCCGGTCTTGGCCCAGTTGGTCGCAAGGTAACTCCAAGTTCTTAGCTTGTTGTAAAACATAGTCAAGAACACTGATGAATAAAAATGAAGCTAGTGTGTCATCTTGTAAGACACCAGTGTTGACTACAAATGCTTTAGTATCTTCGTCTTGAGTAAAGACAAAACTTTTCGAATCGTGTAAACACAGCGAATGACATTGATGATGGCGCATGGGATTTCATAAGCAGCAAAATGAGAAACAGGCGGAAGCGGTTTATGGAGTTAAACGCTTTTGTGAAGTCAACAAACACGGTGCATAACTTTTTGGGTCTTGGTGGATATGGGTCTTGATAAGTCGCCGCAAAGCAAGTATTGGCTCTAGCGCTGGCCTGCCTTTTCGAAAGCCATTTTGGTTTGGTCGTAGGAGCTTCTCAGTTGGATCGCGGATGAGGCTGAGCAACATTCGATTGAACAGTTTTGCAGTACATGACATCAAACTGATTCCACGATGAAACCCATATTGAGACAAATCTCCTTTCCTTTGTAACGTGATTATCCGATATACGCTATCAAAAACTCTGATGGTGGTTCGCACGTTCGGTAGGTCGAATTTAGTATAGGAAGTAGCATATTTAGTATGTTTGCCACTCGAAGGATATGTGGAGGTATGGCGTCTGTACCACTTGCTTTACCGAGCTACAGCTGTCTTGCTGCGGTGGAGATTTCTTCAAAAAGGTTAAATGTTATTGTTATGACACAATACGATATTATACATTGTAAGCCAAAAAGTGACATCCCTTTCAACTACGTCAATTTAATGTCATACAGACTGCAAACTACCACATATTTATAATATTACACAACGGCTCATAAAACAGTCACCACACACTGAATAGTATCCAAGAAAACTAAAGCACAATATACAGTACTGCAGGCACAACAGGCCAAATGCCGAGATTTTTGTTTCAGTAAAACCAAAAAAATCCAACGAAAAACACTAATTTTTTGACGATCGGATAAAAAATTTAGAGACGGAGATTTTCTAAGGACAAACAGCAACCAACAGCACAGGAATTTTACTCCTACATCACCTGGCAACAATAAACAGGTGCGACAGATAACCGCGTGCCATTTCTCCGAGTGAGCAGTCGTCCATGTGTCCAGCACATTATCCTGCTTCTAATGATCGTTAGCAGTTAATTCTAATTTCTAATATAAGTCGTAAATTGAAAATGGCTAAGTAAAATAAAATAAAGGCAATACGAGCTGGCCACTGATGTGTATAACAGCTCATCAGTTAAGCGTACAGTAGAACAGTACTTACCTTCATAGTTGATCTGCCCGTCGCCGTCGATGTCCGCCTCACGAATCATTTCATCGATCTCAGCATCAGTCAACCGCTCGCCCAGGTTATGCATCACCTGCCAGTCAACCAACCAACCAATCAGTCAATCAAACCAATTACTCAATCAATCGATTGATCGATCGACCATTCAATCAATCAATCAGTCAATCAAATAAATCCGGGAGTTTTAAAGTGGCCTAAAGTTGATGACACATTGACCATTTTCCGGCGCCTGTTTCCGGCGCCTGTTTCTGGCGCCAGAAAAATCTGGTACCAGAAAAGTATGACAGACTGACCAGTTTCTGGTACCAGTTCATGATGATGATGATGATAAAGAAGGAATTAACTTTACAAGGACACGTAACAATTAGCCTAAACAGTAAAGTCACGTAATACACTGTGTCTCAAAAAACATCCCCGACATTTTTTACCATAACTTTAAAACCAATGACCAAATTCTAATAATTTTTGGTACGAATATATCGGACACAACTTGCCATCAAATGATTATTCAGTTTTCCACCTCACCCAGTGTATGCTTCTGCACTACTTAAAGAAAGCAGATCAAGCGAAATATGCGTTAAAATAAACAGAAAACCTGAAAAAACATCCCCGACATTATCGATAGTAACTTAAAGACAGATTAGCAGATTTTAATAATTTTTGGCAGCAATATTTGTGATACCACTGGCTATTAAACAAGTGTTTTAGTTTCCACCTTACCCAACGTCTGCTTTTGCACTACCTGTGGAAATCAGACCAAGCATAATACGTGTTAAAATAAATGAAAAAACGGCGATAAATTTTCTGTATCCTAATCTAGGGGCCCCGAGAGCCAGTCTATTACAAGTTTTGACTGCCAGATGAAGTTTAAAAATGTTTGTAAAGTCAAGAAGCGACTGGTAGAGCCTGGATTGATCTGGAGCAGAACTTTATCGATACTGCTGTCAATGAATGGAGAAAGCGTCTCCTTGCCTGTGTTTGCATAATGGGCCAACACTTCAAACAATTTTACTACAGGCAGTTGAAAAATGAACAACTGGATGAAGTGTCAGCCAAAGTGTCAGAAATGTGAACAAAATGTGTTTTTACGAGTTATGTTAATCATATTGAAAAAAGTGATATTTCGCTGGTTTTGATTTCCCCAGGTAGTGCAGATACAAACGTTTGGTGAGGTGGGAAACTAAATGGTCTTTTGATGACAAGTTGTGTCAGAAATATTTGTACTAAAAATTATCAAAATCTGATAATTGGTTTTAAAGTTACAGTCGAAAATGTCAGGGATGTTTTTTGAGACACAGTGCAATGAGACGTTGTTAGTCATGACTGTAAGACCGGGCAAAAAGTTCGGTTTTCAGTCTGCTGCGGAAAACTTGCAACGACGGATACGACCAAACTAACTCCGGCAAACTGTTCCAGACCGATGCAGCAGTTGCTGGAAAGGTGCGGTCGCCAAAGGTAGAACGCACAGTGCGTGGAACGATCAGCGCTGATGTAGTCGAAAAGCGCAGTCGTCGACGTGCGTTGAGGTGTGACACGCGCTGAAGATCTGAGGCCAAGTAGCCAGGTGCAGAGCCGTGGAGGCAGCGATACACTAGCACTGCCAGCCGGAATGAAATACGTTCTGGCATCCGAAGCCAGTGTAATCTGCGCAGTAACGGCTAAATGTGGTCCTGACGACAAGCTTTGAAAATCAGCCGTGCAGCGGCGTTCTGCACAAACTGAAGCCTGTCCATGAGTTGCTTCTGAAGGCCGGCAAGAGTTGCGGAGCCGTAGTCAAGCCTGGAAAACACCAGCACCACGATGAGCGACTGCATCACGTCGTTTGACACAGATCGGCATATGCTTCCTTGTTGTCGAAAGACAGCAAAACACTTCGAACACGTCTGAGTGACTTGGGTACGCATCGTCAGGTCAGCGTCAATGAAGATACCGAGATCGCGCACGCAACTGACAGGCGACACGAGATCAGAGCCAACAGCCAACGGATCGGAAGGTAGCTGACTTTGTCGACGGGCTGAAGCGCACCACAGTACTTCGGTCTTGGATGTATTCAGCTGAAGTCGATTGGAACGCATCCAATCAGCGACCGCAGCGACACAGTTGACTGGTACCAGAACCAGGCGCCCGAAACGGTACCGGCCCGCTATTCCGAAGGTCCGCTATTCCGTAAGTCCACTGTGCGCCACAGTGCTAGGGTTAGGGTTAGGGTTAGGGTTAGTGGCAACCCTAACCCTAGCACTGTGGCACACAGTGGACTTTCGGAATAGCGGACCCAAATCCCTGAAACACTCACCTGTCCCACTGCAGACAGTGGTTTAAGCTACATTCGATGGGTCTACAACTCACGTCTCGTAGTTCCTGTGCAGAGATTTTGCCGCTGCCATCTTGGTCGAACGTTCTGAAGGCGGCTCGCAAACTGTCCTCCTTGTCGTCGCCTTCCATGCGCTGGGCGAGCAGGTCACAGAACTCCCCGAACTCAATCTGACCGCTCTCTTCAGTACAGCCAGTTACAATAAAATAATGATAATAATAATTATGATAATGTCAGACAGAGAAGACTACACAGCAGAGCTAACCAGTCAACAATAATGTAATACAACAAAAAACGCAATCCTCGAGACCAAGGTCCTAGTCCCGAGACGCATCAAAGACAAAAAAAAATAAAGTTTTAGTAGTGGTCTTGACAAAAGTCGTGAGAATTTCACGGCTTTCCGTGCTAGCAATACTGTTAAATATCTTGACAGCAGTCAGCTAGTTACAATGTCATATACTATTGTGGTTACCATCGACTGGCGTCAAGTAGCATGCATTGCGTACTTTGTCACAATCATCTAAAAAACATTTATAATTGTTCCTTGACGAAAATTGTTAATCAGTGTAATAAATAAGACTTGAACACATCAAATGTTGCACGAAAAGTCCTTGTCTTAATTTTGAAAAAAGTTTTGCTTCACATTACTGAAACGAGAACCGTACCTACAACATCAGAAAGAAAAGTGTGGTTTAACACTTATACAAACCTTCTATCTTCCATAAAAATATTTAACTTTTTTTAAATTGCAGAAGTAAACTATTCGCAACTACATTATATTTTAGTAATCAGTTATTGTTCTGAAAAAAAAAATTTTTTTATTGTAGCATTAAATTTACCCCCTGAATAGTTTTTATTTTATTTTCCCATCATAAAGCGATGAGTCAAACCAGACATTTATCATCTGCAACATACCTAGGTCTACGCAGGCCCCTATTCTATTCTTGGAGAATACGTACATATTTTATTGCTTTCTGCTGTAACGTACGTAACGTAGTTAATTGTCTGTCTAATGCAATGCATAGCTTTGGACAGAGTATAAAATACCAGAGTGTCCGTGCGTCCAACTTTTCTTAAGCTCTCTTCCTTCCACTTTTTCTTTTTTTTCTTTCCCTTTTCCCTTCTCCTTCTCCTTTCCTTTCCTATTTCCATTTTTTATCTTTTCCTTTTCCCCTTTCCCTTCTCCTTTTCCATCCCTCTTTTCCTTCCCTTCCGCTTTACCTTGCCCTTTCCTTTTCCCCCTGTCTTTCCCTTGCCCCTTTTCCGCTTCTCCTTCCCTTTATATTCCGTTTCTCCTTCCTTTTACCTTCCCTTCCCCCATCCCTTCCCCTTTCCGTTCCTTTTTCCTTCTTTTTCCCTTCTTCTATCCTTTTTTTCCCTTCCCCTTTCCCTTTGCCTTACCCTTTCCCTTTCTTTTTCCTTTCCCTTCCCCTTTCTTTCCCCTTTCCGTTGCTTTTCCAATTCATCTTTTCCTTTCTCTATCCCTTCCCCTTTTCCTTTCCCTCCCCCTTTCCCTTTCCCTTACCCTTCCCATAAGAAGTCGAACCCCGGGAGTCGAATGGTCACGTGCCAGATGACGTCACGTGACCCCATTATCTTTGAGGCGCCATGTCTCCGTAACGATGCCAGATAGACGCATGGTGACGATGAACCTTTTATACTAAAGCGCTGATGACGAATCGAATGGTCTCGTGATTGACAATGTTTATTGTTTAGTTAAATAATAAAAACGATAAATGGATCATTGCTGCTGTAAAATTTGAAATTAAACTGTTTGATTTTTTTCTACCAGTTTTAACAGCTCACTGATTATATTTATACGGACATATACTGTAAACTATTGAAATGCTTTGGACAGACTTTGTGTTCGTATGAACATTATCTTGTTATTAAAAGTTAACCATCAAAAATTCTTTAATCGTTACCAGTTTTTGCACCGTAATAAACCACAACTACTAACGTGGCGGTACATCGTGCAAAGTACACCATAACATAATTAATATGTTTCAATAATTCACTTATTTAATAATTACAATATGTAGCAATTAATTATAGGCGTACCGTCTTGGTCATGTTCGCGAATCATATCTCGTAGTTCGTCGTCGGTTGGGTTGAGTCCAAGTCGACGCATAACCGTTCCCAACTCCTCCTTACTGATGGCGTTGTTGCCGTCTTGATCGAACAAGTCAAACGC
>Ga0209671_1002958_pt1 | contig 16037 bp, 10 predicted proteins | sample WorMetHERISLAND2_2_FD_187401 | JGI IMG/M metagenome (GOLD analysis project Ga0209671, IMG submission 187401) | Marine gutless worms symbiont microbial communities from Max Planck institute for Marine Microbiology, Germany - Olavius geniculatus... | ecosystem: Host-associated > Annelida >...
GAATGATGGGGGTGATATGGGGGTGATGGATAACAAGAGTGGTGATGGTGACGCTGATGAGGTGAGATGATCATGGAAGTATAGTGAGTCAGGAGGAGATAGATCAAGACGTGGCTGACGAAGTGAGTGGGGGAGTTGATTCCAGAGATGAGGTGATGCATAACGAAAGGAACGAGTGGTAATTTTTAAGGAGGAATGAATGGGTAGACGAGCAAGAGTGACGACAGACGAGGATCGAGTGTTACGTGGTGGCTGGAGAGAGATTAAGTTATACAGGTAAGGAAGTCGAGCGGTATAGGAAAGTTTAAAGGTAAGAGAGAGAATTTTATATTCAATACGTTCATTTACAAAGTACACTGTCAACAACGCTGAGTGCTCTCGCTGTAAAACAATTCCACAATAAATCGAAGAAATTCAGTTTGCGCTCCACGAAGATTCGAATGAGTCATTCTGTACCGACGCAAAACGATGAAGCGGCATAAAGTGACGTCGACAACAGAACGTGAGACGACTGGAAACCAGAATCTGAGCCACTTACAACAGCTGACAGCCAATAGCTTAAAGGTTAGGTTAGTCAGAATGGAAGATCTCCTTGGCTTAGTTCAGTTCAGCTGAGCTCATTGCTCTATCCTTCTCAGAGCTAGAAACCAGATACGCACGTTACATCGGAAATGTTGACGCTGCCGGCAGATCCAATGAATTTGAAAGTCTATTTTGATGTGAGCGGGTGAACACAGTTATTTTTCACCACTTGCTGAGTGTGTCATTATACGGCTGCTGTGGATGATGATCATGATGACTTTTCTAAACTACTTACGATTCTCTTTGCAGTTTTTTTGTTTTAGTGTATTTTTAGTTTCAGTTTTTGTTATTTTCTATTTCTTTCTTTTTAGTTTACTGATCTTAAGCTACTATTTCTATATTTCTGGATTGTTTTTGTTTTTAACATAAAAATAGGCCCTACTTGTCCCATTTCTCTCATTTTAGTTTAGTTTAAAATGGGTTTTTCATATTATGTGTTAAATTAAACTAAAGGCTCGCCTGCTAGTTTTTTTTCAAATGCAAATCATTCTGCATATTATGTTAACAGGAAGTTGCTTACTCGCGATTAATTAATAACAATAATCTCGAATGATCTCAAGCGTCACGCACTCCATTGCAGAAACATGCGTCGTTCGGAGCCCCTAAAATGAAAATAGGCTTGTAGACTTCTAGCGGAAAAAAATGCAGTTTCTTGATGCTTTTAACGCAATGATTGCGGCAGCGCTAATGTCAATGAAACAAACATGAGCTCGTGGTTGCTGAATCCAACGGCGTTATGAAAAATAGTATGTACAGCTTTTTCAAACCCACCTTAGAACTACAAAGCACCATCTGCCAATAAAAGAAAGCTCAAAAACAACGAAAACGGTAGATTGCTAGTTCCATGTTTAAATTTCGACAACGGTTCTGACAAGATGAGTCATCTTTTTTTACGCGCGAAAGCAGCTACTGCTTTCAGCGAGTCTTAGCCATCGCAATTCTGTCTGTCCGTCTGTCTGTCTGTTCGTCCGCCTGTCCGTCTGTCACACGGGTGGATCAGTCAAAAAAGGTGCAAGCTAGGATTACCAAATTTTCACCTTCGGGTGCCTGAAATACTCTAGTTTCAGGAACCGTAAAGCTTTTCCATAAATTCGACAGAGGTCACTCCAAACGAGGGCGCTAAATGAGAGGGGTGTGGGCAAAATTTGCGATTTTTGGCCAATAAGTCGCTGTATCTTAGTAACGGTGCGAAATAGGGCCTAGGTTACCATTAATCACTAATAGGAAGTCGTACACTGGCTCTCGATTGGCGCCAAATTCAATGACTTTGAATGACCTTGAACGCCAAAATAAAAGGTTTTATGGATTTTTGGGCGATTTCGGGCTGCGACACAAGTCTATATCATTCACAAAATGGCGCCACGTTACTATCGTTATGCGATCCAGATAAAGAATTTGGTATTTGTATATTAACTTAGCGTGAACCGGAACTGCTATTAGCTTTTGCGCGTCTCGTGAGCATTAGCTCAAATTTCTTGTTTAAAGTCCGGCAAATATCAGTAGCAATAGACGTTAAAATACACGGTAGTAGACGCTTGCGCTTAGAGTCAATAATAATTTAGAGTTGCTGCAGTGCATTACTTGCTATTTCAATGCAGCTTGGCACTTACACTCACTATAGCACTACCGTCTGCTCTTTCTGGTTAATCGACCGTAACTTAATGTCGACTGCACGTTGCTTAACGTCTTCTGCTGTGGCCATATACAGTGCCTTCGAGAATATATAATTAATCTTTCGGTGCCTCAAAAAAAGTTCAAGCTGTGACTCACGAAAAAAACTACACATAATGCTTATGGCAAGCTATTTATTCCAATGGCGATACAAAAATGCAATATCTTTTGACACGCCGTGGACGTGATCGTTGTAAACTGTAATCGGTCTGCTGTTCTACGACCACATTAAAAACTTTTATTCACCACGCTTGCGTAGAAAATAGAGAAAAAGTTACAATAAAAGTAGGAATGTAAACTAAATTAATCATAACTTAACCAAACTTTAATTAATTGTACAAAAACAATAATTCACGTTGTAGGCCTATGCAAAACCCCAATTATTCACTTCTTAACACAATGCAGAAAAAAACTCGATACAAACAGAGATGCAAAAACGGCGTGCATGCATAGTCGCAAATATAAAAAATAATTAATTGACGAAGCTTACATATGCATCAGCAATTAATTACATAGATTTTCATTACTATTTTACTATTTAATAGTCTCCCATTTAAATGATGAATAGAGACATTGTAGCCTATAAAATGGTGCCATTTTGTTACTACAATATGAAACAATTTTAACAACGTTTTACTGATTTATTCTAAAATAAGCTAAAATATTTTTTAAAATAAAATTTGACACCTAACATCTGTTTCTTTACTAATTTGCAGAAACGGAACTCTAAACTGAACAACTTTTTTTACAAAATAGTCCAGGTTTATATGATTTTCTCCACGCAAATTTTCGGGTGCTTTTCTAGGACTACATAAGGCCCTGAGCGAATTATTCATTTAATTGTTTTCCAAATAACTTGATCTGCACGGCTGCAACACACTAACGTTAAAGCGCATACAAAACGACAAACTGAACTGAACTGAACTGACGGGGCTTAGTTTGTGACGAACTAACCAATGAGCCAGCAAGCCAATGTCATTGGTTTACTCATACGTGCTCGTATTAACGTAGTCACCGACGCCGTTAGACGGTGCCTACTGTAATGTATTACTGCTTGCTTATTGGCCAGTTCGTCAAAAACTAAACCATGCCAGTTTAACTCAGTTTAGTTCAGTTACGTCGCTCAGTACGCGCCTTTACAGACGGACGGACAGACTACTTATCATGGCAACAACGCGCTTTGTAACGCGTGGTAAAAACAAACCGAGTCTGTGTTAATTACTATTTTAGTCTGCCGTTGCTACTATTACTTCATGATATCTGCCGTTAAGAACCATACATAAATGCTGTAACACACCTCGGCGTTGACCAAATAATTTCCGTCTGGCACGAAACAAATTCGACTGGCGCGCCAAAATTGCTTCCGACCACGACGAAGACGACGAAGTCAGCAATTTGAAGCGGGTTAATGCAAAGACGACTCACAAATTACACCATTACAACGCATGACGTTGGCCACAAATAACACCCACGCAGTCGTCTTCTTCGCCAAATCTCGATGATGGACTAATCTCCACGCTGAGTTTAGTCCCTGGTTGAGCGGTTGTAAGTCTGTTTCTAGAGTTCGTAGCCGTAAAAATGTCTTAAACGGCGCCTCCATCCTTGGTAAGTAAGCGAACTGGCGCTTTGGGGGCTTCAATTCTTGCCAATTTTCAGTTTAGAAGGTCAGAAATCAAGGGCACCTGTCGCTATATGTGGACAGATCAATAATTCTTATATAATCTTCCACCTCACCCCAAATGTGTTGCCGCCCGCGACCAGAGTGATCAATAGAACATAACAGCAACGATAGGCCTATTTAGTTCGGATTTCGAAAGTGTTCAAAATTGTTTGCGTGCATTGAGTATCAAAAATCTACACCACAGTTTTAAGGAACGTTCTTTAAAGTATTGTGGCGCGTACCGAAAAGATCTGCTATTAGCAAGCAGAAACACGTCAGGCTTGTCGATAAATGCCTTGATGACGCGTTGTTTAATGTTGGCCGAACGTTTACCAGTTGCCATAACAAAACATATCGTGTTTAGTTTCGATAATTACAACTGGTCTGTCAATACGGTGTTTAAATACATGCCTCAACACTAAGTTGTGTTTCATTTTATTTAATCGATCTTTTTCGCTAATCTCGTTTCGTACTTCAATCACACGTAATATCCACTTAACGTCTTGAAAACTTGTGACGTGTAACCTAAGTGCGGGCCCATTTTAAGCAGTGTATTGTGCTAGATATTACCGCAGCGCATACATATTACTGCAGTATCTTCATTAATTTTATTTATAGTTTTGTTTAGGTCGAATGCGACAGCCATTTGTGAAAAAAAATGAAAATCGGTACATTTAATATACTCTGCAATCAATTAAGTAAAAAATAGCAGTAAGATAAGTAAAATATTTTTTAAAACTTAACAAAGTCTTACCAAATAAAAACTGAAACCAAATAACAAGTCAACCACAAAATATTGTTAATGCGTTACAGTAAATAACAGATAATAAACTAGGGGAATGATAATATATGGGCCATGGTTCGTTGCAGCCGCGGTTAATTGTTTTGCACAGAAATGTGTTTGCAAAGCCGAAGTTCGAGCAATTGTCGCCCACATTACAATTCGCTTTGGATCCGACCTGACAGTAAGTAGACAGTGACAGGCAGATTAAAAAGACATTGCGCTGATGAAACAGTGATCGAATTGCGAGGATGGCTTTGTCGCGTGAGAGTATACTGCAGTGTGCGTACTTGTAGCTTTGCTTCGCCATTTGACGCTAACGACTAAAAGGTTAGAAGTTGGCTATAGGCTACTGTATAGCTCTTAACTATAAGCCATCTTAGAGCTACAAACTTACAAAGCATCGCCTGCCATATGGGATCACGCTGTTACCTGCCATCCGACAGAGGTAAATGCGCTTACTCCAGCCAGACTCAATTCACTAACCCCAGACGAATAGAAGGCTGAGTTAAACTTGTACATGTTTTGATTCGTTTCATTACTCTTGTTCTATTTAAGTTTCAGTTCTGTTGTACTTTTGTGACATTGTGCACTAGTTTTTTAAACGCTTGGCTCAGCAGTCACAGAAAAGAACTTAGTGACTGTTTATCAACAGCGATTTGACAGAATACCGGCATCATAATAAAAAGTAACAGTTGGACTAAAGCGTTGCTAGTGTAAGACGACTTTTTAACCACCTCGTCTCTTTCGGTGTTGTTTGTCTGCTATTATTTGCGTTTTTTCTGATCGCTTTTGTCGTTTTAGTTTTCGCTATAGCTGAAAAACACCGGCGAGCGTATGTTGCAAGCCGGATAATGACCGATACGTGTGATGTTGCGTTACGCCGCCGCGCACAAAGCTGTGAGATATGCTGCGCCATTAACGGCATTCCAGCTTGTAATACCAGCGACGGACACTCGTCGGTGTTACGGACGCCCACCGCGAATAATGACCATCCAATATATTTGCTGCTGCAGCTGCTGCTGGCGCTGGTGGTGGGCTTCTGCTCAGCTTTCGTTGTGGGCGTCGACGATGACAGGTAAACAGCGAAAGACACAGCACGAACAAACACAGACAATCAGACAGACGGACGGACACCGGGAGCGACCCACATCCCAATCAAGTAATCCGGTCGACGACGTGCAGGCAGTTCTACTGCAAAACGGCTGCTAACTCACGCATATGTAGGAGGCCTACACCCACATCCGTAAAATCCGCTGTTGATTACTTAAGCTACTATTCAAACAACTTCAATCGTTTTCACTCTGAACGAAATTTCGGTTTAAAAGACGTTATAATCACCCGAGCTAATAAAGCTCTTCCTGGTACAAACAAAAACAAAAAACTTATAGGGTCTACAGACACGCAGTCCGAATTTCCATAGCAATAAACAGCATAAGTGAAAAGAGGTACAGAAAGCGGCGCTCGCTAGAGTTTATTCTAGGAGCCTACACGACACTCAGAAATTTTTTAGCTAAGCTATCGAAGAGTAACTCATTCAAAAACAGAACTTTTAAGTCGCGTCGTTTTTTTACATAAGCTGTGATCAAAATAACTCACTTTCAGTATACACGTTGCCAGTTAGTATTAGCGGGGACGTGGTGGAGTAAAAACAAAAAACCCAGCTGTCGCTAGGATAGCCGACCGTACTGGTTGTCAGTAACCTTCAAGGTCATCCAAGGTCGATGATTTTCATGTCATTTAAAAGCCAATATGCGACTTCCTATAAATGATCAATAGCAACCTAAGCCCTATTTTGCACCTTTTAACTACAGTACATCCGTGACAAACAGACAGACAGACGGTCGGCTAAAAAGTAAAGGTTCGACATCTTGCTATAGCGCTAATTCGCGAGACAGTATTTGACAATCTCGGAAGTCGGAAGTCGCAGCTGATGGGCATGAGCTAATGATGCCGCGTCGCATAGTGAGGCCATCCACTGCTCGCACTAGTAGAAAATCGGATCGGCGGTGCAGTACGCAGACACCATGCACATCCCAATCAGGCACACGAGGCAATCACTCCGCAAGCCACCTACTCATTTCCATTTCGCTAAGGCGCCTGATCGAGCGAGGGTCGATGCCCGAATCCATCCGTGGTCGGGTCGGGTCGGGTCCTTCGGGTCGGATCGGTGACATTGGGTCAAACCGTCAGAATAACACGTTTCGCTCACGAAATAATTATTTCCCTAATTCTTAATCCAATCAGGTTTTTGTTGCGGGCCATACGTAGACAAATCTAAAACCTAACGCACCAAAACTGATTATTTCTAGTTCCAAGTTTTGCATTTTTAAAAGAAAAGTTTCTGACAAGGAGAAAATGCTTTTACAAGATAAAATTTATGGGTGGTGCCCCTCTGCCGCCTTGATATGACGCCACTGGCTAGCACTGCGTCATGTGAAGCCATTTCAATTATGCCGCAGTGTCATCATCTTTTGCAGCAGCTCTTCAGTTTGTCTGCAGTTCTATGCTAAAATCAATTACTTGCTATATTCTCTATTGCTAACAATAATTCTTTAACTCATCAAAAAGTTATAAAAACCTAGGACGCACCACATCTGTCGCCAGCATCTCTCTCTGAAGCCATAAGTCTACGGCTTTAAGGCGCGTCTGTCTCTGTTTCACTCTACACTGCTTTGTGTCAATAAAGATTATCAAAATAGAAATAGAAAAACAGAAATAGACTGAACTAAAAGTAACTAAACTGCACTGACATATTTCAGTTCAATTTAGTTTATTTTCGTCGCTTTGTGTGTATACGCCTTTACTTTGTTATCTGTCCCACTGCTATAGCATAGCATGGGACAGATTATAAAATCACTTGCGTCTGTCTGTTATTTTGTCAGTCTGCAAGTCTGTCTGTAAACACTGCTACGGCCGCAATTTTGATTCGATTTTGATAAAATTTTGCGCACTGATTTGGGGCCCGAAAAGTAAGATCGAGTTTGTTTGGGATAAAAAATCTGATAACTCCTTCCCCTATTTTACCCTATTACGGCCTATGGGAAATTCAAAGCCGTATAACTCGGTCCCTGTAAAAGATAATTGCGCGCTGTGTTTACCTACCGCCAATTTTCGAGGTCGGCAATCTAACGGTGTTATATAAATTAATCCCATATCGACCACTGTTGCCATAGCAACCATTCAACTATTGCAAAATTTAGCATTACAGCCAATGGAGATTTCAAAGCGGTATAACTCGGTCCCCGTAGAAGATAATTGCACGCTGTTTGCACCTATTCCTTTGTTTTCGGGCCCGGGCTATCCGACGGTGTCATTTAAATTTTTCCCCTGCCGACCCCTGTTGCCATGACAACAAATTTTGGCACAAAATTGACTATAACGCGGTCCCTGTAAAAGATAATTGCGCGCTGTGTTTACCTACCCCCAATTTTCGAGGTCGGGCAATCTAACGGTGTTATATAGATTTACCCCTTATCGACCCCTGTTGCTACAGCAACCATTCAAATATTGCAAAATTTTGCATTACAGCCAAAGCGATATAACTCGGTCCCCGTAGAAGATAACTGCGCATGGTTTGCACCTATTCCTCTATTTTCGGGCCCGGGCTATCCGACAGTGTCATTTAAATTTTTTCTCTGCCGACTCCCGTTGCCATGGCAACGAAATTTGGGATAAAATCGACTATAACTCGGCTCCCGCAAAAGATAATTGCACGCTGTTTTCACCTACCCCATATTTTCGGGCCTGGGCTATGCAATGGTGTCATGTAAATTTCTACCCTGAAGACCCCTGTTGTCATGGCAACCAACCGTTTTTATTCAAAGACAAAATTGGCTGCAGGCTCACAAGAACGTCAAACGCTGAAACGCAGCTGCTATAGGCCTAGGCTATATAGCGTAGCAATGGGACAGGTACCTCGTTCCACAGAACGTATTTTTCTAGTTTGTTTTTACAAACTAACAATATAATACGTATTACGATTAATTTCTTGCACAATGCACATTACATGCAACGAGTCATTGGTGATGCTGCTGCAAGTCCAATGTTATACGTACAATAAAGTCGAAACCATTCTGTCTACTTTTCGCATTAGAAAATATGCATCCGCGACAAACGCATGCAGCGACCGAAAATGCTCGTCTTGACGTCCGTTTACAGTTGTCCTTTGCAGTGCGCGTCCAGCTCAGATGGTGTCACTGTTATTCAACTATACATAACCTGCCAAACGGGAAATATTTTCGGCATATCCTGTAATGACAGCACGTTAACTCACTCACGTGATGAGTGGCGTGTCGTCTGCTCTGGGATCGATGTCGACAGCATCCCTGCGACGTAAAGCAAAAAAAGGAGAAAAAGAAGCTGTTTGCATTGATTGTGCATTAGCTTACACAGGTTTACTTATTAGGCCTACATATGCCAATCAGTACATAATACATTGCTCAAATATGGTGCAGGTGTATAGCTATACTCCTCAGATGTTTTTTTATAATTACGCCGTAAGCTGCATAATTAAACCAAAACTCCACTTACTTCGATTAGTGGCAAATATATTGTACGAAGAAGTAAAATGTTGACTACGCGCTGTATAATTATATGCTTTGGATGCTGTCAAACGTTTACGGTATGTTACTGCCAGATGGTAGACCTATATTTAGCTGAACGCTGTCATAGTCAATTGCGTCAGCGACAGCGTTAACATTTTAATTTACCGCAGTCTACACAAAGACCAAAATAAATTGACCGTACATACGGTATCGCGGCAAACACGCTATCTGGAGGAAGGAGAGAGTCAGCGATCAGTCCACACCCTGCCTCCTTCTCAAAACTCTTCTAAGAGAAAAAAGGGAGAGAGCCTCTTCGCTATACCAGCTGAGGGTATGAGAAACGCTGTAAGCTTCCCAAGTGGAGTTTTAGACAATTCTTGACTGAAAACGATTTTGGCAAATTTCAGACGTTGAAACACATTTTTGGTAAAAAGTAATCAAACATTAAAATGCAAAGCCATTTTGGAGGTTTTTGGAAAAAAAACTTTTCGTTCGGCTCCGGCCCTCCGATGAGCAACTCCCCCCTCTTACCATGTCCCTCATCTCCAGTATGTTCCTGGCCCCGAGACCACGCCATGTAGCCTACAACTCTAAGGACCACGCTAGATGTATGCTTGCTCTTGTCGAGATGCGCGCAGTCGCGTGGAGTGCGTAAAATAGTAACTTACATGCAGTGGGAGTGGAAGGTAAATGGCCGCGGATCGTGATCTATACGGACAGACATTGCGTGGATAAAATGGAGATGCTCAGGTGCGGCGAAACGCCGAGACCAAGACTCAGCAGGTGTCAAGCATGATGGGAAATTGAGAAAGGATATCCAGTGACCAGTAGTGCACGACGAGGAATTCTGGAAAGCATCATGAGCATTTTCAGCTGCGCCCATAGATACTAGTAGGCCCTATTTCTGGCTGCGACCGGTGCAAAACCTCAGACAAAAACACATTCGGCACACTTTAAGCGGCACGAACACGTCTTGTGGACTGATAATGCAGTATTTTCACGCCAAAATGAACTCGCAAATGTGCAGTGGAATGAAATGAATAAAACAGAAGAACTGGAGTTGGTCGTCGATGAAGCAAAGAGGAGAAAATCCAATTCACTCGTCCAGTTATCCGTGAAATTATTTACCTAACTCAACATCTACTGGCACGATTCAGTAACGCTGCCGATAAATAAACAAATGGACAAACGGGAAATTCATTGTATAGCAATCCTGCACTCTGCAGTCTGCACTTGCAATTTTATCGCATCAATAATGAGAAATCAAGTGCAACGGTTTTCAAACGAAACCCACGTATCCAACTGAGCTTAAACCAGTTAAGTTCCAAAACTTATCGAACCCGTTTTTAAATAAACTCATAGGTTAAAACGATAACTTTATAAGTTGCATACATTTATTAGAAAACAACTTTTTTAAATTGAAAATTTGTTGACGTTTTGGCAACCGCTGCTACCTTCTTCAGAACGACTGTCCGACAGGTGCCGTTGGGCTGGTGAACAGTCGTTCTTACCTGTTGGACAGTCGTTCCGAAGAAGGCAGCAGCGGTTGCCGAAACGTCAACAAATTTTTTAATTAAAAAGGTTGTTTTCTAATAAATTTATGTATCTTATACAGTTATCAAACTCTGTTAATATCAATGTCGAAACTCTAAGGTAACCTGCCACATTTCCTGCGGTCGGCATATGTATAGGCTACAAATTGGCGGCGTTTTAACTCGACCTTTTAAACTAGAATAAAACTTGCGGGCATGGCTGTTTTTAGATATGAAAAGAAATGAATGGCACTCACCGTCGTTAGCGAAAAACGTGACGAGGAAGGCGAGCAGAAACGTCATCGTCCGCGCAGCTATCATAGCTATTGAAGAAACCTACAGCACAGTAGGCCTATTTCAGCGCTTGCTCGCTGGAACGTATATCAATACAGACCACAGACTGACGCAGAAACAGCGGCTTATCCTTCAGACGCCGCCCACAAATGCGCGGCTTAATTTTCCAGCTAATACTCGAATAATCAACAGAGTTTCCGACACGAGCTTTGCGTCAGAACAGCATCGCGGCGGCGTCACGCTAAGAGTTCGGATTCTGGCGACAGCAGCAGCAGCAGCTGCAGCAATTAGCCGCCGCGTGTGCCTGTGTGTGTCACTGGGCACGCTGCACAGCAAGTGTCTGCTGTACGTAACATGACGGAATTAAAGCATTGCCTACAGGTGACAGCTGCTTGGCTGGCGGCGTTGTGACGTATGAGCTAGGTGCGCGAAGCTACCGTACGTCACGTGACCACAACACGACTTCCGCATTCTCCCGACCGAGCCGCCATTGCCGATACTCGCCGTATACAATCGTAAAACAACGACCGAGCGAACGACTGATAATATCTTGATACGCGCTACGCTGTCCTATGCTCGTTCCTGTTGCTGATCTGCCCGGCCGACGGACATTACGCTTTGCTGGCACGAATTGTCTGCTGGTGCCACCTGTCAGACTTTTAACAGTTTGTAACCAACCGAGTTTTTACCGTTACCGGACCCTCTCTCTGTAACACTCTGCCTGATGATATAACAACATCTCAGTCACTTTCGATCGTTTGCCTATACTAGGGTTAAAAGAAAACATATTGGGCAAGACGTCGTATGTGGTCGGCGATGGCATCTTTGTATAAGGTGTTGCTCAGTTCCTATAAGCTGTGTAATGTGACACATTTGCTGCCTATAAATGTTTGGCCACAATTTGCAATGCAAATTTCGACTGGGGTTAGACCGGCAAAATTTGTGTACTTTTCCGTGCGGAGAGCGGGACCCTTGTTCAGTGCAGCCACGTAAATGAAATCTCAGTCTGTTTGATTGCTTTAGCAGCGTACAACAAATGTGACAAACGTAAGTATACCGACAGACGTACAGACATGCTATACGGTAACATTTTTCGCAGTAGCCGGCTGCGTTGCGATGCCGCCTAAAATATATAGTTCACATCAGCGAAGGTCGACAACACGAAATAATGACGTACGTGATGATGATTCGTCTATCAACAGGAAGGCGGTAACGACGTCCATTACGCTCTATGCTGTTGACGATAAGGTCAAGCGAGAGGTTTGCAGGACAAAAAACAAGTTGTAGTCGTTGTTGATAAAATTGACACAGTGAAATGATGCTGTACTGTATGCCACAAAGGTCGCTGCAAGTTTTTACATTTTTACTACGAACCAAAAAGAAATGATATTACATGTAATGTTTTGTACACGTGTGTTTGTTTCAAATTTCCTCAGGTATGTTTCTGCCGAAAAAAATAACAAAATCGGATACCATCTGATAAAGATATCACAAAAATAAGAAGGGTAAGGTTTTATGGGACGCAGTGTAGTCATTACTATTTAGTTACTTGTCAGCTAACTCAGTTTATTTTAAATCTGACTGATTTTTCACGAGGTAGTGTAGCGACACGTTTAAGATGTGATGGGATTTTTAAATTATAAAGATAGGCCAATCTTTGATGCAGATATGGCAAAAACTTATCAGCTAACTTTCGACCGCTTTGTGCGGTTCGTTTTCTGCGTCTTCGTCGACTTTGTGAAGCGTCAGCAAAGCGAGCGCCGTCGAGTTTCATACACATTCAGCACTCACGTACGTAACAACGGCTACAGTGTGATTCATGTGGTCGGCCGGCTTGACAGCGCATTTTCATCCCCAGTAGCACTGCTCTGCGTGACCCTATTAGCACGGCCAGTGGGCGCAATGACCCATCCTGACGCAAGTGGGTAATGCAATGAACGCTAGAGTTGTCTGTAGCGCGCGCCGGATCGAATCCCGGCTGTTGGATAATACGGTCACATACCCATGCACACATAAACGAGGTGACTATTTGGTATTGACCATATACAGGCGCCGCGACAACCATGCCATGTGCCATGCACGTTTGTAGACTGGACTCGAGTCTGCGCATGTCGGATAAAATAAACTAAAGCAACATACAACCTTAGACGGTCGCCGTTCGACCGCGTTGACTCTGTATCGCAAAACGAAACGTGGCGCTACTGAACAAAACAGATCAAGTTATCAAACGTTCATCCAGTCGTACAGCAAATTGTACAATACAAGCAATCGAAATTCAGTTATGTGAGATCGCACTCGGTGTAAGGGGAAGACGATCGAAACGGTCTCTGAGATGCTGGGCTTCAGACGCAGACACTGACGGTATTTTTGTCAATGCAAACCGAACTAAGTCAGTCGTTAGCGTGCGTTCAAGTTCGGAGAACGTTTTGGCTGAAGTAACACAGCAGATGTCGGCGGATATGTGCATGCAGTCTGCTTTTGTATCAGGTTAATTCTACGAAGGTATAACTTACCTGTACCTCGAATAGCCATGCTCAGGGAGGCCACTGAGGTCAGTGTAGTCTATATTCAACGTCCAGCTGCTTTCAGTCATAGACGCCACTACCAACTCTCTAGGCCTATATTTATTTTCTGTCAGTTTTCTGCAACGTCTTCCATGTCGGTGCTGCGAATTGACAATGAGTGATCGTCCGTCAGCTGTCGAGCGTCTCACCAAGTTGTGTCAACTCTTAAACCTAGCTTACAGTCGAGCCCTGAGCTGCCCGGCTCATGATCCGCCACATAATTTGTGCATCACAATACTTTATGGCAGTGCTTCTGAAATTTTTGCTCTGCGACCGAATTCGCATTGTTAAAGAAAGTTTGCAGGGCAGGGGCGGCACTACGGGTAGACTAGGGGGCACGTGCCCCCCCCGTCGGGGAATTTTGGGTATTTTCGTCAGGGACAGAGTGACAGACCACGACAAAAAACTTACTTTGTTTCAAAGCTTATACCCCGATGCTATGTCCTATGAAATAATTAACATGCGTTAAAAACGCGTTAACTAATACCCCGCTTACACGATCCAGCAAACTTCCAGTAAATGTATCCAAAATACACGTGCTAATTGCTCGACGTATATGTTATATATGTGTTATATGTTATAATGGACGAGCCAGCTCGGTGTTCGCTGGACGTTTGCTGGATCGTGTAAACGGGGTATAACACTAACACATCATTATTGCTGAAGTTGTACGTCGACTACCCGGTACGTCGTAAGGGTGACTGGAATGACGACCGACGCGAACTCGTGGCTGTGTCGCAGGTAGGCCCGTTGAAAGCCACAGCGAGGCCGGGAAACATTCTCGCTGGACCCCTCTACGAAATGGCTGGAGATAGATCAAGACAACTAGAGTAAGAAATTTTTAGCACTAAACGTAGATTTCAGCAGTCCAAGTCTCGACCCCCTAGATTTAAGGAGGCCGGCGCAGTCGAGCGTCAAGTACGGCTATCCCCCCTAAAAAGTGATTATTTTACCGCTATTGGCTCGTGTGGCGAGAAAACGGTTGCAGATAGGCACAGACATGCTGCTTATCATAACAAGCAATAGCGACAATTTTTATTGTATGTTAACGTCGATGACTTTGAATGACCTTGAACTTCCAAAATAAACGTTTTTAGTAATTTCTTTAGCGATTTCGGCTGCGTCAGACATTTTAAAAGTGAATTGCACCGAAATGGCTTTAGATGGATCTGGACAACCTGCGTATGACATTTTTAGCATAGAACGTACATTTTTAAAAATCTAAGTTTCGATCTCTTAAATTCAAGGAGTCTTTCATACATCAATATCTTATTGCTGTACACTGATTGCCGAGTTGGCAGGACCGCTGCTATCGCCCGTCACGTGAGCTTTGCTCAAATCACTTGTTTCAGCTTGTCCTGTCTTGTTCTAGCTGTAGTCTTACTGTGAAGTTATTTTTAGCTTTTTTATGTTGATTACAGTAACGCAGGCTAATAGTATGCTTGTTTTAGTCGAAACTGTTGAACAAAATAACCACGTAGCTTACAGTGTGCGGCAAAAAAGTAGGCCTATCCCCTAAATTTTGTCGTTATTTTTTCCTAACAATCGCTAAGATTTTTGGAGAAATATTTTACACGTTTATTACCTATTCATACTCACGCAAAAATGCCAAAGAACATTGAATTATCTTTAACTAAGACAAATGTATTAATTTTTCCCAACCACGTCGTCATTTCTAACGTTCGTGTTCAACACAGTGTGTGTAGAACCATGTTTGCGCTGCAGAAAAACACAATGTCATTCGAACAACAGAATAGGAACAACTTGGCAGTGACCGTGAAAACTCTTAAGTGTCCACCGTCAGCTTTTACACATGCACTGAATCTATTAGTAAGGTTTTTAACGACCTTGTCGATGGTAAGTGTTAGGTCATTTGCAGTACCTGTTTGAGTTTAGCGGCGGCCGTCATTTTTCGTGAGAAAATGTCAATAAATAGGCCTAGGCCTATAGTCAAAAATTTATAGAAAAACTGCAGACTTTGTTTATAAAGTTTACTTTACTTCGACGTAATTAGCAACGAGATGGACACACAGTTGTTTTCAATAGCCTATGCGTTACTCATTACAACACTAAGTTTTGGAATGTGCAAAATAACGGATGTTGTTTTAGAATAAAATTCGTAACTTCACATCAGTAAAAGAATATCAAATGCCGCTTGGCCTTTTTATCCAAATGAGAACTATTAATAAGAATGTGAATTTTGCGTTAAAATTCCAAGCGGTTGCTGCGAAAATGGCAAAAAAATTTTATTTTAAGGATACTTTTCGCCGCACCCTCTAGACTGAAAGCATTCATGCATGACGCGCAATGCCATTTCAGAAGTTATAAAAAAGCTATATGTTAAAACTAAATGTTAATTATTAAATAAGATTAGTTCGGCGATGTGCGCTCGCCTGCGGGTTATAC
>Ga0209671_1002959_pt1 | contig 16037 bp, 12 predicted proteins | sample WorMetHERISLAND2_2_FD_187401 | JGI IMG/M metagenome (GOLD analysis project Ga0209671, IMG submission 187401) | Marine gutless worms symbiont microbial communities from Max Planck institute for Marine Microbiology, Germany - Olavius geniculatus... | ecosystem: Host-associated > Annelida >...
GCACATTGACACACAGTCAGTGTGATGCGGGCAATATCGCCTTTTGTAATTTTTGCTGTTTGCGATGTGCAAGTCCTTAAATGTTGCCGTTAACAAGTGCATAAACTAATGTTTTGTACATTTATATTTATAAAAGGTCTACCTAAAATGTAAATTTTACTACCAAGTACTGTCACTCTATTTTGCACAGACGTTTAACAAATACAGACAAACGAGACGCACAAAAAACCCCAGCTGTCTCTATAGGGAAGACGCGCTACAGCCTATACAGTTTTTGTTAAAGTAGCCTACTGATTTTCAAGGTTATCCAAAGTCAATGATCTTTAACTCATCTGAAAGCGCGTATTTCACTTTCTATTAGTGATTAATAATAACTTTGGCCCTATAGTAATAGGCCTACGGCATTTACTAAATCGCATTATATAGTCGTAGGCCTATGGTACTATTTCATAATCTTATATGTCTTATTGTTTTTATTGTTCAGAATGGCAGTCTGGCTGTTTACTGTATGCCTTGGCCTAATAATGTGTACCGGTTTGTCAAGCGTGCAATTCAATTAATCGATGAAGTTATTTTAAATGTCCAAATTAGCAGAAACGTTTGATCTATTTGACTGGAATTACGGCGCAGGTCTATTTTGTGACTGACCGAGTTTCGTAAGGCTACACTTAGTGAGTGAGTGAGCTAGACTTTATATTCTTCTGATCGACCGACCGATTCAAAAGTAGTTTTGTAACTTTCGCCGACCGATAACGTCAGTATTCGTCTGTGTACAATACAGGTATGTGAGGTGGTATGACTTTAGCTAAGACGTACTGTTTACGTGAATGTGCCAAAAGTCACATGACTAAAATAAAAGACGATGAGTCGGTCTCGGTCGGCGCCCCATTATTCACCGATGCCATGGCCCGAATAGCCTCGGGCTGGGGCAATATCGCACGGGCCTATATACAAGCTGTAACATCAGTTCATTGAAGCTGTACTCGGGCAGGCCCGTGCGTGCTGAGCGGCGAGCAAAGCAGCCAAGCGTGGCGTGTTTGACGCACGCCGTTGGTCGCGCGCTCGGTTTGAAAGTTGGCCGGTGCCCAAATATATAGCATCGCCTCCCCAGAAAAGTCTCCCCCGGCCGACAATTTACCGGTAAAAATCCGCCCCGCCCGGCGGCCGCCCGAATTTTTACGGGTAAATTGTCGCCCAGGGGAGACTTTTCTGGGACGATCATATAATGGGGATACTTTTTTTTATCAATTCCGTGATTATTTCTTCCCGGCCGGATTTTTCATGGGGGAGACATTTTAATGTGACACCTGCGGCCGGCGGCAGATGAACAGGTGCGCGATTTGAATCGCTCGTGCCAGCAGCAGCCGGGACGTGGACAGTGAATGCTGGATTGTACCGGACACAGTCGACCTGAGGGACTGGTCATACGATGGTCGACGTCTGCTTTCGTTGCTGGCGATTCGGCTCCAAGGTTTCGCTGCTGTCTCCGCCGCCGCCGCCTCCGAGTTGGTTTCAGCACGTTTCTGTTTGACTTTTGAGTAATATTTGCATTCTATGTCGCTTAGACTACTTAGCTTTAGAACAGTTATGAACAAGCGAAATCCATTTCGGAATTGAGTTACTTCCTTCCTTTCCTTTTCCAATAATGCACATATCCTCTTGCGAGTAATGTCGTACTTGGCCATAGCTCTATGACAGACGCTTAAGGTTTTGTTGCTGTCGCTGGCACTGGCTGCCTAAGGACTTAGCTAGTTTCTGTGATTTTATATGACTTCAATTTGTATTCTACATTGTTCAGACTTAGCGATGTGGCTAACTAAAAAGTGTTTCGGAGTCCACTCGTACAGAGTTTTCTATACATGCCTGCGTTTTCACGGGCATATGACGGACTAGACCGGTAGTGAATTTGCCTCCACCGGGGGAAGGGAAGGCTGAGTTGACTTTGGTCATTGGTTATATACCGATCGTGGTTTACCAGACAGTCATCCAGCCATCCAAGCAGTAACTGCAGGCGAGGCGTAGAGTAACTTCGTGGATCGAAACTAACAAACTAACATGTTAATACATGTAATTACACCATAAAACCGGCTCATGACGTTGTGCGCTTTGTGGGGGAAGTAAACTGGACACAGTACAGAACAAATCCCGCGAGAGATGTTTCTATGAAAAACTGCTATGAAGTATACATTGATTGCAGGGTATGTTGCTGAGCTGACGAGGTCACCAAGAGTCCTGCAGACAAGAGCATCATCATCTTCAGAAGCAGCTGTAGCAGCAGGAGTAAGGTCGGCGTCTTCGTCACTGACTGACGTTCGTAGAACCCGCAGCGCTATACGCGCAGTTGACCAGAACGACAGAAACACGCGTAGAACCAGCCTCGGTATATATGCACTTGCACGATTTTGTAGTGCTGTACATACTTCATTGGAAGACGGACATATAACCACCCGGACATTTCCCCCAGCGCGTTTCGCAGTCGTAAGATGGATAAGGCTGTTATGACGCGAGACGGATGAAAGTACACTGTAGCTGAGTTGATGTATGCAAGGCGTATCAAATTTGAAGGCGACGAGCCGTAGAATAACCTTGTCCATACTTGCAGCAATACGCTCTCGTGTGTTTAAACGCGAGCTCAGAAAGTACGAAACAATGTAGACGGAATTGGAGATTTAATATTGTTTTTATTGAGTTCTTAATGGCAGCGCAGTCAGTGGCGTAGCCAGAAATTTCAATTGGGAGGCCGCGTTTCCCTTCCCTTTCCCTCCTCGATCCAATTTGTCCCTCCCTTTCCTTTGTCTTTCCTTTTTACCCCTCCCCTCCCTTTTTCTGTCCTCCCTCTTTCCCTTCCTTCACCTCTAAAATCCAGGTAGGGAGTGTGGGGGAGCCCTGTGAGTTTCCCCAGCTGAAATCGAATTTGGTGCATTTCAGCTTTTAAAATGAGATCTGGTGTCAACGATTTTAATTAGGTCATCTTAAACGGATTAAATTGGCCAATTTCATGCAGTTTAAAAGTATGCTTATGTTTTCTTTCTGGAGGATTGGGGGCCTGGGCCCCCTGGATCCCCTTGGCTACGCAACTGAGCACAATACGGATAGTTTGTTGTCCAATAACAAAGTCTAAATGCGTAGGCCTGGTTTATAAGCCTATGTACGCTGAGAGTCTGCTGCAAGCATGCAGTGTTTGAGGAGTGTTCAGTATCCTGAATTTCACAGACGAATTTGATATAACTGATAATGGAATTCCTCAGCCTCATACCGAGACCCAGGGTATGCTATAAAGTTCTAAAATTTGGAAGTCAATGTACTGTTAATGACTAAGCCTATAACGTGCACGCCGTAAAGTCAGACTTTATTTCATTGCTTCAAGATTCTGCTGCCGTCTTACATGTGTTTTTTATGAGGTGAGTTTTTCTGCGCACCGATTAAATCAGGTATGTGTGGTGTAATAGATGGTGCGCGTTTGAGATCGACTTCAAAGCGATGTCATCGCCGAGTGTCACGTGACGTCGTCGGTCGTACTTCCGGTTCTCGTCGTCGACGTATTTCTGGTTCAGCTTCAGTTTCGGTGACGTCATCAGCGAGAGGCATGTTGTTCGGACGGCCATTGGATGATATTTGTCAACCGGACTTGCCCCGGCCGCTGATTCAGGTCTGTATTGAAATTTTCTTCAGTCTTTTGTCGAATCATGAAACTCTGGTAACGTATCATTTAGTGTTACGGCGTTGCTAACATCTGATGTGTATTTCATGGTAGTGTAGCGACGCGTTTCGGGTGCGGTGGACTCTAGTGATTGCTTTATTGCGATTTTGGCAGTACCACAGAGCGTTTTTCTGCGCAGGGTTACCCGTAGGCTGTAGGTCATTTTTTCCATTGAGAAGATCGAAGTGCTAAGGTTAGTGGCGCAATGCAGTGGGCGGACGGACGGCCTCACGTTTATGTCGGCACCAGGCATCGACATCTTTACTTGTTTCTGACGCACTCGTGCACTATGACCATCCGTGGGCAGCAGGGGCGTCTATCCCCCCTTGGACACACTGCGCAAGTCCCCCACACTTCCCCTACCAATGTTTAACCCCCCACGTCGACTCACGTCAAGGCTTAGTCACGTGCTGCATTGCCCCCAATTACAGATGATGGTATCCTTACTCAGAAATTAATGTAGAAAATTTTCCAAGGGGGGAGGGGTTTAGACGTCGACGTCAAATGAATAAGGAATGGGAAAGGATTTTCTTCCGCAGCATATTATGGGATCTGCATGGGACCATCGTAGGATTCCCCATTGGGGTCCGAAAACGAATTTCGTGCATTTTAGTCTCGCAAAACACTTCTGGTCAAGTTCTAGTGGAACGATGACTGCCCCCCTAAAAGTCCTAAAATTGGCCCCCTTGCGATAAGTTTTACGCTTTGAGCGTAGGCCCCTAGTCCTCAATAGACGTAAACGTATATCTGTTGGGCAGTTCTGTAAACTGTGTCCGACTGAGCTACGTTGACTATTGATCTGGGTTTGCTTTGCTGTGAATGTGGCCGGCGGTACTGCAGATGCTGTCGGTGTTGTATGACCGCGGTGCTCGATCGAGTGGACTTTTCCGCCGCTCGGCCAACTACTCCAAGTGCCAATCGGTCAAAATGACGTTAGACGCTGGACGACAGACTTCAGTCAACTTCGACGAACTGCCGCTCGCTGTCACCGCCGCCCTGCTCAAGGTAGATCTACATCTAGGTTCCGGGCGAGTCTCCGCTAGTACGATCTGCTGTTTCGTTTGAGTTTGGCGGCGACTGACAACGCGGGAGCGGAAAACGCAGAACTGGAAAACACGGGAACGACATTTTAATGGCCATTATGGGTAGAAAAACCTAATAGTAGTTCGCGGATGCACAGCAGTAAAGTTTTCCATTCCTGCGAATTTGGTCTTGTGTTCTCCAGTCCTGCAGTTTTACTCCTGCATTTTTCACGGACCAGCGGTTTTCATTCCGCGTTTTCAGCGTCACCGGCTGTTTGGCTATAGGCCTAGTTAGTAACGTCGATAGTCGCATGCTGACATTAACGAAGTTAATCAATACCGGGCCTGATTAGTACTTGGATAAGTGACCCTCGGTAGATGGATAGGCCTAAACCATTTTGGTATGTAACAAGCAACCCAGGTAAACTCAGCCGGCCATTCCTCCGTGGGCAGGTGAAGTGAGTACCAGTGATGCACTACCCATGTATCCGTGGTCTGGCAGTGTAAGCTGGTGTCTGGCTGAGGAAAACGAAGATCAGCGTTGCCATAGGAGCCTCTTGGCTCGGAAAGGACTTCGCGTTTTTATATTTTTACAGTTTTGTATTCGTGTTTTTGTGTATGTTGTGTTTTGTACATGGTGTGAACGCAATTGGTTTATTTACAAGCAGGTTATCGTTACGATTGCTACTGTGTTATTTTTGGTTTAATTAGGTCTTTTTCTTCTCTCGTTTTGGACTTGCTGAGCAACAAGTCGTACAGAGAGCTGTGCAAATTGCATAATTTTCGTTCGGACTTATGCATGTTCTCTATAGGCCACCCATAACTCACAGTTAAGCCGTTAGGCCGCTTCAGCTGAAGGAGATGCGTTGAATGAAAATCTGCGTGAATGTCACAGGAGTTTCTGCGTTGTTTGCCCGACTGTTTGCTGACAACTGCGCTGTACCAATCATGGCTTGAAATTTCCGGCATTTCTGACAAGTCTGAATCCAACCAACAGATCAGAAAGTAACAACAAACGTGGTTTACTTTTTGGATCATTGTGGTTTACCACCTGTAGATTATAATTGATAACTGTCAAATGCACGTTCTACTTTATGGTTTGAAGGCGTTTGCCAATCTGTTTGAAAATGTTTTAGAAGAAACATTCATAGTTTGGAAATAAGAAGTGGTTAGGCCCCTACAATCTACAATAGATCACTTTGAAGCATGTTCCGGTGCACTTAGTTTGCCGTTGCTGTGTTTTATCGGTTGGCGCAATTTAAGAAAATTTACATCTCACAAGGTAGTGTAGCAACGCTACGGTGCGGGTGTGGTAATGAGATCTGTAATGATAGTTTTGTCACAAATTTTTTCAGAGCGAGTGCTACTTTTTCTTGCTGGATGCCAGTGCCGTCATTTCAGTAAATCATTCGGGGGTCTAAGTCTACGTAACGTAGTGTACTTGCAGCAGTAACACTTTTTCAAAGGTACGATTTACAGGAAAAAAATTAAAGTTACAAATCTTTCGGGGGGAGGGGGTTCGTAGACACCTTCAGCCCCCTAAAAGATGCCCTTGTTGGATGCGTTATGCAGGTTAGTAGAGTGCATGCCTGCGTCGCACGGGCGTCTGTTGCGCAGTCTGATGCTAGTGCTGCGTCGCGTCAGTGACAACTCAGCGAGCAATGAGATGACGTCGTACAACGTGGCCGCGTGCATCGGCCAGTGCCTGCTGTGGCCGCCCTCAGACCTCCACATGTCATCGCACGCTCATCTCACGGCCGCCAAACAGCTCAATCAAGTCGTCGAGAAGATGATCAATGGCGCCCAGGAGATCTTTGGATTCGATCAGCTGGAGAATTTGCTGTTCGAATGTTCGTCCGAAACTAGTGAGCTTCTCGCTTCCGCAGTTTTTTTCCCATTCCCATATTAGCGTTTCTGTATACGGACATTTTATTCACCCAAGAGTATGCAGAAACAGACAGAGACAGACAGACAGAATAGTACGGTCATTACAGAATTCTAAGATATAGGAACGTAAAAAGCATGCCAGATACGCGGTTATGATAATCGTATTTAAAGAAACTCAAGACAAGTATATAAGCGATCGAAAATCTCAAACTTTGTTGAGACTGGTCACCTGGCAAAGTAGTTGGTAAGGTTAAAAAATTCGGAATAATGATTTCGAATGCACAAAAAAATCCGAATCGCTAGAAAAAATCTGATCACTTGATTCATGCCCAACCCCTCCACAAAATTTCGTCAGAGTCCGTTCATATTTTTAAAGAGAAATCGATTGACCTAAGTACATTGCTTCACTTCTCCGGCAGCAATAATAATATGAATGTTCATCATGGACTACTCGATTACTGCTGTTTATTTGTTTCAACAGAGTCTGAGTGCAACAACGAACTGAGTCATTTCCGTTCAGACGAGTTTTGCGTTGGTTCGTCGCCTGCTGATAGTGATCGGTTTAGCTCAACTTCTTCGACTTCTACCGTCAGCAGCTGTTCCTCACTACACGCCAAAACTAATTACCGACGGCGCCACAGCTGCCCTTCGATGCGCCACAACATCGAAGCCGAGTCGCGACAGATTCCCAAATCTGCTTCGGACGTTCTGTGTAATCATCACACGTCTGGAGTCATCGACCAATCCGTTTATAATTCTTTGAGTGATTCCGGCTGCAACTCGATCGGTTCGGAAACCTTGCTGGATCACAGTGAGGACCGGGCACGCACTGAGTCGACCGCATTGGATGATGCGCAGCAGTCACGAGGAGCGGACAGTTGGACGGACGACAGCGGCTGCTACCAGCACACCACAATGACGACACATATTCCAGTCCACACGGACGCTACCACCGCCACCACCGTACGTGGATCAACCTCAATACCGTCAGAACCTATCGACATCGATGATTGGACTGAATCGAAACAGGTGCCCGATGACGTCACGAGAAAGCACGCTGCTGGTAAAGACAATAAGTCTGAGATATCGTGCAGTAATCCGGCAAGCACTGTCACTCTCAGATCATCGAAAATCCACGCGAATGCTAGTGATAATCAGTCGGACGTTGCCGAGACATCCAGTAGTCCGGCAAGTGGTGTTGTGAAACGCCGCGGAGCCGAGTGTCCACATCATCAGTCCGCCACGGACCAGGCTGACGGCAGAGTCGCGACCAGGAAGCTGCGTCGAACGTCGATGATGGTGCGACCTGCGCAGCATCAGCAGCAGCAGCAAGCAGATAGAATCACGCGCTCTCGACGTCGTCATAGCTTCATGCTCCCCAACGGCTCAGACGTCTACCCGACGACACGTTTCATCACCGGGTTCACGTGGCCGACGATCGTGGAAGAAGACTCGAATGACTTGTGTATGAAACACAAGTGTGGCGACGCCGTAGAGATAATCACTAAACGTAACTCATCCGTCGCGGATCTGCGTGCGTTCAAAGCCACGCTCGGCCAGCAGTACAAGTCGACGGACGTCGTCGAATCCGCAGAACCGGATCGTGCGCCGCCGAGCGGATCAGCTATTTCAGACTCCGCCGAAGAGCGCGGCGTTGTTTCGGCAGAATCGTTGCAGGCACTCGGCACGAAGTTAAGTGGCAGCCTGCAGTTGGCGGACGCCGCCGAATCCGCGGCACAAGCGAAGGAACGGAAGGCTATGATTTCCGATGGTTTCAAGGAAGGGATATTGGTAGATGTATATGGTCAGGGGCGGGAAAACTGTCACGGAGGAACGCCGTCCCCGTCGCCGCCGACCGCCCGCAGACCGCCGTCATACGGTGAAGCGCTGCTACACAAGGCTTTGAGAGGTTGTGCGAATTTCAGTCAATCAGACGCCGAGAATATAGCGACTTACCAGCAGACATCACTTGCAGATGTATGCTGCTCAGGTTATGAAGATTATTAGTTTATCACTGTCCGAACTTCGTAGCCACAACTTTGTTTACGTACATTGTCTTACGTAAAATGATTTGCTTTTTTAATACTTTGTGATCTTTTTTATTGGCTTGCATACATTGCATACCGTGTTCTTATATAACTCGGTTTCTCTGCAAGCAGTCATCATGTGCGTTTAAGTGACTGTGTTCAATAGGCTGCTTGATGCTTGCGTGTTTGCTTAGACACGGCGCACCTGCTGATGACGTCATCAACTTCTGGAGGTGACGTCACCGTCATGGCGGAGATTGGTCGGCCGCCGCCGCCACCCTACCGTCTGAGACCGAGACCTCAGAATCCACATCACATTGGTGAAGCTGACACCATCCAGCATCAACCAGCAGGCAACATCGAACCTGTCCGTGAAAGTGAAGAAATTGTTTCAGCAGGCGACGTCGCGGGACGCCAGTCGGAACCTGCGACTGCTCTCGTGAGAGTTATCAACAAGACCGATCGAAATGAGCTGCAGCGACCAACCAGCCTCCGGTCACCAAGGCGACGGCGTGCGGCAGCGCCGCCAGATTCCGCGCAGAAGGAGAACTTCATCCGTGCCGCTGCCAACTCTGAGTCGCCTTCGAGCGGTTCTTCCGCCGTTGCGTCGAAAAATCTCGTAGAGCGACCGAGTCCAGTGAGATCCGTGGACACCTCGGAAAAGAGTCCGAGAACCTGTGTCTCACTGAAAAGGCGATCATTGAGAGACCGCGACTGGCATCGCGAACTGGTAAACCAGTACACCAGTGGCAGGAGATAAATTGTGATTCTATGGCGGCGGCAACTGTTAAAGACCACGACCGCCTTTTTTGACCGAGTTCGCACGAACGTCGGCAGTGGCGGTTTTAGGCCCGGGCCGGGGGGCACAGCCCCCCAGTTTTGCTCCAGCCCCTTCAGTTTCGTTGCCACCCATGATTTTTTTGCAAAGAAAACACAAATATCTAATTTATTTGCGTTTCCAAATTTTAGAAACATGGCCAAATATGCGGCTTCCATTGAACGTCCAAAAGCCAAAAGTGCTTCAGCTTCAGGGGGCTTTGCCCCTGACCCCTTAACCAGGGGCCCTGCCTCTTGATCCCGCTGGGAGCTTTGCCCCAAGACCCCCGTTATAGGCTAGGGCTACCGCGTTCGCCATGGGGCCGTGCCCTCCCCCCAGATATTGCGGGCTAGAACTGCCACTGAACGTCGGGCTTTCTCTGTAGCCGGCGCAACCGATGACGTGGAACTCGATCACTGCCGAGACATCTGCGTGATTCTGTTCGCACCATCTCAATAATTTTTGGACGACTACTAAAGACATTTTTGGCTTACCAGAGTACTGATGTATGCAGCGCATTATAGGTGTTTCTGGCGTTGTTGCGCTATATAAATTCACGTTTTACTTACGTACTTACTTAGGTCTGTTACTTATTAGTTGGCGCCCCGAAACAATAAGCACTGAAACATTTATAGTCGTTCTGCATAATAATGCAGTGTTGCCTGAAGAAGTGAGCCACTAAGTGGTTGCCATAACTATTAACTAGCGTCAAGTATTAGACGATTTTTAATTTTTTTTCTGCAGCAACACTGTATATGTAAATTTACAAAAAAAACTTGCTTTGCTACACTAATTTGTAAAATATTAGTCATTTTTTTTGTTGAAATCATCTGAAACAGTCCGTTAAAAATATTTTTAAAAATCGATCAATATTTTGTAAAGTTTTAAACTTGTTAACTACTGGTGGTTCAATTTTCTGGACCACCAAGTAAAATTAATTGTGATAATCTAGAGCGGAGTTTGCTTGTTGTAAATATATTAACTAAGCTTATACAATGTAAGTGCACGTAACGGAACTGTAATGTGAATTCATTGTCTTAAATATTTGTTGCACCAAGCTACTGGGAGTCGCCGGTGGCGATTTTTTGTACATTTCGCGTGTAGTATGAATTATTGATGGTGACAATTTTGAACTTAAATTTGATATACCGCAACACTTAGGTCTACTGTATTGGCAAATGGGGATAGAAAGTAATACTACTATATACCTTGTAATCATAGCGTTACAGTTTCCCACGTATTAAGCCAACATTTGAAGATCCGAGACGTGACAATAAAGCCCACTTCACGCCATCTAAAAATCGATGGCGTAGCGAGTATTTCATCAAGGGGACTAAATTCACTCCTTCTCATTTTCAGTCTCCCTTCTGTTTTTTCCCTGTCCCTTTTTTCTCTTCCTTTTAATCCGTCAATTTTTCGACGTTTCTATTTCCCGGACATCTGTGGCAGAACTCCAGTGAACTTCAGTCCCTGTTGATAGCCCAGGAAAAATTGTTGAAAATAGCGTGAGCAACTTAGTGCATTCTTATGCGTTTGGGCGATGAATCTGTAGCTCTCCAATTTCGCTTTTGTGAACATTTTTGTTGGACAGAAAAACCTCTTAAATATTCTGCAGTACTGACAATACAAGACGTCTTATTTCACTAGTGCCTTGTTAGTCGGTGTGGAGTGGTCCTTATTGCAAAGTGAGAACGAATAATGTCGTCGATAATAAAAAATGGCGATAAGTGAAGAATTTGAGGCTAGAAAATTGTATTTCGTTTTGTGTGGGCGTACAAAAACGCTGACTGCATCTTGTAATCGATGAAGAACAGTGTTAGCATTGACATTACGTGTAACCATTTATTCTGTACAGTAATGTAGGCCTAATATATCATTCTAACATTATATCGATGTTTACTGTGTACTCCGTTTGCTCCCTTACATTCCTAACATATAATGTATTGTATATATACGGTACAGCTAAATTAAAATGTATTATTGTCTAAATTTGTCTCGTTTCTTTTTTAGTGCGGCCGTATTAAAAAACTGCAATGCGGGTTTTGCCCGTTCGTTTGTCCGTATAGGTTTTTCTAACAAGACAAGAAGCCCAACTGTCGCTAAGACAGCCGACCGTAGTGGTTGTCGGTGATTTTCAAGGTCGTCCAAGATTAATGGCTTTCATATCATTTGAAAACCAATATTACCATTTTCGATTAGCGATCAATAGCAACCTAGACCCTATCTCGCACCGTTTAGCCACAATACATCTTTTACAGACGGAGGACGGACGGACAGACCGACGACAACTCGTACCATGGGCTCGACCGCCACTTAAGTACGCTTGCCGGTCGGCTAAAAACAAATTAAAAAGCATTGATAAACCAAAATAGGTGCGAACGTTCCCAAGGACAGGAATAAGTTCGAAAGGTCAAAAGGTCATGGTTGAAGTTGTGCAGCTTTAAGCGAACGGCCGTATGTCGGTACTGGACTGGGCGGTGGGCCGACATATTTTCCCAGTTTGGAAATTTTTTTCTCGGGGTTTCATCATATTTCTGCGTCGTCGCTGATAACACTGGTAACGATGTGATGCTAGTACAACCTGTCTCTGTAGCCCTCATCAGCAGAGTTGGGTTTACTATACATGTAGGCCTAAAAAAGAAATAGTAAAACGCGCAGGCTAAAAATAGCATTTCATTTCGTTACAGCTTGTTGTGAAAATTTCACATCAAACATCACATCAATGATCATGTACACAATAAACGCAGCGTTATCACAGGGACAGACAGGTGCGGACAGTTTCGAACGGAAACAATAAAATGTGGCACATTGTAAAATATTATCCTTGACGCCAGTGGTTAACGCGCCGTAGAACACAAAGAAATGCAATTACATACCTCGGGTCGAATTTTTAGTCCAACCCAAGGCGTCTCCCCTCGAATGTTTATATTTCTTTAAAAATGGTAACCTTAACTGTACGACAAGGCAAACGATTGCCAATTGGGTACGCGAGCATAAAGCTGCCGCAGATAACTGAAAGGCACAAATACATTACTTCCAAGCATAAAAAATTAACAGAATATGGGTTTAACAGTTAACGAAATTGTTGTTCTAATAAACTGGGACCCCACAACCACCAACAGGGGACGCAATAGGCTTACAATCCAGTACAACAGACTAAAGATGTAGTACTTGGTACTTGTACTCGAGTACTACTCGAGTACCATTTTGAAGTACTTGTACTTGAAGGTCAGATACTTGTCGACATGTGGAAAGTACTTCATTTTTCAAATTTTTTGTCTTATATTCAAACAGTATGCCTTATAATTGAGTGCAGTGCCCAAAGCTGCCCAGAAAATTGTGAAAAAATAAACATTGAAATAGACAACATTGCAGCGAAATCTTTTTATTAACCAGTAATTTCATTACTTCGTGACCGGTGTTCGCCAATCACTGTTTTCAGTTGGACCACTCAGCTTTCGCTGTACAGTGGGGGCATTACAACACACCATTTTTTATTAAAACGTGAAAAAGTGTAGGCTTAATCCAATTGTAACAATTTTTGGTATGAACATTCCTGACAAAATTGGTCATGAAGACCTAACTCAACATCTGTTTTTGCATTATCTGGAAAAAACAGGCGAAATATGCATTAAAATCAACAAACAAAATTCAACAAACTGAAAGGTAGTGATTTCTAAATATTTTTCAAGTTATCTTAGTTTTTCAATTTACTATTTTTCTATAAATTTTACTGACCTAAATTTCTCTTTTAAATTAATTTTCATCAAATTCTTCCCCAAATTTATGCCAAATTTCTCCAAACTTTTATCCTTCCCATAAACTCTAAATCGATTTCCAATTTTTTTTGAAATTGAGAAAAATCCGTCCTAAATTCCTTTCACTCAAAACTTTCCCAAATTCGCACAAGCAACTGCTATTGTATTAATTGTTTTGTCGAGATAGCAATCGTTCGCTGGCCTTGTGCTACCGGTCATCAAAATGGCGGAGTTTTAGAATATTTTCTAAATTTCTGCATAAAAATCAAAATTACAAAGTTCGACCGTTTTGCAGCAATGTGTCTGGGTTGTTGATGAATTCAAAAAATGACTGGTGACGTCTGGATTGGTCTGGAGCAAAACATTACCGACACTGCTGACAATGAATGAAGAAAGCGTTTCTGTGCTATATTATGTTCGTTTAATGGGCCAACATTTTCTGTAGACAGTTAAAAATGACAATTGGATAAACTATTAGTAAAAGATAAATTGTGTTTTGTGTGTTATTTTATTTAAGTAATAATACTAGTTTTGATAAAAATGCAATATTTTGTTGGTTTTTTCCTCAGGTAGTGCAGCAGCAAACATTGGGTGAAGTAGGTAACTAAACAAACATTTGATGGCTAGTTGTGTCAGAATATTCGTACCACAAAAATATTAAAACTGGGTCACCCTTTTTCAATATGTGGTGAAAAATTGGGACTTTTATGCCTCACAGTGTAGTGGGCCTTAGCTAGAGCAAGTAGGCCTACTTGGGTTGTACTTGATAGTCAGTTAAGTACTTGTACTTGTACTTGTGGCTTTGGTACTTGCAACATCTCTGCAACCGACCAACAACAAAGGGGGAGGGCAAACATGCGATCTGTAGTTCCCAATTCTAAATATACGGGAGAAATTACAGTACTTTTAAGCACAGGCTAAACGTTGATTCGGTGTACTTGGGACCCACATCCACCAACAGATGATACAGAGTGCTCATAGCAAACGACAGAAAGCCCAAAGATGAAATTGTTAGCTCCACATTTCCGCTTCAACCACTGCGTAAAGCATTTCTGTTGAGGAGATTTGCGATCCCGACGCATGTCGGAAGACCTTGGTTTTCTGACGACGTCACGGCATTGATATGCTTCAGCTGCAATTTTAGTCCTGCAAACAATAATGTATAAAACGCCAAAATTGAAATAAAACATGTACAGAATTGTTTTTTAATTTTGCACATAGGCCTACGCGTAACCACGTCTTGTTCTATTATTTAACATGTGCTTAAAATGCTAAAAATGGTTTGCAACATTTTTGCAGCATTTTATTTCAGGCGTTACCACTGCGAAGAAAAAACCATTTTCATTAAACCGTCCATAGGTTTATATGTGAATTACAGAATCGAGGATACTTCGTTTCTTTGACGTTTCGCCCCTAGCCTGGACGTTTCGCTTCCGAGACATTTCGCCGTTCGCCCCATGAACGTTTTGCGCACTAAAAAATTGCGGACAATGTCGAAAACGAACGCACGACGAAGATGACGGAAAAGACAGTCGGACGAAGAATACGACGACTAGCGGGCGAAAAGATCCAAGGGCGAAACGTGTAGGCTAGCGGCAAAACGTCTTCATAGCGAATTACATCCAGTAATACAGTTTCATTGACATTTCAACACTGAGTTGCGTGGAGCATGTGCATGTGCATAAATGAGCATAAAAAACGAATATTTATTTACCACATAAAAATAAGACACAGTAGTAAAATAGTATAGACAATACTAAAACTTGCCGATTCTTCTTCCGATGAAGATTCTTCAGAACTTGATTCTTCGGAAGAAGACTCTTCCTGCATTTTACATTATGACAAAAATACTTTAACAATTTCATATCTATTAGCTCCAATTAGTCGAAAAAATTGTGCAAGAAAAAATTAAAACAAACTCAACTCTTTCTAACCAACAACTTTGGAAATAATTAAAACATTCCAACATTTATGAAACAAAGTTGTATTAATGAGTAAAAGATTTCTCGAATACCTTTTTCTTGGCGTCGGGAGTTTTCTTATCGTCTTTCTTTGCTTTGTCATCATCTTCATCTTCCGATGAAGATTCTTCTGATGACGATGACGACTCTTTCTTTGTCTCCTGTCTCCCGAACAATAATGCAAACATTCGCACATGTATACACATAATTGAACTGCCGAGTTTTCTGAAATATGTATAAACTACCGAGTATTTGGTAGAACGTATGATACCGTCACAATCTGTCTCAAAGCTGCCCTACATTTTGTTTAACTTTTGTTCTTGTAATTGGATTTTTTCCTAAATAACATGGTCTAACAATGTGATAAATTAGATGAAGTATCGTATTGATTTACAAGATTGCGCTTGATATCAGCTCATCATGGATAAATGAGTATTGTTCAAACACTGGCAAAATCGTAGGTAAATATCTTAGTAACTTTTACTACAAATTGCAGTGAATTCAGGCAGAAATTCCAAGTTTCTTCTGACCTTCTTCACTTCCTTCTTTTCTTCAGTCTTCTTGGCGGCAGTCTTGGCGTCTTCTTCGTCGGAACTCGATTCCTCCGAACTCTCTTCTGACGACGTAGAGGATTCTTTTTTCTTAGCTTCTTCTTTCTTTGCCGGTGGCGCATCTTTCTTTGTGTCTTTTGTATCTTTCTGCATACATCAAGTACACACGACAAATTAAACACACACACACACACACACACACACACACATAAAATAAATGATGCGTGGCTTGCACTCAACAACGATCGAATTAACGAGACAATAGCACAGAGCTTGGTACGTCAAAGGCGGTAGACATAGATTACAATAACAAG
>Ga0209671_1002960_pt1 | contig 16036 bp, 6 predicted proteins | sample WorMetHERISLAND2_2_FD_187401 | JGI IMG/M metagenome (GOLD analysis project Ga0209671, IMG submission 187401) | Marine gutless worms symbiont microbial communities from Max Planck institute for Marine Microbiology, Germany - Olavius geniculatus... | ecosystem: Host-associated > Annelida >...
GAACCCTAAAAATATTGATTTAACGTGATTTTTGGGCGATTTTTGGCTGCAAAAGAGTGAATTACGACGAAATGGATGGAGATAGACTAAGATTACCTGCAAACAGGAACTGCTATAGGCTTTTGCGCGTCTCGTGAGCTTAGCTCAAATTACTTGTAACCTTAGCAGAAGTATGCGTCTATCTGGCTCTCGCTTGGTAGTTTATGCGTACGTAATAATTTTTAAATAAATATTTCTCTTATCGCCACAACTTTTCATTTCCTTTTTATTTGCATTTATTGTCAACTTGGCAGTGATAATAAATATATTATTTTATTGCCAAACTAGCTTAAGAATGTAATTATCTCACTCCTTGCAGACAGAATAAACAGAATGGTTCAAAAACGCGACTCGAAAAAACAGTCGACACGAGGTATTATGATTAAACGTGTCTGCGACCAAGTCTCTTTCTCTCTCTTTCCTCCTCCCTCTCTTTTGTCTCTCTTTTTTCTTCTGTGTATGTTTGTTTCACTGTCTGTCTGTCTGTCTATCTGTCATTCTGTGCGTGTCCGCAGTGTCCCAGTGTTTCATTCGGCTGTTAATTGCATCTCGGCACGTGATTTGCACCAATCTGCATACAGACTCGCGTCGTCGTCGCACGTCGCGACACGAAACTCGCATTTCCTTCTGCTTTTCTTCTTCTTTTTCCACTGCACTGGCGTCATTTCAGTAAATCTTTGGGGTCTCGCTTTCTTCCCCATCCATTTTCCTCCCCTCCTCTCCCATTAGAACTAGGTCCATTCAAGTCCATTTACAGCCAAAACCAAATTTAGTGCGTTTCAGCCTAAAAATTTCTACATCCGATGGCAACGATTTGAATAATTTTCCCGAGAATCAACTGACCAAATTTCGTGCAGATTACACGGTAAAGGTCAATCGGGGACAAAAATTTTGTCGTCAGTCGTTTACGCAAAACTTACTGAGCGAAAAATTGAAATCACAGATCCATAGAGGGGTTCGTAGACCCCAGTTTTTCTTAAATGACGCCCCTGTTGCCGTGACTGCAGCAGCTGCTGCTGCTGACGCTGCCGCGTTGTTATGATAATTCAAACGACGGCGACGACTCATAAATTATTCGATTCTTTGTCTCACGTCCGCTGTTCGATGCTTACTTTAGCCGAAACAGCAACCGGTTTTTAATAATTCATAAGCACGATGCACTAGGCTACAGTACAATGCAGTAAGAAATTATTGTGTTATGGCGCAATGGTTTCTTCGATCGAAAGACGCCGGATTTACCGATATGAACGATGCAAGTGCAGTGATAAAAGCGAGAAACTCTTTAATGTTTTTTTTCTAATAAAAGCAAACTAGCCGCGCAAACAACGTCATAGACGGCTAAATCCTAAAACAAGCAAACGCCTGTGCGTAAAAATTGCACAAGTATAAAAACAAAGCTACCGATCTACACTACAGACTGTTTAGCTTAAAAACACTAAAAATACGAGTATTCTGCAGATTACGCATCCCGCGGTGCCGTTTAGACTATCAAATCTGCTGCATTCATCGCAACAGCAAGCTGGGAGTTCAGCGAACTCTAATCTTGCTCTCGAGACAGGCCATCGAGAAGGGGAATAAGTGATAAGTTACACCGGGGCCCGCGACGTTTGGAGGCCCCGTCGTCGCTCAAAAATGTAAAGTACTCAAGAATGCACCATTTAAAAAAAATTAAAAATTTCCCCAGAGGGGCCCGCGAAAATGTTTCCCCGGACCCCGCTGTGGCTCTCGACGTCCTTGTCTCAATCAAAATGTCTCAAAATCGTATTTTCAAAACCCAAGGCAAAAACAAAATGTTAAAAGTGTTTCGGGTTCGTTGCATTTCAAACGTCACAGCGTCCAAAATAAACACAAAATGTTTGGAAACATTTTAAAAAATTTAATACAATATAAATCCATCGAAAAACGCATTCGCGTGCATCCGCGATATAATTGGGCGATATGTTTCGAGCTATTTATTTATTTATTAGTTATATAGTCTATAGCGCGCGCGCTCGAATTGTTCAATAATGCAGCGACCGTAACGAGCAGAACCACAAACAATGTACCGAGACAAATAGTTTCGTACGTTGAAAGTTAGAGCCGTCGCGACCGGCGACCCCAAATGCTCTTCCGATATTCCGCGTCCATTATTTATAATCCGATGTACCGCACGCGAGCTGAGCTCATTAGCGTCCGTGACGGATTTACTGTAATGGCAGCAGATGTTAGAATCAGCGATCCGATCAGAAATATGCCCGGACTACACTTGATACGATTTGAGAGAATCTCTTGAACAACACGCTCTACAACTATAATACCTACAGCCACGTTCATGAACAATTAGTGCCCAGCTGTCGCTATGAAAGACGCGCTAGAAACTATAGCAGTTCCTGTTCCAGTGCGTAATGCCCCATCAAGGTCATCCAAGGTCAATGATGTTCGTGTTATGTGAAAGGGCTTATGCTACTTTCTATTGGTAATCAATGGCTAGCAACCTAGCCCCTATCACTCACCGTTTAGCCACAATATATTCGTAACAGACAGACAGACACATCATGCCAAGGACGCTCTACAGCATGGCTTTAGTGCGTCAAAAAGTAACATTACTGAACTTAAAGGACATGCATTATTGGCAAAAAATGATAACAAAAAGCCCAGCTGTCGCTAAGGTGGGCAGACCGTACCGTTTATATCCGAAGACCAACGTCCGACTTCTTGTCGCAGTAAGAAAACGATTTTTCAGAGTTACTGCAGTCCGTACACGCTATAGTGACGCTGCTATATCGAACGCTACGTTGTGAGGCACGATTACTACTGACAGCTGATATGCCATCGCCCTATCCAACGGTGCCATCGCCGACCCACTACGACATACCGTTTAGCCACAATACATGCGTTACAGACAGACATGGAGACGACAGATGACAGGCAAAAAACATCCTGCCTAAGGCTCACGCTAATGGTAGGCTAAAAATTACAAATCAAAAAAGTATACAGCACATTTCTGACAGTAAGGCCTATACGATTCGTTGTCTAACAAGTAACCATAAATCACTGTAGTGGAGTTTAAACTATGCCAAACACTGCAAACTGTTTATTCTTTACATCGTGCTTGAATAGACGCTGTTTTACGCGGCACGAATTATGACTGAACTGGTATAGAATCGCGCAGTCTGTCCGTACGTACATCTGTCGCATTCGTGCATCTTGCTAAATTCGTCCGACAAAATGGCGCGCCGTTTGGCAAAAAAACAGGAACGCTTTTATAACTAGGCCTATATTATTATTAAGTAGAATTTTAAGTGTGCTCATATATTTTAGTGCGTGTTTTCTTATTATCGTTCGTTCGTTTAATAGTGTGTTCTTTTGTTGTTAGTTGTAGCAATAATGTCAATCGTCAGGCTTAATGATTACGGACCGCAATGTGGCTGGATAACCAGGGGGTGCACTGTGGTTGTCCAGCCATATTGTTGTCAGTAGGCCTAATCATTAAGCTTATTATGCTTGTACATGTTTATATGGCGATATACAATGCATACATATAACACTAATGTGGCCCCAAGCGAAATGCAGACTGCCGCCGGTCCCCACGCGAAAGCAAGATTCGGGGATCGAAACCCCGGTTGAAAATTTGCATTGTGCGTTGCGTCGAAACTGTCACGGGAGCCGCAGCGGTGCCACCTAGTGACAGATAAATGACTTTGGCTTCTGATTATTCTGCACGCGCTCCATGCAGTCAGTTATTCCCCCGACATTTGATTTATCCGACACGAGACCCGGAGCCATAGGCCTATATATCTTTCACCCATCAGCCAGTCACCCATCCAATTAGCTCTGTATGACACCGCGGCGCACTGCCGCAGCATCGCCAAGAAAGAAAAAACAGCCAGAACCTGTAGGTCTCAATGACTTAAATTGTAGTCTTATAGATAAAAGTACATATTAATATAAAATAAAGATATAAAAGATTAAGATATTCCTTGTCTGTCGGTGGCCAAAAGCAACAGAGTATCGTTATCATCGCTCGAAAACACACTATTATAATAGAGAAATGGGTTGTTTTAAAATTATTAACGTGTATGCTTTGAGAAAAAGAAATTTCTCGGACAGACACGATTATTTGACTTGTCCTCTATAATATGTAAAACTGTGACGATTAGCCCGTTTGAAGCTCTTCACAATATGTATGAGAAAACCTATTTATTAGCTGTCCAGCCGTCGTGATAAGCTGCATTATGGGTCTTGCCCGTCCGTCTGTCCGTCTTTCCCACACGGGCGCTTAACTCAAAAACTTGGAGAAACAGATAACTAGAATTTGCGTCGTGTAACTTTTCCAAAGCAGGAGTGACAAACGTGCCGATTTTTAGTTTAAAAATCGACGCCCATGACTAGGGTTAAAGTCGGCCGACACTATGTTTAAATGTACTTTTCCATTTACTGTCTTAAGATAGCAGGACTGGCAACGCACCTGTTTGATGGTGAATATTCGTCGTTGTCGCCATGGCAACTGACACAAGATTTCTCGGGTTACGACGGTCACCAGAAGCAGCTGCAGCAGCAGCCGTAGCAGAATACGCCTAGCGCAAGCACTGTAGCCACACTGTGACGGACTGATAGAAGGGGCTCTGAGACGGGGCCTGCAAGCGCTTATCAGCGACGATGCAAAGCCCACTCGCCGTGTGCCGTGTGCGCGCCTAATGCACACAACACGCACACGCGCATGCCGACCACAGCACTAATACCCCGTTTACACGAGGAAGCATATATGAAGCATATTATTAGAGCACATTTAGAGAGAACTTGAAGTAAGCTTAGAGCACACGTCGTGCACTGTTAGAACTGGCTTGATAACGGTGTCTATTGCAAACATTTACGAAGCTACATACGCAGGAACTGTAGCTGGGTTTTAATTTTTTTTATTTTCCAGAATACTACGGTTTTGCAAAAATACTGTCAAAATCTTATGTGACTGCTGCTAGACATGTACGAACACTGTGTCCGATGCATTTCGTATTATTGTGTATTTTTGTTTTTTCTTTACTTTCTTATTATGTATTATTATTGTCCATTCATCAATGTTAGTAAATAATTTTTTTATATTTTTGATTCTGCTTGACTGTGCTACGTGTGATCTGTTTCGTGACGTTTAGTCTTCTGAACGCTGTTTGTAATTTTCGTTTGCCTCCAGACATACATTCTGTAAGCTTATAATACACTTTGAACATTGCAAAACAAATAACTAAACTAACGTAAAACTTGTGCTGTTAGTAAAATAATAAAGTCAAGTAAAATAAAAACCCACATACACGTGTGAAATAATTAAGCAAAACGTAGGCAGCAATACGTCGTAGACAACAACTTATGACACTGACTATTCACTGCTACCTAAAACGACAACATCGAAAATATAAATTGATCAAATTGCGTAACGAAATTATATGAACATGTAGGCCTAGTAATGTGAAGCAATAAGCTATAAAACGCTACCAAAATTTACAAGCTAATGACATCAAACACAAGTCCATAAGCATAAATGCGCCATTTTCCTGTGGCACGCTGCATGGGTAAGAGTAATGAACCATGAGCGAATTGGTTAGCAAATTGACATAAAAGTATGGTTACGACTAGTAACTAACCGACGAGTTATCAAAACATGTTTTAGTTTGTGCGTTAAATCATTTCCGCATTCACTGCGGGCGGAAACTAGCAAATGGAGTTTAAATTATAAATTAGTGTTTTCGTCTCGTAAAAGGTTTCGCGGTGAAGTTCGGGATTTGCAACAGAGGCAGCTGCAGCAACAGCATTACTTTGTCTTTGATGTAATCTCTGAAACATGCGACACGACGTTACTTATAGCATTCGTTTTAAACCAAAACTCCACTCACTGTGATTTCTTGCAACAAACGCTCTGCAACAGACATACGTGCCATATCAAGTCAAAAGTTTAAGGCGAATTCACATCTGCCGCAACAAGTACTGTTGCACAGCAAATGCACGTAGCCTAAATCAAAAGCGTACAACAAATCATTGCTTCTAGCTTGTTGCACGACTTGTCGTCCAACACTACTATTCGAAACAAGCAGAGTTTGGGCTTAAGACCTGGTCTCCATCTACGAATTGACACCGCTTTAACCTTGTTTTTTAGTCGACCTTACTTAAGTAACGGTCGAGCTATTGTCGTGGTGGTCGTCCGTCTGTCTGTCGTCCGTCGTCCGTCTCTCACGGATGTATTGTGACTAAACGGTGCGAGATAGATCTTAGGTTGCTATTGATCAGTGATAAAAAGTCGCATATTGGCCTTTAAATAACGTGAAAATCATTGATCTTGGATGACCTTAAAGGTCACTGACAACCAGTACGATCGGCTATCCTAGCGACAGCTGGGCTTCTTGTTGCCTCTTGTATCACATTAGTCTGTTGCTTCGTTTACTATGGGCAGTGCTATTATGCTATGCAATAACATGTGAGCCGCTCGAAAATATAATTATAATGTTCTGTGTCTTAAAAACAAAACATCTGGGAAAATGTTTCGAAATATTTTAGTAAGATTTAGCATGATAATGCGATTACAAAATAAGTACCATTTACGTTACTTATTTAGTAAGACGTTGGTCTACTCAAGCGTGAAGTGGGTCACCGAGTCAGCGGGTCACGCGCATATTATTACAGACGAGTCAATTCATCGTGTAAATCTTAGGCCCGTATAGTAAGAGATGTTTACACTGTTGCCCTCTGACTGTGGTATAGTAATTTTGACGCATACATTCAACTTTTTCTTATATTCATACTACTCTTTCTGATGTTGTAGATTATAATTATAGCGTCAGACAAAGGTTATTGGTTAAAACGGCACAGATACTCAGCTCTGTATACTGTACATAAGGGTGTGGTTGGGGAGAGGTTGTCCATGGTCAATAGCGCGGAACCTACAGGCCTATAATTAACAGAGCAGGCCGCTCGTTGACTTTTTACTCCTAATGGGCAAGCAGTGAAGGTGCTGTTTACCTTATCACCCTTTATGCCTCAGGCTTGGGCGTTTCTGTCTTTGTCTTTCATTTGGTGAATACGTTCGTAATAATTTCAATTTAGTTGCCATTTACATAGCTACTACTACAACTTTTATTAGTGACTAACTGGTAAAAATTGAGCCTGCAATCAACTAATCGGTGTGATTACCAGGTATCTATTCTGTTTTTTTTCCGTTATAGAGTTTAGCCATAGTTGCCATTACTACGTTCACCACAGTGTTACAACAAGACATCAGCACTTTCTAACAGAAAAATATCGTCAGCTTCTCGGGGCATTGTCCGTGGAGTCTGGACCCACGAAGGCACCACAGGCCCAGACCCCGTTTAGCCCGTTAACGTTTAAATTCCTTTTGCTGCCTAGGTCAGTGGTTCTTATCAAAGACTGGGGTTTACCTCTTAGCCATCTCTCATTTTAACTACACTGTGTTTCAAAAAACATTCCCGACATTTTCGATTGTCACTTGAAAACCAGTTATCTGATTTTAATAATTTTTGATACTAATATTTCGGACGCAACTTGCCATCAAATGATTACTCAGTTTTCTACCTCACGCACAGTCCGCTTCTGCACTACCACGGGAAAATAGATCAAGCAAAATATACCTTCAAATATACAAAAAACCTGACAAAAAACATCTGTGATGTAATCGACTGTAACTCGAAGAAAGACTGGCAGATTTTAATAATTTTTGGCAAAAATACTTCTGATACAACTAACTATTAAATTATTGTTCAAGTTTTCACGAAACTGACGTCTGCTTCTGCACTACTTTGGGAAAGCAGACCAAGCATAATACGTGTTAAAATAAATGAAAAAGACGTCAGTAAATTTTATCTATCCAAATCTGCTGGCCCCAACAGCTGGTCTATTACAAAATTTGACTGTCATGCAGCAGTGTCTCTACCAGATAACGTTCGGGAATGTTTATGAACTCAATAAGTGACTGGTAAAGCCTGGATTGGTCTAACTCAGAACATTATCGATAATGCTGTCAATGAATAGAGAAAACATCTCCATGCTTACGTATGTTTTCACAATGGGCCGGCATTTCAAGCAATTTTTGTAAACAGTTAAAAAATGGACAACTTTGTAAAATGTCAGCCAAAAAGTCAAAAATGTGAACAAAATGTTCTATGTGCTATGTTGATTAAGTGATCGTACTGCATTGGACAAAAAAGTAATATTTTGTTGGTTCTGTTTTCCCCAGGTAGTGCAGAAACAGACATTAAGTGAGGTAGAAAAATAAATAGTCATTTGATGGCCAGTTGTTTCAGAAATATTTGTACCAAAAATTATTAAAATATGTTAATTTTTATTAATATTATAATTGGAAATGTCGGGGATGTTTTTTTGAGACACAGCGTATATACAACTGTTTCATCAGCTTTGATTTGTCATTTTAATTAATATTTAATTATATAAATTGTTGCTTGCAGCGGCGACGCAAGCTTGTTGTCAATCCTAGCAACACGGTGCTAAAGCAATATCATGGCTCGTCGTTCATCAGCTGACCAGGAATTGGCTGATATGACAGAGTGTTCCATCTGCACTGAGATGTTCACCGACCCCCGAGTTTTGCCGTGTAACCACACGTTCTGTCTGAAATGTCTGCTGAACTGCGCACACTACAGGCGACCTGGACACAGCATGCCTTGTCCGCTGTGCAGGAAAGAGTTTATTATACCACGCGACGGGATGTTGGGAATACAGAAGAACTTTCTAATGAACAAACTGCTTAACGTCAGAAAGCGATCAACCGGGAAAGTCATGTGCGAGCAGCACAGTGGGGAAGAGATAAGAATGTTTTGCCAGGAATGTAAAGTTGCAATTTGTGTGATTTGTTTCATCGAATCGCACAAAGTTCACAACTGTTCGGACATCGAAGAAGCGTCAGCTGTCCTCGGCGACAAACAGAAGATATCCGAGCTGTGCAAGATAACAGAAGACATTCTTCGGCGTCTTGAGAAAGAGAAAAATGATGTCATCAAGCACCTTGCCGGTGTTGAGGATGAAATTAACGCAACAGCAGACACATTGATTGCTGCTATTCAGCGCGACAGAGATAAACTGTTATCGAAAGTTGAGTCCATCAAACTGGGGCGAGTCAAACAAGTGGAAATGGTAAAACAAGAACTGGAACAACGCAAGACGGAGTTGGAAAGTTTCAAGAGAAACAGTGAGACGTTGTTGAGCAGTGGAACAGTTGCAGGTGATGCGATGAAAAGTCTACACGAAAGAGCTGAAGAGCTTATAAAGTTTGACGTCATAGGTCACGTGGACAGCTCTCTGCCTCCAGTGAATGTTACTTTTGCCTCATCCCCGCTGCTGGACATGGGCGATAGAAATCTCATTGGAACCGTCGTTCTGGAAGGTCAGTTAAAATAGGCTTATTCTCTTCCTTACACTCCGCTTACACGATCAAGCAAACATCGAGCAATTGCGTTTTGTATCGAGCAAACATCCAGCAAATGCATTCAAAATACACGTGCACGACGTGTGCTCTAATTGCTCGATGTTTGCTCAATGTTCGCTCGACGTTATCTTGATGTGTGATCGATGTTTGCTCGATGTTTGCTTGATGATTCCTTCGTGTAAGCTATGCTTTATGCATGTTTCATATTTGCTCGATGTTTGCTCGACGTTTGCTCGATGTCTGCTCGATGTTTGCTTGATGATTGTTTGATTGTGTAGAGGGGTATTACGCAGATGACCTAAGATGTGAGAATGAGATGTGTAAGTAGCAGAGCATTGTTGCTGTTTTAGACACCAAGAGGCTACAAGTGTCAAGAGGCTACAAATTATCGCGGCGTTTTTTTTGCTGTGAATTGTTTGTGTAATTTCACGACGTAAAGCAGTGAGGCGCAATGTGTGGTGTGTTGAGGCTATGTTTATCATCGAAAATTTATCGATGATTAAACTCACCTGTTTGGCCGTATAAATAAAAACAAGAAATTTGAGCTAATGCTCACGAGACGCGCGAAAGCCTATAGCAGTTTCGGTTCAACAGTTAAGCTAAAAATTGGGGTGTTCACACTAAGTTAATATACAAATACCAAATTTTCTATCTGGATCGCATAACGATAGTTCCGTGGCGCCATCTTTTGAATGATACAGACTAGTATCGCAGCCCGAAAACGCCAAAAAGATCCATAGAAGCACCTATTTTGCGTTCGAGGTCATTCAAGGTCATTGAATTCGGTGTCAATCGACAGCTAGTGTAAATTTTTAGCTGCTTCCCCCGCAAAAATCTTAATTTTTTAATTGAGCTTAAGTTGTGACAATAATTCACCCCTAAGGCAATGAAAATAGTTTAGACTGATCATCGATCCATCTTCCGTTGCGGTGATTACTGTTTTATAGCGCGAGGTCCCTTTGGGGCGCGGGGCCCTTGGCACAGTGCCATAGTGCCACCCCTCTAAAGACGGGCCTGAACCTAAGCCCTATCTTGCACCGTTTAACCACAATACATCTGTAACGGACAGCCAGACAACAGACAAACGACAGTCGTACCATAGACGCGCTATACAGCATAAATGAACGCAATACAAAGCTATACTACGTATTTTGTGTACCTAGACTTCAGTTCACCAACTCTGACGCACGTCTTTCCAGAAGGGAATCCGGTCAGCGGCGTGACATCACTTGGTGATGACGTGTTCGTCGTGCGAGGTGAATACTGTCGACAGAAAATCGAAGTCTACGACACCAAGACCTTCACATTCCAGCGCCACATCACGGTTCCCGGACTCGAGAAATGGTGCTACGGTTTAGCAACGTGCTCCGCGAACAAATGCCTCTACGCGTCTGACTTTGATCGCCACAGAGTGCACCGAGTAGAGCTCTCGGGTAGCAATGCTGTGATGAAGTGGTCCGTGGCACGCCGTCCAATAGGTCTGTCGGTGAACGGCGAACACAGTCTGATCGTCGTGAGCCAAGGTGAGCTAAAGTTGCAGATATTCACGACTCACGGAGCTCTGCTACAGGACATTCAACTGCAGGCTGATGTCGAATATCCCTGGCATGCTGTGCAGCTGCCTACCGGCGAATTTGTGATCAGTCATACCGGATCATTGCATGGCGTCTGCCTAGTAGACTCTGACGGCACTGTGGTTCGTAGCTACGGCGGAAAGTGGGGATCTGAGCTGACGCAAATGAACGGCCCAACAGGCCTGGCAATAGACAGAGAAAAACGCGTTCTTGTCGCCGATCAGTACAACAAAAGATTGCTCTCGGTAGGCCGGTCACTGTCCCATGCTCATAAGATGTCCGTCGGTGTTGACGGAGGTCTAGTTGGTCCTCGCAGTCTGTGGTATGACCAGATACGCAGACGTCTGTACATCGGCGAGTGGCGCGAAGGACGGGTAATTGTCGTTGATAATCTCAGAGATTTCACTGCAACCAAGGTGTAGATCAACATTGTTGCTAATATACCGTGACATTTGAGTTGACAGCTTGAACAGTTTTTCCTCTGCATTTTGTGCAGTTGTTAAATATAACTAAACCGCAGTAATTTATTTATAATTTAACGATACGTCCATTATACTGGCGTTTATTGTAGCTTTTCAGAGCAACGTTGACAAAGCGTCTATGGAACTGTGGTCACCATAGGGTAATCGCTTTCTTTCCCCGACCGGAAGTCGGACGTTGGCTTTTGGATACAAGCGGTACGGTCGGCGTTCCCTAGCGACAGCTGGGCTTCTTGTTTCTGCAGCTTCCACTATATCCAGCTACCATACAGTCTTTGGCTTTTCAGACAATCAATACAATCGATAATCAATCAGTCAAACGGCTGGTCATGCGTCATCATCGAGATAGCCAATCAGAGACGCGGATGGTCGATGACGTCATCCGTGACACGCTGTCACATCAGTATTAGATGAGTTATCAGACGGGATATCTTGACGGTTGTAACCTGAAAGACTTAAAGTGGATTGTTTCAATGCTGCTTACAGCATGTCCGCCATATTTCTATTTTCGGTTGAAAAAATGTCCGGACAGAGTGTGTATGAATTTACCTGTTTCTAATTTCAAAGGCAATTCTTGTAAAATCTAGCTGCATTTAGATACTAATTTTAGAGACGACTTTTTTGTGTTTTACTGATTTGTTTCGCGTTGCGTTTTGGTTTTTGTTTGTACGATAAAAAAAACGAGACTGTCTACTGCGGTGTAAGGTTGCTCTTCAGCCGCTTTGAAGTTTGACGTCAGCTAAAAAAAATGGGCGTGGTTTCTTGATTTGAACCACAGCAGTGACTAAATTTTTGGCAACCAGGGGCTTCCATCCCTTTAGCGCCAGGAAGCAACCTCACCCAAGTCGCACCCGCTCCCTTCACTTTCATTTCCTGCCTTCTTTCCCTTTTTTCTACCCTTGCTCTTTTTTCTTTTCGTTGTTCCGGCCGCAAACGCATTTTACGCATTTGGGCTTCCAAAAAGCATTTAACGACAACATTAATTTGTAGTCGCTTATGTGCAACACAAATGACTGCTCTGTTGATTTGTTTAATAAACATCCCCCAGTTTAACTCCTTACTTTTAAAGAAGCATTTTGTCAATGGAGTAGACGCCCCTGGTGGCAACAACAAAATATTTTTGTGAAATACAAGAAAGCCGTGCTATCGCAAGGAAACCGTGTGCGATGGCGCAATCATTTTGGTGCGATAATCTGTGAATGCGCGTAGAAACATCCTGTTCCGCTGCTGACAGTTTGGATCTATTTTTATTCAAATGTTCTTGGTTGGCAGTAAAAGGCGCACATATCTTGAGTATAGGCTACTATTGTCGATCAAGGTCATCCAAGGTCGTTGTATGCTCCGAGCGTGGTGCAACTTGGGAAGGGTTTATCTGTAGCTCTAACTGCAGATAGTTAAAAGCAAAAGATTTCGTCTGGTACCGAAATGACCTTGTGCTCCTTTGCGATAGTGTGCATGGCTTTCTGTTTTGTTTGCAGTAATTTTGCATTATCTTCTCTAACGTTTAACGAATCGTATATGTTTGGCAACATTCGACTTTCTCCGACTTAGGGTAGCCTGTTTATTTACAAGATTTATTTACCGTAAGTTCGCATTGATATGTTGCACTCTGCTGTCCACTGGCGTAGCCATAGGGGTGCACTGATGGGGGTACGTGCCCCTTAGGAGCCTACACAGTTACTCAAAATAGTGCTAAAATGCACCAAAACACGTCATTTTTACGCAAAAGCGAAAATTTTCTGGGAAGGAAGCACAACCCCCTCCCCAGACCCCTTCCCCACTGGGAGGGGACACTCCGTACCACACCTCTCAAGTTCCCCCACTACAACTAGGTCCTGGCTACGCCATTGCTGCTGTCGATAATTCGATGAAAAACGTTAAATATATGGGTCAAATTGGTCAATCGCACCGTGCGTCCAATAACTACGTCATCATCGATCATGTGATTGTGTGATGTCACCCGTTATCGACCGACCGCAAACGTACCGGGACCGCGGGAGGTGTGCGGGACGCTCTACTCGTGGATCCAGATCCGCCGTAGTTTGAAAACTTTGAAATTAACGTTCCGCTGTAGTCACGTAGCAGCTGAAAAACCAGCCACGTGATGATGCACGAGGTAAAATTTTTACAGCGGTTAAAGGTTAGATATGCGACGTTTTTCCTGGAATCTCGGAATCTTACAGCTACATGATTGTACGGAGCGTCACCTGTCATGTGGGATCACAGCACTTGTTATTACCTGCCAGCCGACTAAAATGAATGCACCCCGCCATAACCCAGTCATGCTAGTAGGTACCTAACCAAGAGGGATAGAGGGTCGAGTTGACATAGGGGGTTAGTTAGGCCTATATATTGAGATAGTTATCATTGATTACCTGTCTGAAAACAGTTAGCCTACCCACCCAAAAAACCAAGTAGTAAGATACGGATACTTGACATTCATACCCGATTGGAAGTCAAGATACGACTTCAAATTGCAAATGCAACGTCTTAACGGGTGTTCAAAACCACAGAAATACAAGAAATATTTTTAGATTGTGACCAATCTCATGTAGCCTCGCACGCATTTTTTCCTGCATTCTTGTAACTGCATTTTCGTTCCTTTCTTTTCATACCGCAGATAGAGGTATTGTCTTAACCTTACGGCTGGGACGTCGAGACTCGAGACTCAAAATGTCACACCGACGCTTCTAAAGCGCGAGCTGTTGCTAACGCTATAGGCCCCTACCGTAAAATTCTAATAGAAGCCCCCGACTTCTATTAGAACATTCGACGTAGAACCCCGGCTTGTATCAGATCTAGACCCGGCGTATATTACACAAATAGCGACTGGTGTCAAGGTCATTATTGAAAATTTGTTTTCCTGAAGTTCACAAAATGTTACCAGAAATCGATGACCAGGAACAATATTTTACAAACTGAAAGTAAAAAAATCCAATAATGATCGACGACTTAACAATAGTTGCTATTTGTTTTGCAATATCTAAACACAAAATTTGTGCTTTTTTACGGTCTTTTCGAATAAAGTAAACGAACAACATAATCGACTGCTAATAATGCACGACGTACGGTTTAGTCACACGCCACAACGCTGACCTATCTTTTAGCCACAATACACGCGTCATACAACATCGGAAATTGTTCGGATGATCGGTTGCTGATCGAGATATGGCCATTTGAAGTTCTTATACGAAAAAGGCTCTTCACTGAGGTCGGTCGGTCGTTGGTCGGTCCTCAATATTACACTGATTTCATAAAAATTATTGCCTACTTCTCCTTGCTACGTTAGGATCGTAGCGCGCGAGAAGTAAAAAAATCACGATTAATATATAAAATATAATATGATATGTAATAAATTTTTTTATAACAAACAGAAAAAAACTGGTTAAAAACTTAAGAAATAGACTTGAAATTATTTAGGTTTTTAAAAATCCGAAAAAACTAGGTTTTTGGAACTAATTTTCCGCGCTGGCTAAAAGCTTTTCTGTTTCTGTTTCTGTCCGTATCCTCTGCAAACTCCTGTGAAAGATATCACGCAGAGTTAAGCATTAAGTCAGTAGCTATTATGTACTAATATTAGCAAAAAATGGCACGTTCGTAACACTCTAATTAAAAGGAAACGTAAAATTTAAACTTTTGACGATCGGAGAATGCAGCATTGCAGTTTATGGCAGTTCCAGCAACATGTATGAAGTACGTTTGACGGTGCGACAAACCGTAACCGTACATCAGCTTCTGTTACTTATTTTCAATTTCAACTGCATGTCGAATCGTTGGCAGATAAGGTTTGTTTTGTTTTTGATTTAACTTCCGCTTTCTCGCATTGTGTTTGTTATGATTTTTGTAATATTTGAAGACATAAATACTCGTAGTATTAAGTTTTGTACTCACGCTGATACGGAAAAATTAGAATCACACGTTTACCGTGATTGTAGTGTGACTGTTTGCTTACTGTTTTGTTGGCAGCGGTTTGGGTTGTGACACTCGGAACTAGAACGAGTTGTTTTACACGCTCATGCGCACACTGACGGTGTCTTCCCATTTTGCCTAATCCCATTTTGGGTGGCGGTCTATGATAAGATACCCCAATTTAAGCAATATGACGTACGTCAGCAGACTCACTTTACATTCAGTTTTGTTGTTTTAATGGTGAGCCGTGCAGTCATAAACCTTCAGTACTTCACTAAAAAATTGCAACACATGGCAGCCATTTTTTTACATTTTCAATAATGGTTGTGCAAATAAACAAGATCGACCGATCCCTAACCTCAAGATTAATTTGTGTCTTTGGTTTCAAAAATGTTTCTTGAAGTTCTTGTTAGAATTTTCAGTGAACACTTTTTAATATATAGAAAACATTCACAAAATGAAAAAAAACGTTAAAAATGCAAAAACGTAGCATGAGTGTAAAAACTGCACAAAACTGCAGGAACATATCAAAAATGCTAAGCTGCCATTGCCGCAAAAATTGCGACTAAGCCACGACCTTAGCCGTGAAAATGCTAAGCCGCCACTGCCACGAA
>Ga0209671_1002963_pt1 | contig 16034 bp, 17 predicted proteins | sample WorMetHERISLAND2_2_FD_187401 | JGI IMG/M metagenome (GOLD analysis project Ga0209671, IMG submission 187401) | Marine gutless worms symbiont microbial communities from Max Planck institute for Marine Microbiology, Germany - Olavius geniculatus... | ecosystem: Host-associated > Annelida >...
CCACAACAAATTAAAGTTTGTTGAGTTTGAGCTTTATTCGTCTTACTGCAGCATTGTGTTCCTTATTGATAAGTATGACATTGTACATGGTGTCTTCTACGTTTGTATAATATACGAGTAGCTTTCTATAAGATAAGATCAGTGTAATATTGAGGATCGACCGACCGACCGACCGACCGACTGACCGACGACCGACCAATGACCGACCTCTGTTCCTGTAAGAGCCTTCCTGGAAAAACTTCAAACGGCTATCTCCATAACGGTGCTAGATAAGCGCATGGTCACTATGGACAATACCATGCGTCTATCTAGCACCGTTATGGAGATATGGCCGTTTGAAGTTTTTCCAGGAAGGCTCTTCCAGGAACAGAGGTCGGTCGTTGGTCGGTTGTCGGTCGATCGGTAGGTCCTCAACATTACACTGATCTTATTTACTCCTTTTCGCTACGTTAGGAACGTAGCGCGCGAGGAGTGAACATGAACTACGTAATAAATGCTAATTATTAATGTAACTACTCGGGTAGTAATGTAGCAATAATTAATTCTACTCGTACGGTCAAGTTTATTAATTGTTTTGACTTGACTGCGCGCGTGTACTAAGATACGCTGCTGAATGTATTTCTTGCCATTGCTGTCGACAACTTAGCGAACGCTCAAGAGTTGACGGCTGCAGAAGAACAAGCTGCTGAACAGAGAGAGAAGGTGAATAAGCAAAATAGTTAACAAAACAGCAACTTAATCAATCGATAAGTACACGTTTATTTTGTTTATGTAACGCGCCTGCAAATCAAGGGTGCATTGTTTTGGGGTTTTACAATTACTATAACATTTTGTTGATTGTTTTTCTAATTTGTACCTGTATATTGTAAAATACGTAATCTGATAACAAAGTATTGGTATGGGTCTACGGTAAAATCGATCATATTTTATACGCTTAAATTAATAATTCAGTAACAGATTATGAACAGTCGTTCTTTCGTGATGGCAATTGTTTACATTAGAACAACCATCATCACAAAATTAAGAACGTTTTTTTTAAATTTAATGTAAACTTTGGTATTTTTACAGTCTTACATTCGTTTTTATGTGGTATTTTGGCATAGCAAGTGATTGGCAGATTGGCGACAAATATATAGTTTACTGTATAATTTGCGTTGAAATGTTAACTACGTGTTTTATACACGCCGGTGGCGACGTATTTCAGGAGAAAAAAGAAGAAGAAATGGCAGCCAAACAGCCGTCCACTATACCTGGCTACTTTGATCCCGCATCCATTAACATCTATTTTCCCACAACTGCTAACGGACAAGACCAGAAACCGCTCAACTTCAACATGTAAGTTTTTTTAGTACAACTCGTCGATTATACTTCACTGCTTGAAGTTTTTCGGTAGCAAGAGGATGTAATTGGAATAGTTAAATTATGCTTGAAAATCTCGGCACTTAGTTACAGAAGCTCATTGGCCTATATAAGTGTGTATTAAAGTGTCTGTTGTTGATGCATTTGTTAGCGACGGAAAAGCTACAGGAGCTGGCGACGACGACAAAGAAAGTGAAGGTTTTACTTTACGTATTGATTTCGTTTAGAGTTCGAAACTAATTGTAGAATGAGTAATTTATGTCAAAGGTAAATTTTTGACTATTTGATTTTAATAACTGCTTGATGGTTTTAATCTTCTTTTGCACCACACGTGCTTACTAGCTTCTTGTATGGCAGCCCTGATAGGCCGCATTATGAGTCTTGCTCGTTCGTCCTTCTGTCCGTCTGTCCATATGGGCTCTTAACTGAAAAAGGGTAAGATTAACCGATGTGCCAATTTTTAGTTTAAAAGGTCCAAGATCAATGTCATCGGACGTCAAAAATCTCCCGAAAATGTGTCATGTGTCAATGTTTACGAGCCACCCCAAACACCACGCGAAACCTAGATGGACAACCGTATAATATGTCGGCATCGGGTTTCTAGAGTTTTCCAGTTATATTACTGCATCACAGTATGCTGATTGTTATTAGGTAGCGGAGATAAAGAAGACGAAGATGAGGAGGAAGGTGGATTTGAAGGCACTCCCAAACCGATGCTCCCTTACAGCTCCATGTTTTTGTTCGGACCAACTAACCCGTAAGTAGACCACGTGAATCATATCTTGTTTGCATCAATTTCGTCTTTTCATATTGAACTTTATTACAACGTGATAACATTACACAACTGTAAGTAAGAACAGGAAATTAATAATCACCTCACACCAAAGCGGCAATCTTCTAAACCACCCGGTCGCACACATGAAAGAAACTCATTAAACCCGTTGTGATATAAAAAAAAATTGTCTGTGATTTGAGTGCACAGTTGGTCAGCTGGGTAATTCAAACAAGTGCCTTCCCCCCGATGTAAAACTTTAACGTGACCATAAGCTTTAATAATAATGTGGTTAAACAATGTCTAATGTCTGTGTTGTGTCGTGTCAATGCAGCGTTCGTCGTTTCTGCCATTTTGTCGTCAATCTGCGCTACTTCGATCTGTTCATAATGATCGTCATCTGTGCCAGTAGTATAGCGCTGGCCGCCGAGGACCCCGTGCATGAGAGGTCCGCACGCAACGTCATACTCAACTATTTCGACTTCGTCTTCACCGGCGTTTTCACTGTCGAACTCGTTCTCAAGGTGGCGCCACTGTCTTTCTGAAATTTGTTTTCAAACTATCATTCATTTATAACACCGTAGGAAGACTAAGGACAACTGATGCACTGAATGACTTATGCATCAGGGTGTCCCACTTATACACTGGTGGTGCAGTGCAAGCAAATAATCAAAACCAGGCTCGTCGAGAGCCACAGCGGGGCCCGGGAAAACATTCTCGGGGAACCCCAAACATTTTATGAGGCCCCTCTGTGGAGAAAATTTGTGAATTTTTCTCCTTAAAATGGTACATTCTGGTGTACTTTTATTTCTGGTCGACGGCGGGGCCCCCCAAACGTCGCGGGGCCCGGGGTAACTTACCCCCCGACCCCACCTGTTACGACAGACCACTGTCCAGATCCTTATCTCTGTAGTAGTCAGCCACTTAGGAAGTGCACAGTTACTGTATAAATGGTAGTGTGTGCCGAGTAATAAGACGAATTTCTTTGTACACGTATATTACAGTTATATACACAGTAACGTCATGACATCGTAAGCACTCCCGGCCTCCGATACGGCGCCTGTACGGTCGCAGTAGCAAAGAACCCCGATCTGTCTTGTCGCTTCCTCTTGTAGGTGCTACCTGCCAATCAATCCGCTACGCCGCCGCCCCTTCCCGCTACAGGCTCATGTCGGACGTCGCCGTAACGCCCCCGCTAGATTATGTAACCCCAATCCCTAACACCACCCTCTTGACGGGCCTGATCAAAACACAATAAAAACAGAGACAGTGTAAAAGACAACCAATGAGCCTACAATATAAGATGACAAAATACAGTTTGCCTAGCAGCGCGAACAATAACTTCACAACTTTTAGTGAAAATTTTAGATCTAAGAAGTAGTCTGTTTTACAGTGCAACTACACGAAAAGAAAAAGCATGTGCACGTACATTTGTAGGCTACCTGGTACTCGATAAATGCCTTCTTTTATTTTATCGCAATATATCGCAATTTTAACTCCAGAAAGAAATCGCCATAGTAGCAACACAGCGCGTAAATACTCCAGCGTAAGTGAGCTGATCTGTTTGGTCGCTGGCTGTAGGTCATAGATCGTGGAATATTTTTTCACCCGGGTGCTTACTGTCGCGACTTCTGGAACATACTCGACGCGCTCGTCGTCATCTGCGCTCTGGTCGCCTTCGCCTTCGTGTACGTATGCAGACAGCTTTTGCGCCAATTTCACGACTTCGATTGGTCGACTTGTCATACAATTTGTCGTATGCAACATGTTGTACGGCAGATCCACAACAAATTAAAGTTTGTTGAGTTTGAGCTTTATTCGTCTTACTGCAGCATTGTGTTCCTTATTGATAAGTATGACATTGTACATGGTGTCTTCTACGTTTGTATAATATAAGAGTAGTTTTCTATTAATTATTCTAAGTCGTTTAGTTTTCAGCAGCGGTTGACTGTTTGTTATTGTCAGTTCTGACGGTGGTTCTGGCAAAGCGCCGACGAGTGGTGCGGGAAAGAACCTGACCTCGATCAAATCTCTGCGCGTGCTGCGAGTACTGCGACCGCTGAAAACCATCAACCGAGTTCCCAAACTCAAGGTAAGACCGCAGCAAAATAAAACAATCTAAGCAACTATATAAAACAAGTTGTTTTTTTTGCTGCAGTACGTGCAAACATCTGCGATAACGTACACAAAAAAAAACAAATAAAGATGCCGGACTCTTTACTTCGGAGTAGCGTCATGGTGAAACAACGTGCATGAGCTGACGCCCGGTTTTCTAAGCGGTAGCTGAGCTTTTTATGCAGTATATTAGTGCAATATGCACAGGTTTCTACAGTGTACTCTGCGAGTGTAACGATGCATAATGCACATTAGACCGTGTTGCAATTAACGTATTTATTTCATGGCCGTGATCGACGGCGTGTTCTGCATGAACGCACGTGTGATACAGTACAAACGTGAGACGCTCTCAGTCGTCACGTTTGAATGGAGTGAAATTATGGACACTTATAGCACTCCGGACACTATAGTAAACGATAGAAAAACAAAGTAGGTCATGAAATCAAAGTCTGCATGATGATGATGTTGTTGCTGATGATGGTCGACATTGTTGCTGCGTGTCTGCGTTGTCAGGCGGTGTTCGACTGTGTCGTCAACTCGCTCAAGAACGTCGTCAACATCATGGTCGTCTACATGCTCTTTCACTTCATCTTCGCCGTCATCGCCGTCCAACTGTTCAAGGGACGATTCTTTCACTGCACGGACGACTCCAAGGATACCGAAGAAAAGTGCAGGTATACTTTATTTCGCACAAAGACAACATAAAACAATGCACATTGTTTGTTGCAGCGACATCTAGCGGCAAACAGAAATCGTTCCGAGGAAAACAGCAGCGGTTGCCAAAACGTCAAGAAATTCACGAATAAAAATTGTTCCTTGATGAATCGAGATAATTTTGTTAGCTTATTAGTTACGTTACGGTTTTATTTAATCTATATATTTTTCAAAAAATAAGGAATATTGTTGGTGTGTGACTGCAGGGGCGAATATTTCGAGTACTTCGACGCTCATCAACTGCCGTCAGTAAAGCCTCGAGTCTGGGAGAGCTGGGAGTTCGGATACGATAACGTTCTCTCAGCGATGCTCACACTGTTCGCCGTACAGACTGGCGAAGGCTGGCCCGCGTAAGTCATACTTGAGTCTACTAATTTTATAACTGAACATCTATGTTGGCCCTGTGCCGACGTATTATGCCGACGTCCATCTAGCCATTAGACTGCACTTATTTTAAACGTCAGTTTTGAAAGTCCACTTGTGCATCGCCTAGCTGAGCGCTGCGTCAGGTGTGTCTGGCTAGCTTGTAAACATTGACGCGAGATATGTGTCATTTTTTTTTGTTTTTTTTTTACGTCACATAAGTTTGATATTTGATCTTTCAATCTGAATATTGGCACACCAGGTGCTTGAGTGTTTCTGCCTAAGGGACGTTTACACCAATTTTTTGTGTGTTTTTTAAATTTTTGAGTAAAGCCAAAACGAGATGAGCGGACAAGCGGACAGACAGACAGACAGACGGACGGACGAGGAAGACTTGTGATGCGGTTTATGAAAACGGCCGCATAATAGTCGCATGCCGTCAAATGTACATGACATACAGTATATAATCTGATCGACTGCAAATTTGAGCGCAATGACACGCTACGGCTCTGTGATTAATTACCAGTAAAAAATACTGTATTTAGCTGCATTTTTTACTTTCGTTTTTTTTATTCTAGATTCCATCGCGACGTTGTCAAGTTGGAATTGAAGTGATCCGCTGAGAGCTGTGGGTTAAAAAGTGTCGAAGGGCAGGAAGTTGCCATTTTCCGACACGCAGCCGCACATTTCTGACGGAGAAAATTATAGGTGTTTAGAGCTTTAATTTTGCTCGTAAGGTTCAGCCACAGATTTTATTTTGCATTTTAAAAAAATGGACAGAAAAATTTTTAGCAAGCTAAAATTTAGGTTAAGTTGTCTCCTGCCGCTCGCCTTTTACGACGCTGCTGCTGTTGGCTGACGATGACGTTTGTAGCCTGTAGTGACGCGCTGCGTTGATAAATACACTGTGAACAGAGTTCTTCAGCATTCGATCGATGCTACGTACGAGAACCGTGGACCTCAACCGGGCTTCCGTATCGAGATGGCTATCTTCTACATCGTCTACTTCATCGTTTTCCCGTTCTTCTTTATCAACATCTTCGTCGCCCTGATCATCATCACGTTCCAAGAACAGGGCGAGAACGAATTGGTGGATCACGAGCTTGACAAGAACCAAGTCAGTGACTGCAGTCCGCCGCGCTTGCCACATCTAATCTGATATTTTATAGTACAAAAAAAACAACTTAATTTAAAAGAATGCAAAATATAAAAAAACAACACAGTCAAAAACTTTGACCAAATAGCATATGTATGATAAAATTATATGCGGTACTAAAGCTGCTTTTAGCGTTGTTTGTCTCGTAAGTTGTACTTTTAGCTGCAAATGGAAGCAAGGATGTTTGCAAAACGTGTGCATTTAGTTAGTTTAAGTAACACATTATTACAAATTAATTTACTGTTCAGTGAACCAGTAAAGGTGTAAAAATTGGTCAGTATTATTTGAAGTTATGAAGTCATGAAACTCTGTGGCATACAATTGGTATTTAATATAAAAGCGTTCACGAAGTATACTCTATAAGTAATTAATTGCCAGCAGACAAAAAATACAAATGACAAAATCGACCAAATTAAACAGTCAATAAAAGAAGTAAGATTTGTAATGCCAACCAGGCAAATATTACAAATTTGTCGTGATACTAAACAGTACAGTATATGTTTGTGTAATGCAGAAACAGTGTATTGACTTCGCGATCAACGCGCATCCGGCCTGCCGCTACATGCCTAAGAACAAGAACTCGGCAAAGTTCCGTGTCTGGAAACTAGTCGTCTCGACGCCGTTCGAGTATTTCATTATGGTCATGATCGCCATGAATACTATTATACTCATGATGAAGGTACTACACTGTATCGACTATCGATTTCATGGCTAGACTAATTAAATGCGCATAACATGTAGCAAAAAAATAAAGGACTGAGTACTAACTTGGAAACTACTTATTCTTTCAAGAAAACGTGAAACTCAGCTGTGTGTTTACGTTCAGGTTTGTCAACTACCACATCAAGTTTCGAACCAATCTGCTTGCGTACTCTGCGCTTGTCTACAAGTCATTACTCGACGTGCATGTAATTTTCCATAAGTTAGCGTTTGGCTGGCAACTCTAGAATCAGTCTAAGTCTTAAAATCTGTTTAGATAGACTGACGAACGACATCTGAAAGGTTTCACGCATCTGCCGTTAAGGCTTTGCGGCCATTCACTGCTAATGACTACGAGTCATTGGCAAAATATCAGATATAAATATTATTGCGCACAATAATTAATGAAACTGTTTTGCCATTATGTTGCAGCGGTTTACGCCGGAAGAAACGCCTGAAACTAAACTGTACGACGACATAACGCTTAACATCAACACGGCGCTCACAATTCTTTTCTCCATCGAATGCTTACTAAAGATCTTCGGCTTCGGTCTGAGGGTGAATATCTGCACTTTGAACGATGTTGAACGTTTTAGCTCAATCCATTTTAGCTTATCGCATGTCGCGAGTGCTCTTGCTGCCGTATAATGCATGGAAAACCATTTAAAATGTTCATCAGGGAAGTAGGTCGGTGTTGGCGCTTTGATCTAGCGGTTACATAATATCGTTGGTCGCATCGCTCTATGCTGAGCCAGGTTACTACAGTAACTGATATGAGTGACAGTTCGCGGGTATACCGTTTTGGCATGTAACTAAGCCACCCAGGTCAACTCAGCCTAGCCATCCCTTCGCGGGTCGGCGCAGTGAGTACCAGCGAAAGCTATACGGCGTAAACTGGCACCCCGCCCAATGCGCTAGTCTCGTATTTGTGATCTCGCAATGTAAGCCTGTGTCTGACCGAGGGCTAAGGAAACGGAGATCAGCGCCACCCTGGTGCATGGCTTGGGAAAGATTTTACCTTACGAGTAGGTCAATGCGCCTTATAGTTCAAAAGATTTCAAACGAGGCGCTGCGAGTGGCGGTGATATGGGTGTTGATTGTCTGCAGAATTATTTCCGTGACTCGTGGAATGTCTTTGATTTCATCACTGTTGTCGGCAGCGTCGTCGACGTCATCGTCACTGAGCGTGATGTACGTAATACATGTATAATGCCACGTTTTCACCTCACCTCAATGACGACTGTAGCACAAACTTCACTTAATTTGATTTGTTGTGTGCCTTGCTGTACGATTTGTAGAACACATACCAAATCGAAGCAAGTGGAGTTTGGGTTTAACCGCATAAAGTTTTGCACACTTATCAGCTGTTACAGCATTACATTAACCTGTCTGTCTAATTACTTGCACCGAAACAAAGGAGATTTCAGGTCAGTCGATCTATGCACATTTTCCAGTTTGCTCGTACAACAACTTTACTGGTAAGTAGGCCTAAGCAAAAACTGGCCTTTGAAAATAATTTTTATTGTTCGTGGATAGCTTTGAGCGAAATGATTTTATGAGCGCTTTGTGGCCCATTCACACCTACGACGCATTGGCTCCGTCATCTTTTCTTGTTGATTTGATAATGTTGTTCTTTTGAAATTATAACAGCGCATGTCAGCCAACGGTTCAAAAGGAGTAAGTACACATAGTAATGCATCTTGTGTAAGCATGTTTCCTGACCGACTTTATGTTGTTCATTGCCTGTACTTTGCAGCTACTACTAGATTATAGTTCGTATTTTGTATTTCAATTCATAAATAGTTCGATTTCATTATCCCCGTTTGCGTGGCACAAATTCAATGGAAGTGCCAATGATTTATGTGGTATTTATTGTGCATGACTGCAACCATTGTTGACTGCAGTAGTAATCAGTCTTGACAAAATTTGATGTGGCCATGCTTTTGCTCCGTATTTTATTAATCTGTCAGCTGAACAAAATGCTGCATTATCGTTTCTGTTCGAAGTATTCGGTTCATGTCGTAGTGGACTTTGCATTCTGTAGAATGTAGATATTAGCATTTCTACCGCAGCTGTTTATGCGTAACTTTTTGGTACAGAGTGTGTCAACATTCACTCAGAATCAACCGAAAATTATAAACTATTTCTTTCCAAAAAGTTGAAGTTGCCGTAATCTAGACCTATGCCTACTCGTTGAGTTTCTGAAAAAAATAACACGATAATTTCAGTATAAAACGTAATTTCTTAACAGTTACGCACACACCGAGGTCAGATGATAAACTGTTCAGTCTCTGCTTTGCCACAATTCACTGAAGACGTGCGTCGTGAACGTTCAATAGCATGATTGATGAAGTCTTGACTTGGGTCGTCGTCGTCGCAACGGCTATCGAACCAGTTCTATTGATTTTTTTTCTGATTGATGTCTGGTCAGAGATGACTGATCTTTTTAGCGCCCCTTCTGTTTTTAGCACAAAGTAGTCATATTGCGTTTTTGGCTTTATAAGGCGCGGACATTTTGATAATTTGTTGATATATGCCTACAAACAACGCCAGAGATAAAGGTCACTTTGTGTCTATTTTTAGTTTGGATGTTATTCGTTATTTAACATATATTACTTTATGCAAAATTATTAGCTGATTTGGACGAAAAGACGTACACTTAAATTAATACACAGTGCGTTGACTAAGTACGATTTTTTTTACTATTCTGGCCCACTCTGTGTAACTTTTTTCTCTTAAACAGTAAAAAATAATGATAAACTTCGTATCATTATTATTTCGCTGTTTCGTAGTTATATGTGCGGCAAAAATAGCGCATGCACTCTTTTTATACTGTGCTTTTCCCTCGTTTTAGCGTCATAGAAATTTGAGCTCAGACGAAGTGCACACTTGTTATATGTTGCCCGTAGATTATTTTGTACGTGATTTTCAGAGACGTATTAAAATGTGAACAAGACAAGTATATAATTTCAGACGTATATGCGCATATTTGTTACTTTTAAATAAGTCCATGGCGCACTTGCTTACTTATGATTTGCCAGAAGCATCATTGATCAACGATTTCGCTTGTTACAAAATTACTTTTGACTTCTTAGCGCTTATGGTCCACATGATGCGTACCCGAGCTACAGTGTCTGTAGTTTTTGGACAAAATTTTTATTATTGCGCATTCAGGGGCATGCATAAGTTTTCCCTAAGCAGTGCCTGGATATTTGACGCATAAGATATGCGAGCTTGATTCGCGAATGTTAAATGAAATACATGTATACACATTAGTTAACGGTTAAGGTTGTCGCATGATATCTGTATATGCATGCGACGGTTAGTGGTGTAACTCTGTTATGTGTATTGTGTGCATGATCCCGTAGATTGTGACTGCAGTCTTGTAGTGTGTCTTTATAGCTGCTGCTGCAAATGTCTATCGTGTTAATATATAGGCCTAATAATTTCTATCGGCATTTGTTGCTCCCATACACAGTCATCAGCTGCAGGTATTACGTATTGGTTTCCGTTACATTTTGGGTCGTTATTTGGATAGTGTTAAAGTTACTGTGAACTAAGACATATATTTAGTGGACACAGGACAACGTTTAACAACGTTTTTCGGCGTATTAAGATTATTAATAACGGCAGAAAATCTGTAGTTATGTCTGATGGTTTTCCTGAAAACTAACGGTTAGGCCTACTGACAGCACTCAAATAAGTTTTTGTAGCAAAACGTCTTACAAAATTTCATTTTTGTTTAGCAAAATTTGCATAAAAATGAAAGAATGTCGTTGATCAAGAGTATTATAAACGTTCATTGCGAACTCATCGTTTTGTGCATGATTTTTTAATCAATCAGTGACGAAACAACATTTGCTAAATTTCTCTATGCCCCCCAGCGTGGTGGGGTTTTGCTGATGTTAGCGAGAAGAATAGATTGGACGCTTTTTGAGACGAGCTGGCAAATCAGGCTATTATACCGATAAATGCACAAAACATCAGTTTATACACCTGTTAACGGCAACATTTAAAAACTTGCACATCGAAAACAGCAAAAGTCACAAAAGGTGATATTGCCCGCATCACACTGACTGTGTGTCAGTGTGCTGCAGAATTAAAATTATAGGGCCTAACTACGCATAACTACGAACTTCCCTCTAAAATAAAATAATAATATTGATGAGTGCAATTTTATGTACCGTGTATTGTACAAAGACTGTTTTTAGTTTTTACGCGCAAAAGCAGCTACTGCTTTCAGCCCGTCTTAGCCATCGCAATTCTGTCTGTCTGTCTGTCTGTCCGTCTGTCACACGGGTGGATCAGTCAAAAATGGTGCAAGCTAGGATCACCAAATCTTCACCGTCGGGTGCCTGGAAGACTCTAGTTTCAGGAACCGTAAAGCTTTTTTATAAATTCGAAGGGAGTCAGCCCGAACGAGGGCGCTAAATGAGAGGGGGTGGGCAAAATTTGCGATTTTTGGCCAATAAGTCGCTGTATCGTAGTAACGGTGCGAGATAGGGCCTAGGTTACTATTAATCACTAATAGGAAGTCGTACACGGATTCTCGATTGGCGCCGAATTCAATGATTTTGAATGACCTTGAACGCCAAAATAGGGGGTTTTATGGATTTTTTGGCGAGTTCGGGCTGCAACACAAGTCTATATCATTCACAAGGTGGCTCCACGCTACTATCGTTATGCGATCCAGATAGAGAATTTGGTATTTGTATATTAACTTAGCGTGAACCGGAACTGCTATAGGCTTTCGCGCGTCTTGTGAGCATTAGCTCAAATTTTTTTGTTCTAGCATGTCAGTATGTTTTGCATTGTGTCTACAGCGGTGTGGCTTTCCAGAAAGTCATATCCAGACATCATCGTCTGAACTTTTCTATTATCTGTCTAACTTTGAAGTTGCTCTGCTACTAAAGCAATAGTGATTGGTTGATTGATTGATTGGTTATCAGTTTATTATAAAGTGACTAGTGGTTTATAAGCTTGTCTGTATAATTCTGTCGTCGTCACAGTATGCATGTGTAATATTTATATTTCAGGACAGCTTCATCAATCTCGGTTTCTTGCGACTTTTTCGCGCTGCTCGCCTTATCAAGCTGCTTCGGCAAGGATACACTATAAGAATACTCTTGTGGACTTTCGTTCAGTCTTTCAAGGTTTCCAGCACTATTTTATTGTTTTGTTTACGTGGCTGTTTAGATTATCACTGTGTCTGGTAGCAGAGGGTATTTGAAATACGGAAAGTTGACACAATTACAACACGATACGTTACAATGAATGTTTTTATTTAGTGTTTTATCGTTTCTACTTTACCTACGGTTTCATCATCATCGTTGTCGTCATTATCGTCATTGTTATTTGCTAACACCATAACAACACATGACTGTGCATAAGCAGTGATACGTATGGACGTTGACAGGACAACAAGGCAGTTATTAACAGTTGTTTTATATTAAAAACAAAATGATGTTCATATGAACACGGAGTCTGTCCAATGCATTTCGACAGTTTACAGTATATGTCCGTATAAATATAATCAGAGAGCTGTTTAGACCGGTAGAAAAAAATCAAACAGTTTAATTTCAAATTGTACAGCAGCAATGATCCTTTCATCTTTCTGTATTATTTTAACTAAACAATAAACATTGTCAGTTACGAGACCATTCGATTTGTCACCAGCGCTTTACTATAAAAGGTCCATCGTCACCATGCGTCTATCTGGCACCGTTACGGAGATATATCGCTTCAAAGATAATGGGGTCACGAATTTGACCCTTTGGGGTCACGTGATGTCATCGGTCACGTGACCATTCGACTCCCGGGGGTCAACTTCATATGGGTGGTCCATAGTGACCATGCATCTATCTTGCACCGTTACGTAGATATGGCGCCTCAAATATTGGACGCACGGACGTGGACATGGAAAGAAAGACGGAAAAAGGGAAAGAAAAAGAGGAAAGGGAAGGGAAGAAAAAAGGAAAGTGGAAGGGGAAAAGGAAGGAAAAGGGGAAGGAGAAAAGGAATGGAAGGTAAAGGGAAGGGGATGGGAAATGAAAAGGGGAAGCAAAGGAAAAAAAGAAAAGGGAAAGGAAAAGGAAAAGGGAGAAAGGTAAGGGAAAGTGGAAAGGAAAAAAGGGGGAAAGATAGGGGAAGAAAAAAAGGAACGAGAAAGGGGAATGAAAAGGGGAAGGAAAGGTAAAGGAAAGGGGAAGTAGAAGGGAAAGGGGAAAGGAAAAAGGAAGAGAAAGGAAAAGGGGGAAGAGGAAAGGATTTTGTACTCTGTCCAATGCTATGCATAGTATTGGACAGCAATAAAAAATAGACAAAGTACTAACTTATGTTGTATGGTAATATACATCGTGAACTGAAATAACGCAAGCAGAAAAAAAAATCTTTGATAAAAAACAAGCCTAGAAAAAATCAGATTAACCGTTTTTAGCTCGTTTTTTAACGCGGAACCTTTTAAATCGCTAGACGTTTTCTCATAATAAAATGTTTATGAATTTTGTCTGCTTGTTTATTCGCATATGCATACAGTTACTATACAAAAATATAAACGTAAATAAATTGTGTAAATCACATTTGATTCACTGTCGATGTGTGACATAATGTATTTTGATGGGTCGACTGTTGATTGACAGGCGTTGCCGTACGTCATACTGCTGATTGCGATGTTATTCTTCATATACGCCATCATCGGCATGCAGGTCAGTGCCCGCCGACCACGATATAATTATTGTATCAGTGGATCAGAACAAGTTTTTTATTATTTCCTCTCCTTGCTTTCTTTTTAATTTTTTCTCTTTTTTCTTGCTTTTTAGAGCATTTTTTCTAAACCCAGCTAGCTGTTTGGTTTGGGGGAGCGCTGTATCATGATATTTACTGCCGATAAGACACCGCCGTCGATTTCGAGCATCTTGGCCTAAAAACGCCATTTAAAAGCAAACTATAGAGAAAGTTGACATCATTTACGTTTTCCTATATACCATATCTCTCTTAAATGGCTAAAATGTTCTTACTTTAACGGCGAAGAATTTGCTTTAAAATTTACATGGTGCATATACGCCACTAAAACGTGTGAATTTATTGAATATAATCTCAAAAACCGATTATTAGTATTGTGTCATTTTCCGTCATCATAATTATAGGCTTAATAAAAGGTTTTTTTTCTGAGGAGACCTGAGTCTGCCTGAGTATTAGTTCGAAAAGTCAATCAATCTAGCAGCCAATAAATAATGAAGATTTGAGCATCGTAACTTAATCATCATCACCAGGGGCGTAACTCCCAGGAGGGGTTAGAAGATTGCGACACCACATTACAAGATGGATGGATTAATTACCATTGTATTCCAACCCACCGGAATTGGAAGAAATTTAATAGATTTGACGTTACTGCAGTATTGTATTTGTTGCAGTTACAGTTATTGCAGTTACTTGACACTGAATGTCGGTGTTTATCGCTATACAGCGAGTTTGACGCTGAATAGCAGTCTATGAATGAAAGTGTTTAAATCTAAGGCAAAGTTTATGCCAATAATTAACGACAATCTTTCAGCTTCTGAGTACTTCATTCTACAGATTTTTGTCAGCGGACCGCGTCCTCCGCCAGACATCTTAGAAGTCAGAGCTCCCGCTTTTAGGTGCAGAGTTACGCCCCTGCCTATCACTGCTAACGCTAGAATGGATGTCTATTTCCTGCTGCTGACGGGGCGGGCGGGCGGCTGCAGGTATTCGGGACGATTCGTCTAAACCCGGAGTCGGCGATAAATCGTCACAACAATTTCCGCACGTTCCTGTACGGCGTGATGCTTCTGTTCAGGTAACTGGCTGTCAATAAGCCCGTGCAGCCGGGCGGCGACTGGATGGGGCACCTGCTGGGTGTGTGTGTGTTCACACGTGCCTCGGTCACAGTCGCTGGACCCGCTCTGCAGCGCCGTATCACGACGTGTCGCATGCTTCTTTGTTTGTAGGATACGTCACGCGATAATTACTCTTACTGTCATTATAGCAATTACAGACAACAAGAAAATGTTAACAATACTGCAGCCTAGCCGTAGAGAGAATTTCATCTATATACCACTTTAACGTAATACTTTCTATCATGTATGAAGAAGAACTAAATTCTCGACCGCTCTACGTTGTACTGCGTTAGTGTCTATAGCGTCTCCGTGTGCTACAGTTAACTGTCACTTGTGCTGATCGTCTTTGTTGTGTGCTAGTATTGTCACTATAATTCACTTTGTTGTCGTGTTTGCTGATGTGTCGTCGATTCGCCACAAACTTGCAGATATTCGGAAATATTCGCCTCGACTCAGGCTCCGAAATTAATCGTCACAACAATTTCAGGACCTTTATTTACTCCGTCGGGTTGTTGTTCAGGTAAACTGCGGCGTCGCCATTTTCCTCGCTTCCTCTCCCTACGCACGGCATCCTGCACCTACCCCCTCGCGTCGACAACATTGGTCGCCGCTCCCTGCACATTTTCTCTGTACGTCGCAGAAATGGCAGCAGTTCGCTTCGGAATTAACCCGATTTGCTAGACGCTTGCTGAAACCAACAACATAATGCATGACGTGCTGTAATAAGCGTGAAATGCGAATTAGTTCAGTTTTGTTAATTTCGTTCGTTACATTTTAAGTTATTGGCGCTGCATGTTCGCAATTTATTATGAGCAATCAGACTTTGCAACCACTTAGTTCCAGCTGGTTTATTTCTGTTTTAAACTACTTTATGCTTGTTTGTTTTGCATGGCATAAGTTAACTACATTTGTCAACAGGCACATGTTAAATTGAGTGTAGTGTAGTGTAGTTGAGTTTATATTCAGTGTTTGTTTCTATCGGTGTATTCTTGTAGTGTTA
>Ga0209671_1002965_pt1 | contig 16029 bp, 5 predicted proteins | sample WorMetHERISLAND2_2_FD_187401 | JGI IMG/M metagenome (GOLD analysis project Ga0209671, IMG submission 187401) | Marine gutless worms symbiont microbial communities from Max Planck institute for Marine Microbiology, Germany - Olavius geniculatus... | ecosystem: Host-associated > Annelida >...
GCCCTTCTTACAATTTTTTAAAGGGGGGTCCAAAATTGGTCTTAATTGTAGCGAATTAGCCACTATAACTTTAGAGCCAAATGGAGTAACCTAATGAAACTTTGCCACGTAATGTAGTGTTAAGTGGGGCTGATAACGTGCGTACAATTTTTTTGGGGGGGGGCACCGCTTCCTTAAAATTTGGAATAGCGAAGAAAGTCCAAAATTCGTCGCGATTTAGGACAACTTTCAAATTTAAGCGCAAATATCTCTAGACCGGATGGAGATGTATCGACAAGCGGTAAACGGCGTTATCAACTACGTCCTTCCCTCCCGCGTTGAAGAAAAGAAATTTGGTGAAATTAGGTCCATTAACGACAACGGTTAGTTGGCTAATGTCTACTTACCCTAGGTCGACACTGCGCGTTCTGCGTATTTTAATGCGTTGGAGTTCTGGCCACGTGACTTTGCTACGAGAGGAATGTGAGCCCTCTAAATTGTCCCCCCAATCGGACTTAGGGCGCCGGGCGGACTCACGTTGGGCTTTACCCCCAAATTTCTAGTTTTGTTATACTTTCACGCGCGAAAGCTAGCATAGCACTAGCGCGTATTATATAGCTACGGTAATTTTGTCTGTCCGTTTATCTGTTTGTCTGTCCGTCCGTCCGTCACGACCCGGTACCGATTTAAGCCCAGGTGAGATAGAGACTTAGAGTTTTCACCATATGATAGCCTAAAGTTTTTAGTATTTTGCGACAGAAATTTATGCCGCTGAGTTAAGGGGTCCTCATGAACGAAGGGGCGAAAAAGGGGCACCCACTAAAGGACATTATTTTCCCGTTATTGGCCCCTCTAGCGTAAAAAATGGTTGCAGATAAGCACAGACATGCTGCTTATCATAACAAGAACTGGCAACGAGCTTCTTAGAAATGTCAACAGAGTGTTTTTTGCGATTTTTGGCTGCAGAAGAGTGAATTGCGACTAAATGGACAGATATTTACCAAGATCACCTGCGAACAGAAACTGCGATAGGGTCTCGCGCGTCTCATAAGCATTAGCTCAAATTTCTTGTATATTTTTTGTATTTGTGTAGACATTGAAATATTTTAGTTATTATTATCGTGTAATCCAATGTGTGGTGTATGCTCTGTATTCCCTGTGACGGTGGCTTTTAATAAACAATAAATGTACAGAACATCAGTTTATACACTTGTTAACGACGACATGCAATGAGTGACACATCGAAAACAGCAAAAATCATAAAAAGGTGATATCACTCACTATCACATCGTCTAACTGTCAATGTGCTGTTGAATAATAAAAAATTTGGTTATATTTTACCCATTTTCGAGAAGCCCCCAATGGACGGATTTGCAGGAAATTTTGCACAGAGGATCATCTCGCGGACATAATCGTTTGTTTCAAATTTTGTGTCAATCGGTTGAGGGATTTCGGATCTGCGCGGGGTCGAATTTTGCCATTCTCCATTGACTTAGCCGGTCGCCATTAACACAGGGCTGCGCTACCGCGCGCCTGTGATTATTGCGTTGTATTGGCACAATTAAAAAGCCATGTCTTAGGGACCTTGATCCTTGGATCTTGCTTCACCCCCCCCTTATCCAGATAAACACATCTGGGTTCGGGTAACACATTGGGCCACACTCTGACGCCATCCGTGTCTGCCAAGAGATGCCATCTTTGCAAGTGAACCCCCATCTTTTGTAGGTCTTTGTTCACTGTGAGTCTGGTGCTCTCTTATATTCTCGTACCTGCCTTAAGGCCTAATACAAAACAACTAAGCTATAACGTTGATTGTGGTGCCAGGCTCGTGTGCTGTCCGTAACGGTGGTTGCTGTTCGCGTGCCACTTGCACGGATACTGAAAGTGGACCAGATTGTCAATGTAAGCAGGGATACGAAGGCGATGGCAGAAGATGCGAAGGTAAGTGATTTACATTATTTAAATGTAATTAGCAACAATAACCGCCGTTGAATTTTTTTACTAAGTGATTTTCCTCCGCCGAGAACAGACGATACTGCCTGTTGGATGATTCCATATAAGTCGTCGATGGATATTTATTTGAGGAAAAATTTGCGGAAAAGTTGCGCATGGCCCATGAAGAAAACTATTCAGATTTCAGTGACAATTTGGTTCAAGATGTCTGGATCTAGGTTCAACTCGGTTTTGTTTTTCCTGGTCCGGTGTACATGTCAGCCTGAAGCTAAGCTGTGAGCAGAAAGACCCCCCACGCTGTGCTTTTCACTCACTTCGTCAGTAGAGTATTTATGCAACATGTTAAAAACACAACGAAAAAGTGAATTTAGGCTACTTTTTATTGAGCTTTTTGTATGTGGATTTGGTCCACTTTTTACGTGCGACAGCATGCAATGCTTCGCGCCTTTTAGCTATGGTCGAGGCGTCCGCCGCCTGTCCATCTGTCAGTCAGACTCTTAAGCCATATCGAAAACAGTGCAAGCAAAGATTAAGAAATCTTCACTGTGGGCTGCCACAAATTTTAGTGACAAAATTACGTGCTACTGGGTGAGGGGATTCCCCTTGAACGAGAATGTCAAAAAGAGATTCCCCCTAAAAATCGTTAGTTTGCCGCATTTGGCTTGTCTAGCGTATAAACGGTTGCAGATGGACATCGACTTGCTGCTTATCATATATAATAAGCACTAGCGACAAACTTTCCGGAAGTACCAACATCGATGACTTTGAGCGACCTGGATACAAAGTTCTAATGACTTTTTGCAAATTTGAGCTGCGGCGCATATTTTAAAACTGAATTGCGACGAAATGGCTGGAGATAAACAAAGACAACCTGCGCATAACATTTTCAATATTAAACGTGAATTTTAGTAGGCCTCAGTTCAACTTTCGGCCTTTTGGGTTTAATAAATCCTTCGTATGGGGCATCAAATATGGGTACCTTTTTAAAATGCGCGATTTTTGCTAATATCCGCTAATTAGCGTGAAAAAGGTTGCAGATACACGTAGACTTGCTGCTTACCGTAACAAGCATTGCTGACAAGCTTTTAAAGAGTACCAACATTGATGATCTTGAACGACCTTAAAATTTCCAAAACGGGTTTTTTAATGATTTTTGCAAATTACCTTGCGACGCATATTTTGACAGTGAATTGCACCGAAATTACTAAAAATAAATTCCTACAAGCTGCATATGAAAGTTTCAGCATAAAACGTAAATTTTAACAGACTGCGTTTCGACCTTCTGGGTTCAAGAAGTCTTCCGCACGAAGTCTTAAATTTGGGTACTCTTTCAAAACACACTTTTTTGATGCACACTGTACACTAATTTACCAGGTGGCAGCACCGATGGTGTTCCGCTTCATGTGAGCTTTGCTCAAATGCTTGTTCGTTGTAACTGGTAAGCCAGGCTACCCTTCGTGCGTCCGCAGCTTTTGTGGGCTTCGTACCCAGACCGTCACCAAAGCTTTGTTCTTTTACACCATTGTAGACTTCGAACCAACTTCCGTATCTATTATTTTGTCCACTAGCTAATATTTGGCTACACTTCTGATCTCATTTAGCAGATGACGCTCCGTAGCTTTGGGTTGAGTTGCTATAAACATCTTTTCAATCTTTTCAATCTACAATTATACCTCATCGACAAACTTTGTTAGGTGGCAGATGTCGAGGCTTGTCAGCGACTATGTTCCAGCTCGTTTTCATCACTGATCGTCAGCCGCACCCGACTGTCTACCGCCGGCGACCGAGCTTTTCCGGTCGCCGCTGCTCGTGTTTGGAACAGCCTGTTTTAACATCGTAACATGTCACCTTCGCATTTTCTGTGGCTTTCTTCCGGTCCTGTCTTAAAACGTGTCTGTTGGACATTTCATACTTTGCGCCTTTGTGATTGACAGTGACGTTCGTTGCCTCGGACACTATAATGGTCCTTGTTTACTTACTTTCTTACTTATAGGGTGTTTACACGATCCAGCAAACGTCCAGCAAACTTCCAGCAGACGTCCAGCATTAGCACGTGTATTTTGAATATATTTGCTGGAAGTTTGCTGGATGTTTGTTGGATTGTGTAACCACCCCATTACTTATTTATTTTTACATTGCACGGTGTGTCTGTGACTGTAGATATAAACGAATGTATTCGGTTTAAACCTTGTGACGAGAACGCATTCTGCATAAACACCATCGGAAGATACATGTGTAGATGCAAGCTGGGATACGATGGCAACGGACTCAGCTGTACGAAAATACCGCAACCTCCAGGTATTAATATTACTCAGAGAATAAAAAATACCGCAACGTCCAGCGCATTACGTCCCGAGGGAAGAAAAACCAGTGTGCCAGTTTTAGGCTATTTATTACACAGACAAATCAGTCGATCAATGAATCAGTGATTATTCTGTTTCATAAACAACTTTATGACATCAGGCCTACTGCAAGCCACAAACAGCAATGAAACTGTAAATTAAGGTCCACTCAAAGAATTTGCTTTTATGTCGATAAGTGCTGGGCTCTAATAAAATTTCAATACAAGTTACACGTATGTAGACAGTGGAGAAAATTCTTTTAGCAGCTGAGTTGAATGAACTGGCTTGCTGTCTTTTCATTTCCAAAATACTACATTTAGGCCTATTTTAGTGATATTTATCACACTGTGTGATACGTTTCACTGCGGTATTTACAAGTTTGTATTTTTTCAATTTTTTTTGCTCAAAAACTAGTGTTTGCAAATACGACCTCTTAATTGTCTCGGCATTGGACAGAGTACAAAATCGCCTGAGTGTCCGTCCGTCCGTGCGTCCATTCATGCGACCAACTTTTCTTAAGCTCTCTTCCTTCCACCTTTTCCTTTCCTTACACTTCCTCTTCCCCTTCCTTTCTCCTACCCCTTTTGCTTCCCCTGTCTTTTTCCCTTTTGCTTCCCCTTTCTCCTTTCCCATATTCCGTCCCTTGCCCTTTCCTCTTCCCTTTCCCTTCCTCTTTTCTGTCCTTTCCCATTTCTCTTTTCCTTCCTTTTTTCCTTCCTCTTTTTCTTCCCCTTTCCTGTTTTCCATTTCTTTTCCTTTTCACTTTCCCTTCCATTTTACCTTCCCCTTCTCCTTCTTTTTTTTCCTTCTCTTTTTTCTTCCCATTTCACTCTCCTTTTTCTTTGTTTTCCCTTTTCTTTTTTTTCCTTTCCCTTCTCTTTTTCCTACCCTTTTCCGTGTCCATTTTTTTCATCCTCTTCCTCTTTTCCTTTTCCTTCCCATTAACTTTTCCCCCTTTCCTTCTTCCTCACCTTCTCCTTTCCTTTTCCCTTTTTCCTTTTACTTTCCCTTTCCCTTTCCCTTTCCTTCCCCTCCCCTTTCTTTTTTACTTTCTTTTTTTTCATTCTTTCCTTGTCAACGTCCGTGCGTCCAACATTTGAGGCGCTATATCTCCATAACGGTGCCAGATAAACGCATGGTCACTATGGACCACCCATAGAAAGTCGACCCCTGGAAGTCGAATGGTCACGTGACCGATGACGTCACGTGACCCCAAAATGTCAAACTCGTGATTCCATTATTTTTGAGACGCCATATCTTTATAACGGTGCAAGATAGACGCATGGTGACGACGGACCTTTTATAGTAAAGCGCTGGTGACGAATCGAACGGTCTCGTAACTGACAATGTTTATTGTTTAGTTAAAATAATACAGAAGGCTGAAAGGATCATTGCTGCTGTACAATTTGAAATTAAACTGTTTAATTTTTTTCTACCGGTCTAAACAGCTCACTAATTATATTTATACGGACATATACTGTAAACTGTCGAAATGCATTGGACAGACTCCGAGTTCATATGAACATTATCTTGTTTTCTATCGCACTAAAGAACAAAAATGTATGACCCACTGTAATACAGTATCTCCAAATAAGTGTTTTATTACGAGGCTGTCTCAATAGACCGCATTACGGGCTTGCTCGTCTCTCCACCCGTTCGTCCTGTACGACAGTCCAACTAAAAACAAAATGTCGCAGAAAATCCGAAATAATAAACGTTCGTCCGAGAAAGGGTAATCGGTGTGCCAGTTCTCAGGTCAGTAGGTCGAAATTCAAGTGGACGGCCGCACTGCGTGTCGGCTCAGGGACAACAGAGATTTTTAGCTTGATAAGCGAACTTAATGTCTTTTAATGTACACCGTGGTCCGTAAAACGTGCCACTTTTATTTTTTAAATAGCTCTGTGAAACATTGGTTTATTTTAATAATTTTTGGCATGCGACATCAAGAAGAAACTTGATGGAAACGACTGTAGATTTGACTACCTCACCTTAATACTGTTGCTACATTATCTTGTAAAATGTAGGTTATTGCACCTGCTGTTAGCTTGAGGAGGACATTTTGAACTTGTGCTGTAATAAAGACAATGTGATATGACACGTATGACTTTTTGAAAGACAATAATTGCCAACTGTGTTTGTTGCTATTCAGCTAATCATTTCTGAGCCAACGCGTGTGCTATCCAGTATGAATTAATTGTTGTTAATGATCAAACTACGACTTCTGCATTTTACAAGGTAGTGTAGCAACAGTATTAATGTGAGATGGTCAAAACTACAGTCATTTCCGTCGAGTTTTCCCTTGATGTTGTATGCCAAAAATTATTATAATCGGCCAATGTTTCCTGGAGCCATTCAAAAAGTAAAAGTGGCACGTTTTTATGGACAAGGTGTAGTACCGTTAACCCGTCCGTGCGCAGTTGATGCTGTGCAAACTACTACAACTATACTACTACCACTTGTTGCCGTTGTTGTTAAGTTGTTGTTGTTGTTGTTTTTCAATACTACTTCCAGGACCAACGCCGAAGCCACCTCCGCCGCCACCACCACCTACGTGTGATGACGATCGCGACTGCTGTATTAACGCTGAATGCATTGAAACGCCTGGTGCTGGTGGCTTAAAGATATGTCGGTGTAAGGCGGGCTTCACTGGAAACGGCTACCATTGCACCCGTATGTGTATCGCTATTATTATTACTCTTCCCGCAAGCGACAACTACAGTATTGTTTTTAGCGTCATTTTTTCTTTCTGTTACGACAACTCATAAACCGCTGCATTTACAGATTGGTGAAATTTCGCATAAATTTTTGCCTTGACAATCTTTTAAACCTATTAAAGGTCAAAGCCATGGGTTAAAGGTTTTTGTGTGTGTTTTTGTGTATGCGTGATACTGGGGCTACCCACGGATAGTACTTAGACTTGAGCAAGGCTTGACAGTTTAGTTATTGCAATAAGAATAACGTAATTACATGCGATAGCAGAATGCTTCGCGCGTCTTAGCCATAACCTGGGCGTCTGTTCGTCCGTCCGTCTGTCCAACGCACTGCTGTATTGTGTCAAAACGGTGGAAGCTAGGATAACGAAATCTTTATTGTGTGCTGCCTCAAGGATTCTAGTTTATCGTGACAAAATTTCGTGGTCTTGGGTGAGGGGTCCTCACGAACGAGGGCGTCAAAGAGGGGTACTCCCTCAAAAAGACGTTTTTTGTCGGTATTGACTCGCCTAGTGTGAAAACGGTTGCAGATAGGTACAGACATGTAGCTTATTATGACAAGAACTGGTCACGGGCTTTTTAGTTTTATCAACATCGATGACCTTGAACGACCTTGAATCCTCAGAATTAGGGGTTTTCATAAATTTTGCGTGATTTTGGGCTGCGACACACAATTTAAGAGTGAATTGCGCCAAAATGGCTAGAGATAGACCCAGACAACCTGTATAGACTTTAGCAGTCTAAGTCCTGACTCCTTAAGTTTAAGGAGGCCTGCGTACGCGGGCGTCAAAGAAGGGTATCCCCAAAAGGTGGTTATTTTACTGCTATTGGCTCATGTAGCATGAAAATGATTGCAAATAGGTACATATACGCTGCTTATCTAACAAGCACTGGCGACTAGTTTTTTAAATTTATTAACATCGATGACCTTAAACGACTTTGAACTTTTTAAAAGATGGTTTTTTTTTCTATTTTTGGCTGCTGCGCACATTTTAAGAGTGAACTGCGGCGAAATGGCTGGAGATAGACCAAGACAACCTGCTTATGAAATTTTTGGCATTAAATGCAATTTTAGCAATTTAAATCTCGACTCTCTAAGTTTAAGGAGACCTGCAGGCAAACATCAAAAAGAGGTACTTCTTTAGAAAGTCGTTGTTTTACCGCTATTAGCTCGACTAGCATGAAAACAGCCGCATATAAGCACAGACATGCTGCTTATCATAACAAGCATTAAGGGCCTAGTGACGAGCTTTGGAATGGTGTCAACGTCAATCACCTTGAATGATCTTGAATGACTTTGAATCTTAAACGACAGGGGATTTTAATGTTGTTTTGCAATTTTCGGCTGCGGCGACATTTCAAGAGTAAATTGCGCCGAAATGGCTGGAGAAGAAGCTGGACAACCTGCGTAGGCCTATGAAATTTTTAGCACAGAACGTCCATTTTAAACAACGTAAATTTCGATCTCTTAAATTCAAGAAGTTTTCTGTACGGAGGGGGTACTCCTTCAAACGCAGTATTATTTCATTGCATGCTGTACGCGATTGCCCCGGTGGCAGCACGGCTGCTATTGCGCGACTTCTTTTATACCCCGGTAGTAAACATCCCAATAGTTAAAAAAAGTTAAAACCAAGTTAGCTAGAGTTGCGCTAGTCCAATTCGATAGAACTAGAAGTGAAAAGCTGTAATGCCATTTTTGAAGGTAGGCCTACAGAATTCTAGCTTTGTACCGTCATATACATACGAGCCCTAAAGTACACAGTGGCGGTTCTATAGCCTGGAGCTGGGGGTGCTATAACAATCTTAGCAATCTAAACCGAATTCTTGGTGTGCTATTATAGCACAACCAGATTTTAGCATCTCCAGATTAGCATGGAACTATGAACACTATTGACACTAAGACATGCCGGTGTAAGGCGGGCTTCACTGGAAACGGCTACCATTGCACCGCTATGTGTATCGCTATTATTATTATTCACCGAGCAATTGACATCAGTAGGCCCCTATTGTTTTCAGCATCGTTGTTAATTTTTTTTCAATTTCTAGATCCCTGTTGTATATCATAGTCATAGGCCAAAAGTCAAGGTTGCATGCTTTGTGTTTGTGTGTACATTATACTGGGTCTACCGGCGGGTACCGGGTAGTACTTAGCTCTGATGAAGGTGTGACATTCTACATGTACTTATTTTAATTATTATGTAGGCCGATTTGATAACTCGGTAGTAAAGATCCCGGATATTAAAACAGAAGTTAAAACCAAGTTAGCTGAAGTCGCGCTCATTCAACTCGGTAAGAATAAACTTGAAAAACTATCGTTGGAGGCTGCAGAATTCTAGCGCCAGTGGTTAAAGTACAAATACAAAGGCGGGGGAACGCTAGTTTGGCTTTGGACCTTTGTTGGTGGTTCTGGGCTTCTTGCTGCGTTTTTTGGAAACTTGAGGTGGGGGAACGCTATGTACTAAAAACTAGAAGTGAGGAAACTGCGTTCTTTCGTGTTCCCCCATAGTTTAATTACTCGCGGAAGAGTTTATTGGTCCAAGCGTTTCCAAAGCCAGTGGTTGAAACATAGGCCTATGTGTTGCCACTGCAGACGGTATGGTACAGATCAGTCTGCCAATAATTTGGCATTGTGTTTTTGGCCTTCTAAGCCAGGGCTAAAGCCCGCCCATTGCAAGTCGAAGAACACATTTGTATAGTCTTAAGCACATGGCAAAAGACTAATATCCCCATAACGAACTGCATTCAACTGCACTTTTGCGGATAAAGGAAGTATATTATACAGCTGACAATATTTACGATTTAGACGTTAGAAATTGTTCATATGGTTGAACATTATGTTTTGTAGAAATACCTGAACCTCCGTCAGTTGAAACTACATGTGCGCCAACAGGTAGGACTGCAGTATACTGTAGTAGAAGTAGTAGTATGAGATCACACAGTGTTACCTGCCGCCAGACACGGGCGAACACATTCTTAATATCCATCTCCATCTCCATTGATTTGTTCATAATAAACCAACACACACGCACATCACAGTACAACATGTGACAGCAGAACCGGACACACAAGGCACATTAGTGCACTAACAGTGGCCCACAAATAAGTGACACAGTAGACTAAGGATAAAAAATTACAGAAATCTAACTAAACTATCAAACTAACTAAAGTCAATAATACAACGAAAAAAATTTGCGTATATTTCACTCATTTGCCGAGAAGCCCCCCTTGAAGGAATTTGCATAAAATTTTGCATGACTGGTCCCCTCGCCGACGTAATCAACCGTGTTAAATTTTATCTCAATCGGATCAGGGGTTTTGATTCTGCGGGGGTCGTATTTTTGGATTCCTCATAAGAAAGAGAAGTCGCCGTTAACACAGGGCTTGAACTACCGTTCAGCTTGAGATAATCGGATCCGCCTTAAAGCAACTTTGTTAATCGAGATCTATGCGTTAAGCAGTAGACTAGTTGAACAAGCTAAGATGTCGGACCAGTGCCGACATAATGTGCGGCCGTCATTTTGCGTTAACCATAACCTTGGCCTTTTATTTTTTGGCGCTGATTATTGACACACTGTCTTCCCATGCTCTAACTTTTCAATTTTCTATGTTTTGGAGTTAAAAGCTCGTGTGGGACGGACGGACAGACAGACGGACGTCAAAAATTTGTAATGTTACCCATTAAGACGGCCACATAATGACATATACAAAGTTTTAGTTAATATTGGAAACGGTAACATTATAAAAACAATCTTGAAACAGTTATAAAACAATTTCTAAACGTTTCAAAACATTTCAGTTTTGCAATAAACGTGGTTTTCACCAGTGGCGGATTCAAAGGAGAGGAAGGGTGCGCGGGGGGCGGCCTCCTTTCTATTGACTGGATGCATCTCAAAAATAGTGAAAAGTTCGCGCAAAAATGCATTATTTTTGCTTAAAATTTCTAAAAATTTTGCTGGAGAGGGGCAACGAACCCTCCCAGACCCTAGGCCCCCTATTTCCAAGTTCTGGATCCGCCGCTGGTTTTCACTCTTATATTGTTGTGCTGATATTACGTAAAACGTTTGTAATAAACATCTATAAAATTTTTTTATCATATTTCAGTTTTATTAAAGCCATATGTTAATGTTTTTTGCCAACAAATACGTCATAAGCTGAACTGAAAAGTTGTTGTGCGTTTGTGTTTTGCAGAGGCGCCAGAAGTTACAACGGAAGGTAATTGAATTGTTGAAGTAATCATTAAACAAATCATCGAACGTATTTTTGTGTTTCAGATTTATTAAAACAATTGTTATTTTTAACGTTTTTTAAATCTTTTTTTGTTTTGCAAAGAAAACTTAAGTAATATTTAAAACGTTATTGTGCGTTTTTGTTTTGCAAGAGAACCAGAGCCGGAAGTTACGATTGAAGGTCAATAACCGTTCAAACTAGTTAAACGTATAAAGTGTCTGGTTGCACAGGCATATGTAAAATTGAAGCCACCTCAACTACAACTGTTATTACGACTACCTTGTATTTTGTTGTTGTTGTTGTTCTGGCTAACGTAGCGCTAGCTTCATTTTGTAAAAATACAATTGAATAAGTATTTTCGAAGGGTACAGAATTGTAGTTTTATTTCACATGTGTCTTTCAAAGCATCTCTCAGTTTTTGGCTTAGCTCATTTACAAGTGAAATGCTAGATGAGTTTATCAATGTAAAAGTCTGCAAAGTTAGCGGTTGAAAAATAATGCTCTTACGAGTATTATAGGAAATAAACAGTACGATACAGGCCAGTCTGCCAAAAATTTGGCACAAGGCTCTGGCTTTTGAAGTCAGAGTTAATGTTGTCTGTTGCATGATCTATGCTACAGAATTTGTTTTTAAGGTCATGATCGTGGATCATCACTGTAACGAAGTGCATAATTATGTATGACCAAAATTTTAAGGTTTTTTTTTATTCTATTAGCAAGTAAATCATGTTTGTTGTGCATGTATGTATTGCAGAGGCGCCAAAAGTTACAACGAAAAGTTATTACATTACTAAGTAAAATAAAATAAGATAAAAATACCCTTTTTACATTTTTGAAACAATTTTTTTACTTAATTTTATTTTTTTAATTATTTTAAACGTATTTAATACTTGATAGGCCTACGTTTATGTGCATTCGTGTTTCGCAGGGGAACCAGAAGTTGGTAACGTATTAAAAATTATTAAGCTAATTTTTGACATTTATTCAAAAGTTCTATTAAAACATCTTTAGCAATTTATTGATATTAATCGTACTTAATTTATGTACGTTTTACTTTTGTGCTGTGTTTGCCAAAAAAGCTGGCAAAATCTGTAACGTTGTTGTGCATTTGTGTTTTGCAGGGGAACAAGAAGTTACGACTGAAGGTTAGTAAAGAATTAAGCTAATTAGCAACTGAAACTTAAACTGGACTATAACTCTCATGCATTAGGCAGTTTTGGGCAAAACTAAACCTGCTGAAACTTTCCAAAGCTCACTACGACAAAATTGCAGCCACGCCCCCTTTGAACCAATTGTAATCAAATTTAGCTTGTTAGGTCCGGTGGACAATGTGATCACTGTTGCCAAGTTTTTTTGAAAATCGGTTAAGGGTTTTCGGAGTTACATGACTCCCCCAAACGCCATTTTTTATACTAGCTTAACGCTCAGCGCCCTTACAACAGTGTCAGCACTAGCGTGCTGCATTGTGACATGGCCAAAGCTACAAAATTGCCATGGCCGTGGTCAAAGACTAACATTCTGTGGTTGAACGTTATTGTGTTGTAGAGATACCGCCACCAGAAACTACGTGTGCGCCAACAGGTAGGACTAGTAGTAGCAGTAGCAGCAGCTGCTGCAGCAGCAGTGTAGTAGTAGTAGTAATAGTCGCATGAGGTCACATAATGTTACCTGCTACCTGACACCGTGAACACAGTCTAAATCTCAACCAAGCAGATCGATACTTGATTAACTTACCCCGGAGGTATGGAAAGCTGAGTTAGGCTTAATTTCAGTGCTTAGTTATATACGGTACTTCCATGCCAACATAGTTTATCTGTCCAAAGTCAGTCACCCATCTAGATTATTATCGGACCTGCCTTAAAACAACGTTGTTAATCGAAACTAATCCGTTAAGCACTAGACTAGACAAACTAGCAAAGACGTCAGACCAGTGCCTACATAATGTGCGGCCGTCATCCTGCGCTAACCATAACTTTGGCCTTTGATTTTTTGGTGCTGATTATTGACACACTGGTTTTTCATGCTCTAACTTTTTCATTTTTATGTTTTTGAAAGCTTGTGTGGTACGGACGGACAGACGGACGGACGCGCAAGATTTTTAATGTTACCCATTAGGACGGCCACATAATAACGCACAAATTTGTAGTTAATATTGGAAAGGTAACATTTTTGAAATAATTTTGAAACACTTATGAAACAATTTTTAAACGTCTTTAAGACATTTCAGTTTTGCAATAAACCTGGTTTTCACTATTATGTTGTTCTGCTGGTATTACGCATAATGGTTGTAATAAACGTTTATGAACTTTTTTTCTTATATTTCAACTTCATTAAAACGATATTTTGCTAACGAGTACGTTATAAGCTTAACTGTTGTTATGCATTTGTGTTCCGCAGAGGCGCCAGAAGTTACAACGAAAGGTAATTGAATTATTGAAGTAATTATTAAACCAAAAATCAAACGTATTTTTATTTTTTAGATTTATTAAAACAATTTTTAATTTAGCGGTTTTATTTTTTTGGTTTTGCAAAAAAAACTTAGGTAATATTTGAAACGTTATTGTGCGTTTTTGTTTTGCAAGAGAACCAGAGCCAAACGTTGCGACGGAAGGTCAATAACTGTTCAAACTAGTGACACTTATGAAGTGTCTAGTTACACAGGCATATGTAACATTGAAGCCACCTCAACTACAACTGCTTTTACGACCACCTTTGTATTTTGTTGTTGTTGTTGTTATGGCTAGCGTAGCGCTAGCTTTATTGGGTAAGAATACAACCAAATAAGTATTTTCGAAGGATACATTATTGTAGTTTTTATGTTACATGTGTCTTCCGAACCATCTCTCAGTCTTTGGCCTAGCTCATTTACAAACAAATTCTTGGCAGACTGGCCTGTATCGTACTGTTTATTTCCTATAATACTCGTAAGAGCATTATCTTTCAACCATTAACTTTGCAGACTTTTACACTGATAAAGTCATCAACCTGATTGCCACCCGAAGAAACTACACCAGGTGTCAAACTAGTAGTAATAGTAAGCGAAACTAAACCTGCTGAAACTTTCCAAAGCTCACTGCGACAAAATCGCTTGCGATTTTTGCGTTTGTTTTCGTTTCGGCGTAAACATTCTACAGAATAGCGCAACAGTTTTTAGTTCATCACGCCTTAAGTCTGCAGTGTAGAACAAAATTTTCCTTTAACCAGTATTGGATTGTGAAAAATTAGCGGGGGGTTAAACTTTTCGACCGTCAGAGCCCAACCGAAATTGTGATGTAAATCCTATGTTTATAGTACATAGCTGACCCCCCAGCGCATAATTTGTCAGGGTGTTAAGGGGTTGAGAAAGCAGTTGGGGGTTGAAACCCTAACCCCCCGGCAATTCAAACACTGCCTTCAACTGTTTTTTATGCGTTGGCATTGAAAACAATCACCTCTAGTTTTAGGAACCGTAAAGCTTTTTCATAATTTCGAAAGGGTCACTTCAAACGAGGGCCATAAATGATAGGAGGTGGGAAAAATTTGCGATTTTTAGCCAATAAGTTGCTGTATCTCAATAACGGTTTGAGATAAGTCCTAGGTTAATAATTAATCACTAGTAGAAAGTCGTACACTGCTCTGCTCTCGATTGGCATTAAAATCAATGACCTTGGATGACCTTGAACGCGAAAATAGAAGGTTTTATGGATTTTTGGCAATTTCGTGTTGCAAGACACATTTCAAGAGCGATTTGCGCCGCAATCAATTAAGATAGACATGTAGAAGGTGCGTATCAAATTTTCAGCATTGATCGTGTATTTCGACGGTTCGAGTCTCCATTTTTTAAGTTTAAGAAAACCTGGGCACGAGGGCATCAAAGAGTGGTACCTCGTAAAAGTCGTTATTTTATCGTTGTTGGCTAGTCTTTCGTGAAAACGGTTGCAGATAGGCGTGGGCATGCTGCTTATCACAACAAGCACTAGTAACGTGCTTTTCAGTCGTATTAGCATTGATGATTTTGAAAGATCCTGAGCTTCCAAAATAGGGTTTTTAAATTGATTTTTGCGATTTTTGGCTGCAGCGCACAATCCAAGAATAAACTGCGACGAAATGGCTGGAGATAGACTGAGTTTGCGAACAAGAACTGCTATAGGCTTTTGCGCGTCTCGTGAGCATTAGCTCAAATGTCTTGTTTTATTTAGACGTAAATAGCTTAGGCTTAAATCTGCTGTGTACGGTCGGGCCTGGCTGCAGTGCCACGTGACTTTCTGGCACTTGCGATTCTTCATTGTTCTAGTGAATGACTTAACGTGTATGGGCGTTGCAGCTGAACCCGAGGAAACCTCTACCGTCGAGCCACCCGAAGAAACTACACCAGGTGTCAAACTAGTAGTAATAGTAAGCTTAGTAGTAATAGTAATAGACTAGACGGAGCAATGAACAGACAGACACAAGCACACTGGCAAGACCCACAAAATGAAAACAAAAATAAAATTATATATAAAAGCTAATTATTATTTTGGTTAGTTTAGTTATTAATCTACTTATGTGGCCTCTGCATGAAAACGTCATAGGAGCGAAAACAGTTACTGCTTTAGCTCGTCTTAGCCGTCGCAATTCTGTCTGTCCGTCTGTCTGTTCTGCACACGGGGGGATCTGTCAAAAACGGTGCAAGCTAGGATTACCAAATTTTTACAATCGGCTGCCTAGAGGACTCTAGTTTTAGGAACCGTAAAGCTTTTTCATAATTTCGAAAGGGTCACTTCAAACGAGGGCCATAAATGATAGGAGGTGGGAAAAATTTGCGATTTTTAGCCAATAAGTTGCTGTATCTCAATAAC
>Ga0209671_1002966_pt1 | contig 16028 bp, 12 predicted proteins | sample WorMetHERISLAND2_2_FD_187401 | JGI IMG/M metagenome (GOLD analysis project Ga0209671, IMG submission 187401) | Marine gutless worms symbiont microbial communities from Max Planck institute for Marine Microbiology, Germany - Olavius geniculatus... | ecosystem: Host-associated > Annelida >...
ACGTTGGGCTTTGCCCCAAATTTCTAGTTTTTTTTCTTGTGTCACATGAAGTTGAACTTCACTGGTATGCAACATTGTGAGATCAATACAGTGGAGTCGATCTCGGTCTCGTACAAGGGTCATTTAAAATATTCGTAGACAGTTAGCCAGAAAAATGTTTAGATCGTAATTTGCCATTTTTCAACATAGTCTCTTCCAACTGAAATGCATTTGGTTCAGTATTTCTCCAAATCTCCGATTTGGTAGTAGATAAAATTTTGATCTTGGTTTTCCAGCCAGCAATTTGTCATGCAGATTATGAGCAGCATTCAACGATTGAATAGATCTTATACAGGGTGCGGCAAAAAAGTAGCCGCTAAAGTTTTTCGCTGTTTTCTCAGCAACCATTTGGAATTTTAATTTGAAATTTTACAGTTTAATTTGCTGAAATTTTCTACATTTAACTGCCAAGTAAAATGTGATTCTGTTGAAAAGTGACAAAGTTATAGACTTTTTAACATGGCCGTCTACCAATTTTTCAGCATTAAAAATGTTCAAGCTACTACGCCAATGCCATAACGTCTTTGAAACAACACAGTTAACTAATGATCAGATGCCAGAATTTCATTGTCAGTGTGAATGTTCGAAATGTCCACAGTTCCAATCTCCAACACAAGCCTTCAGTCACTTAATTTGAGAAGTCTTTCACAGCCTTGTCGATCAGTCCTCGTGGCAGGTTGCCCCAGATAACCTGAAGCGTTTCCTAGACTTCGACGATTGTTTTCGGTTTTGTTTTAAGCTTGGCGTAAGCCTCTAACATTGCACCCCACACGCGATAGTCTATTGGGTTTATTGGTTCTTTGTGATGAAATCTGGACAGTTGGCCCACAGCTCGTTCTGTGCACTGCGTGCTATGTGTGCTGGCACGCCATCTTGCTGGAAGACGAACCCGGTGGGCAGCTGGCGATTGCTTTAAAAGAACGATGATTAAGTGATACTTTATAAACAAAATAACTTACTGTTTATCAAAACGTCACTGTGATGTCATCAGCGGTAACGTTGTAACCGGTTTTCAAGAATTAAATAGAATTTTTACCTTGAACATTTCTCAATGCTGAAAAATCAGTAGTTGGTCATGTTAAAAAGTTTATATTTTTGTCATTTTTAAACAGAATCACATTTTACTTGGCAGTTAAATGTCAAAGGTTTCATTAAATAAAACTGTAAAATTTTACATTAAAATTCCAAAAGGTTGCTGAGAAAACAGCAAAAACTTTAAGAGGGTACTTTTTTGCTGCACCTTGTAGATGGGCATTATAAATAGCAATGAATCGCAATGACATTGTGTTACTGGACTACTGGTTTGAACCTTCTAGCACTATACTATTGCACAACTTATTTTTAGGCTATAATTGGAATTTGTTGAAGGACACAAATTTGCTGATGGGCATGTACTCTGCAGGACACATTGCTGACTGAAAGACCAAGACCAGAAATATTCAAGAGAGAGGCTGGACCAATGCATTTTAGTTGCAGAAAACTGTGTTGAGAAAGAAGTGAAATATGATGATGTGCATCTCTCTTGCATAAATAACTATGTTAGTCTACAAAGTTTTTGAATGTTTCTTGTACGGTGCTAATTTTAAGTGTTAATGTGACTGCGGTGTCGTGTGTTTTGTGTCACCTGAAGGGGGCCTCATCGTCGTCGTCATCAAAAGATCGGAATGTGGGATATCTAGATGAAAGTCTTAGTGAACTGCAGCTCAACGTAAGTATAATCTAATTATGGCTGTCTTTGGGGTCATCCATAAAGGACGTTTGCAATAATGTGGCAGAAACTGACTTTCTTTTTTGTCCATTTTTGCCAGCATCAAGCCATATCCCCTCCTTCTTTTGTGGACAGTTGCCAATCTGCTGATGATGTTTATTACTGTACAGCGGTTGTCCCACCTTGGAGGGCATGCGATTAAGACGAGGTCAGAATTAGTCGTCACTGCTACTGGAGAAGGAAGCCAGAGTGCTGCAGCTGCAGACTCGGACAGTTGAGTTATGCAAATTCATCAATAATACAACCTTTTTTAAAAAAAATTGTTGTTGACGTTTCAGCAACTGCTGCTGTCTTCTTCGGAACGACGGTCCGCCAGGTGTCGCTGTGGGTCGCTGGGTGGATGCTTGAATACACTTATTTCTTGCGCTGTACACAAGGCTTGCAGAGGAGTGTTGTAACACCGTCTTTTTGTTCAAATGCGGACATGCACTGTTTGCGCTGAAACCCCTTTCTCCCTTGTCTGCTTTTGTCTGAATTTTTGCTTACGCCTTTCCTTTTACTGTGGACATTCTTTATGGATGACCCCTTAAACTTATGTAATCTTGCATTGTTTAAGCAACCGGTGAATTTCACCATTGCATTGGATTGTCAACTTTTTTGGCACATAATACTTAATGACGTGTATTTGACCAACAAAAATTCTAAATTTTTAACAATATTATCTGTTGATATCATTTGTTAGTGCAGAACTGATGCCAGAATTGAGTTGTACTGACAAATTGGAAGAATAACGCTAAACTGCTGAATCAAATTTTACAGTGGCATTTTTTGAAATACCAAATTTGACTTTTTTGAAATTTAAAAACTTTTCTGAAGCGCAGGCGGAATTGACCGGTCAGTTAAACAATGTGTGCTAACGTAAGTATTAACAGCGGTAACGTAAGTATTACTGGTGCGTGATGACAAGCAGGCTATTTTGCTACTGATGTTTGTTTTGTAGTGCACAATCTTCTAGGTCCCGTGACATATCATCATATATTCGTTTAGTGTAAAGTTGACAAGCACAACTTTCAACAATGCAAGCACAAGATACATAACCAATCCAAAAGCATGCAAGCGGAAGCATCTCGTAGTTTGTCCAAAAGCTAAAAACAAATTTTAACAAACCTTACTTTCAACTGACAACAAGCAGTAGCGACATTGGACGAGCATGCCAAAGTGATACTTGGATGGGTGACTGTCTGTGGACAGCCGAACCATCTAGGTGTATAACACCAAGGTCCATTCGGCCTTTTTTCGGGGTGAGCAAATCATTTGCAGGACTGTCTGGTTGGGTCTAAGGTGGGTCATGTTCGTCTTTGTTGGATGGCAGGTAATACTGTGTGATCCCATATGGCAGGTGATGCTCTGTGGCTCTGCAGTTGGTTTTCCATGAATAGCTAAACACCACCTTTAACATTTATGACAGCCATTATGGCAGCCTCATAATCTTGGTCTCAACTCGGCTTGGAAATGCGCCCAGGACTGAGAACACTGGAAGCACCTCGTGGAAACCGCTATGCTCCAGCTCGGGGCATGCGCTTGATGATGATGATGATTATGCTGTGCAGTGCACCATTTACACTGTGAACCATAAAGGGCACCCTTTCATTATATGAATAACGTGGCCAAATATTGCCCAAACTTTACAACTTGGCAGTAATGTAGCCAAGTAAATTTACAACAAGGTGTAGTTACTTTTGGTCAAGTTATTCCCAAAATAAAAAGAGTGCCCTTTTTGTGGTTCACCATGTAATTAATTCTAGTTGTGACGACTTGTGTGTTGAATAGGGTGATGGCAAGCAACAACGTCGAAAGAGTGTGCCGAATCGTCTGTCGGCTGCTGGCAAGAGGCTGTCAATGGCAATGATCAATGACGACGATGAAGATGATAACGCTAACATGCAATCTTTCGGCCAGCATCATCGCGGCAGCCTGTCCCATCGCCGGTCCAGCCAGTACAGCGAGGAAGACATGTTTGTCGGCGGCTCTCCATCCGCTTCAGTCTCTCGTAGGGAGGATGATGGATCAGGCAGTGGATACGCTACAGCAGCTGAGCACTCCAGGTCCACCAGCCGCAGTCTGTTCTCCATCAGCAATGCTGACGAGTCCCGCCCTGCTAGTCGGAGGTCGTCAGTCCATCCACCGCCGGAAGTAGTCATCGCATTCGACAACGAAGGTATTGTTCAACGAAGCAGCTTGATAATCCTGAGATTCTGTGGTTTGAAGGTTTGATAGCCTGAAAACTTTATGGTTTTTTTTATACGCTTTAGTTCTGCAGATGTTGACTTAATCTCCACATTTTCTTTCATCTAGAATTACGGTTAGGAATAGGTTTATGGTTAGGGTTAGAGTTAGGGTTAGTGAAATTGCATGTTGCAGCTTATACACTTTCGGAATACTGAACCTTCAGACTGTCGAATCTTTTGATTATAGACACACAACCATTGTTCAAGGCTGTTCAGTCACAGAGCTGTGAGAGGATGGTATTAGGCTATGGTGGAACGTTGTACTATGGTGTAGTGTAACAGTAACGTGCCGAACTTGTAACGCTGAGGTTGCAGGTTCGAATCCGAGTCAGAGCACTTCCATATAACGACCTTGGGCAAGTTGTTTACACATGTGCCTCTGTTCACCAAGCAGTATAAATTGGTACCGGCTTCACTGCCGGGAAGGTTACAGCAGTAATATGCGGAGTCTGGCCCTCCTCCCATATATAAAGCAGGGACGGGTTCGCCTGTATCGGGTGGCAGGTAACACAGTGTGATCCCATATGGCAGGCGAGGCGTCTGTGGCACTCACTGCTGGCTTGGGGCCTTGAAAACGGAGATGAGCACTGCTTGCATCGGTCACAGAGTTGTGAGCTCTGGGCCTGTTGACTATCAGCGATTTTTAGATTTATGGTATTAGGCTGCGGCTATGTATCATAACATAATGAAAAGTGACTTCCGACCACTAGGTAATGATAACATTCTCTTCGGATTTGCTGATGATATTACCTTTCTTGTCTTGGAGCATTGTCCCATTGATGCTGTTGGTAGAGCATTTCGTAGTACTCTGTCAGATGTTTTTTTGGTTTTTTAAAATTATTTTTTTTGCTGTGTTATTTGTTTTATAAACTGTCCTAAATCCAGAAAGTGACCTGAAAATTGACCATTTGTCCTGACATTTTGAAGCACAGTCGGTTACACTTGTACATAATTTGTGCAGTGAAAGCTAACCAGATTTATACCCACTGTGACTGTGTACATTCTGAAAGTTTTTCTACGCTGAAATTTTCCCTGCTCTCCCCCGAAGAATTTTGCTTTTGCTTAGAATTGTCGTGAGAAATGTCTTGAAATTCTAGAAATTTTTGGTCTTGAAGAAAGTTCTTTCATGCTCAGGCTTGTAATTACTGTGATACTGTGTTAAGGTGATGCTGCTGCTACTGATGATGATGATGGTGCTGTTGCCAATGGATACGCCACCGCTGCCGAGCCATCTGCAGCCAGCAGCATGTCGTCTACGGCAGCTAATGACCAGTCTCGTCGTGCCAAGCGCCGGTCGTCCGTTCTGCCGCCAGTCAGACCACGGCATCCGATCGTTGACGACGACGACGATGATAACGAGGACGATGACGAGGGTGGTGCAGATGCAGATGCTGTTGCTGATGCTGACGGACAGGTAATTTGATGGATTATGAGCTGATTCTGTGTTGATTACCGTCATTTGTAAGTGTCCTGGTTTTTCTGAAATTTTCCTTATATTTGATGTAGATTAAATTTGTTGTGACATGCGACTTTAAACTTTTCTGGTATGCAACATTGCAAAACTGGTATGGGAGGGCTGATCCTGGTCCCGTATGGTGCTGATTATAGGTGATAATTTGACTGAAATGTGTTGTATTTCATACCGGCCCATTATCATCTAAGGCTGCTTATTTTAGCATCAGCCATGAAGCTAATCGCTTTTAAAGCAATGCTTGATTGATTGGTCAATTGGTTGAATGACATATTGACTGATTTATCAGTTATTTCTGATTATATTTAAGGATGTCAGACAATTCACATTAGACTAACCCATGGACAATTCTTGATTTTGTTCTTTTGTTTTTATGGCTAAACTTTAATTGGCATGTTTATTGAATTAATACAGCCTGGTATGTCTTGCCAACTGTATGTTTGTGTCAACTTTGTGCACTATGTTATGCTTTTGCTGGCAAATAAATGATGATGATGATAATGATGATAATAATTATGCAGTTACAAAACTGATATGGTCTTTTTGCATTACTATACTACATTCTGCATGTTATTGTATTTTGTCAAGCGGTCTTAATAAACGAGTATGAATTGGTGAATTACCGACCAACTGACTGGACCAGTTGGTCATTTGATTGATCGATGTGGAAAACGTACTATCTTGCTGACTGGTATCATGTCGTTTGCACTTTCGAGTGTGTTCTAGTGCTTCCAAGCATGTTGTAGTGCCGTTTCATGTGTGAGTGCAGAATGTGTAATTTAGTCCAGTTTTTTTGTTCGTATACGGATATGGTTTTTTGACGGATCATTTGCAGCCGCCAGCCCACAAGTCTGGAACAGTTTGCTGGCTGCACTGCGAGCTGCAGAGGACTACGAACAGTTCAAAGCACAACTAAAGACACTTTTGTTTGATTGATTGAGACTGTGGCGCCTAGTGACTTGCTTTTAGGTGCCGTGTAGAAATACGCTTTATTATTATTTATTATTATTATTAATATTTTAGGGTGGCCACAGACCTTGAATACTTGGAAAATTCCTAAATGTGGAAAATTTATGGAATTTTGTGCAAGCTCATGAAAAAGAATGGTAACAAACAAAATGGATGCAGATTTTAGGGTACAAAATGCTCCAAAGTATGTTTGCAGTTGCGACTGCATTGCAGATGCCACTCGGACAGCTTACAATGCTCCTAAAGGTTACCATTATTGCTGTTTATTTTTGTTGTTTCTGTGGAGAAATGAGTTTATGGCTCGGAAAAAGCCTGGAAAAATTACATAATTTTTTTCTCTTACTATGTGGCTGCCCTGTATATTAATGCTATTGACAATCTGGCCTCAGTTAAGTCCTTAATAAGTCCAATGTGTGGTCTATGCTACAGGCAACCAATGAAGACATGGATTCAGCCTCAGCTAGCGGTAAGGCACTCCATATGACAATGTTTAGATTTACTTGTTTTTTCATGGCAGTGCTGACATGTATGCAGCAGTTTGCAAAACTAATATAATGTTTTTTACATTAGCTTAATAGCCTTGATCTTAACAAGTATTTTAACTTTGCTTTTAATACATACATTAACTGCTTTTAACTAATTCTAACCATGGCTTATTTTGTGCTGATGTGCCGTTAAGAAACTACTTGCTCACTCACTCACGAAACTAAGATAAACCCCAGTCATCAGTTTTTGCCCGTGCCATTTAAGCCATGAATTTTTATCGTATATGTTGATCAGATCGATATAAGTAAGTTGCGATTGTTTGGCAAGTGACACTGGAAGATGGAAAATTATCAGTAATTCGTGCAAACATGTCAGTAATACAGGAATGTATATATGCATTACTTAATAAGGCTACTTGTAATTAAATAGCAATAAATAAAAATTTGCACTCAAGTGATTGTTGTTGCCTTGTTAGTTGGGTGTTGTTATCTGTCACCTAACCAGACTAGCTGTCTGTGTGTGTGTAACGATTTCCTATTAGTGTAAATATGTACAGGGTGGGCCAAAAAAACCAGACCTGTTTGAGCATTGATAACTCAGCGGTGGTTAATGGTAGAAAGACGTGTGATACGTCAGAAGTTTCAGAATGCTGTAAAGAATAAACAACAAATTTGCATAGTGAAACATTTAAATATTCTTTGCCTAATTTACATAAATATTCGTCACTCCCAAAATTCTGCCAAACTGACTGTAACACTTGGATTTGAGCTTTTATAATTTAGCGATGTTTATTGATGGAAAGGCATGTTTCGAAATTGTGTACAGAAGAAGTGTACAACTTGCATGTCTCAGCATTTAAATATTCTTTGCCTGATTTACACAAATCTGTCCTACCCCTAAAATGATGCTAAATTGGCAGTAACGTGTGAATTTAAGTTGATTTTCATTCGGCATACAGTGAAATATCAACAATCATTAACACATACGTTGAGCTTAGATGAAATTCAACATAGGCAGTTGCCCAGCTTTTGCATTCGTAATTGTCATCAGTCCTTTTAGGCAGCTGATCGATCGCTGAAGTCAATGTGTTCAGGATCAGCTGAGCCTAGCATTCGATTAGCACACGTTTTAGCTGGTCAGTTACTGAAATTTTGTGGCCATGCTATCTGTTACAATGCCCCCACATTGAATAATTCACAAAATTTAAATCAGGACTTTTTGGCAGCGAGTTTTTGAGTTCAATTAACTCGGGCACATGGGATTGCAGACAAATGCCTAATTTCAGGGGGTAATAACGATTTATGCAAATTAGGCGAAGAATATTCAAATGCTTCAATATGCAAATTTGTCGTTTATTCTTTACAGCATTCTGAAACTTTTGATGTATCACATGTTTTTCTACCGCTTACCATCACTGGGTTATCAACGCTCAAACAGGTCCAGTTTTTTTGGCCCACCCTGTATAACTGATGGACAGTTTTTGATGCAGTTCTGTGGAAAGGTGGCTGGCTGTGGCCTGTGAGCCAGTCGGTTTGATTTCCATGGCAATCCGGATTTGCCGTGGTGAGCTGCAGAATTTGGCAAACTGGCGTGCAGAATTTGGAGAAATTTGCAGACAAAAACTGTTGTTTTTATTTATTTGTATACACTATACATCTTTATTTATCGAATATTCGACAGAAAATGCTTGCATCCAGCTAAAAAGAAAAATAAGTAAATAAATGATGATACTAACAGTAAACACTATTTAGCACTAGAGCTGTAACTAGTGCTCTTTGGTCTCTGCCTGTTGTTACTACCGTACTAACAAGTGGCTTAGTGGTGTAGCGAACTAGTGTGTCGAACTAGTGATCCGGAAGTCCCTGGTTCAACTCCAGCCCGTTGCACTACCTTGGGCAAGTTGTTCGCACACATGTGTTTCTGTCACCAAGCAGTATAATTTGGTACCGGCCTCACCGCCGGGAAGGTTACGGTAGTGAATGGTAGCCGCCTACCACCAATGTGACTGAGCCATCGCTTGCTGCCGGCTCAGCGCCTTGAAACAGATGAGCACCACCATACAGACACAGAGCTGTGATAGAGCGTTGTTGACCACGGGAGTTTTGCTTTTTACGCGCGATAGAATGCTTCATGCGTCTTAGCCATGGACTGGGCGTCTGTTCATCCGTCTGTCTTGTCTGTCTGTCTGTCTGTCTGTCTGTCCGTCCGTCCGTCACACCCTGGCACTGTATCAAAATGGTGCAAGCTAGGATCACAAAATTTTTACTGTGGGCTGCCATGGGAGTCTAGTTTATCGTGACAAAATTTTGTGCCCGTGGGTGCAGGGGTTCTTTTCTAACGAAGGGAGTGAGTGAATGAGTAGGATTTGACGTTTCACCCGACACAGTATAGGTCATTTCGAGGGTGTCAAAGAGACGTCATTTTGCCGTTATTGGCTCGTATAGTGTGAAAACGGTTGCAGATAGGTACAGACATGCGATTTATCATAACAAGCACTTGTGACTTCTTAGATTTTTCAACATTGATGACCTTGAACTACCTTGAACTTCCAAAAAGGGGTTTTTAGTGAATTTTTCGCATTTTTTTGCATGCAGCGCACAGTTCAACACAGAATTGCGACAAAATGGCTGGAGATAGACCAAGACAACCTGCATACGAAATTTTTAGCATTAAACGTAGATTTTAGCAGTCCAAGTCTCGACCCCTTAGGTTCAAGGAGGCCGGCGCAGGCGGGCGTCAAAGACAGCTACCCCCCTAAAAAGTGGTTATTTTACCGCAATCATCTTGTGTAGCATGAAAACGGTTGCAGATAGGCAGAGACATGCTGCTTATCAAGCACTGGCGACAAGCTTTTTATTTGTGTCAACGTCAATGACCTTGAATGACCTTGAACCCCTAAAATAGGTTTTTTGGTAATTTTTTTTTGCGATTTCCGGCTATGACACACATTTTATGAGTGAATTCTGCCAAAATGGCTGGAGATGGACTTGGACAACCTGCATATGACATTTTAGCACAGAACATACATTTTTAGAAATTTAAGTTTTGATCTCTTAAACTCGAGGAGTCTTCCATACGATGGCCTCAAATTTAAGTACTCTTTCAAGATGCATTAATATCTTATTGCTGTAGGTCTACACTGATTGCCAAAGTGGCAGGACCGCTACTATCGTGCATCACGTGAGCTTTGCTCAAACTACTTGTTACTTAATGTAGTAACATTTGAAGCTGTGGCATGGCATTGTAGGACGTACCGGGGATGATGCAATATCAGTCGATGATGACGATGTCAATGCTGCTGCTGCTGCTGCTGATCATGATAATGATGATAAGAGTGAGAATGATGAAACCAAGGAATGGAGAAGGATTATTCTGCGGTGCAAGTACGATTACTGCATTCTTTTCTTTACATATCTTGTTTTTCTTATCTTAATCTAATCTAATCTGAAAACAGTTTGATATAGCATTAGCCATTGTCACAGTGTCATTGTGAATCAGAAGCACTGACATCTTGATCTCTCACCTTTCTGGTTGTGGTGGGAAAGCGGTTGCTTTCCATGAATTTTAGCCTGTCAGAAAGTTTGTTTTTGTGCAAAATGTTTTTTTCTTCAAAAGTATAAAATTACGGTATGGAAATCCCTTATTTTAAAGGACTTTATGGGACCAAATTGAAATTGCATGCCACCATAATCTCCTGTATAAGTAGCCTGATTATCATTCTCTTCGAAAAAAAACAAACTAGCCGAGCGTTTAGATGGTCTCTGATGAACTGTGACCACATAGTTGGCAGTGCTTGGAAGAAACCAGATATGGGGTCTGTGCGCATTCCGAGCGGAGTCCAGTTCTAGCTCTCCACAGCTTCTCCACTGCGGTTCACTACATCTCGTTGACCACGGGTCATCCTCGGTGCAGTAATACCGGGATCGACAGCGGTACTCGTGCGATTTCCCGTGGCAGGAGGGGTTCGCATTGTGCAGAGGTTTACCTACTAACACGCAGTACCGCGGATGACCGCAGATAACGAAAGGGAAAACAACGATGTTGATGTGTGTGGTACACTGGAATTTTACCTTCGCTATAGTGGCGTTCCATGGCTGTACGCGGAACAATTCCACCTCCACCCTTTGTTCCGCCTTTGCCGCCGGCCGTGTAACTATCTACTGATGCATTGGCAGATGCCCTATTCCGTGTAGCTTGACAGAGATATATATGACATATGAGAAGACAAATTTGTGTGCGTTGGCCTATACAATACTAAAGATATACGTACCTATCCTATTTACAAAACGGTTATTGTAGCGGTGCTTTGTAATGTACTACTACGCTGGTGGCGTGGCGTAGTTGGTAACGCGTTTCGGCTGAAACGAAGTTACTCTATGCCGGGCCTGGTTGGGACTGCGATGGGTGACTGCCTGTGGGCAGGTAAACCATCTCGGTGCGAAGCCTGCCAGCTAGGTCGATTCAGCCTTCTACCCTTCGTGGGACGGTAAAATGAGTAGTATCTCATTTACATGGGTTACAGAAGGTGGGGACCTTGGTACAGCTGACTGGGGTTGCCTAGCCGGTGGCTGCTGCGACAGCCTGTGTCTGCAGGCTGCACGCGGCGGCCGTGCGGCAGGCGGCTCTGGTTAGTGACGAAAGTGCATCAGAGGCGTGTTTGCGACGATGCGCTATACAAATTGACGACTTCTACCTTTTTTACCTTTACTACAATTATGCAGTATGCACCTACTACTAATACAACTACAACTACTGTTACTACTACAAATGTGCAACTTTTGCTACAATTGGAGCTGCTGCAACTGGAAAAAAATCTGGGTGGCACAGTACTTTAGCCAGTACTGTTTGTGTGATTGCGTCTATAGAGAGCTCTACAAGAAGGGCGAGTTTGTGGAAGCATACAAGTACGGCTCTGAAGCCATGAAAATCCACTCGGGCCACGTAGGTGCCAACAAACTCGTCAGGAAGATACGCGATATTGTCTGTAAGTTTGCCATCTCTTTTACCGGCGGTACAGTTTAGCCCTCGGCTTCTGTTGGTATTTGGATTTGGATATTTAGTCGGCAGGGCCCCCAAACTGGGGCATTGCACCAACGGGCTGTGGTGTGTGAACAACTTGCCCAAGGTTGTTACTTGAGAGTGCAGTGGTTAGGGATCGAACCCACGACCTCTCAGTCATTGGGTCTGGCACGCTAACCACTAGACTACCAAGCCACACCACAGGTGTGTACAGGTTACCTTGGCGCTTGGCCTGTATCTGAGACTTGGCGTTTATCCGGAACTCATCTTTTATAAGTACATGCTACCTTTACCCCTGTGGCCTACTAGTACTTTACCATATTTTCAAAACAATCAGAAAATTGTTTTCTCCTATGTGTCACATATGCCAGTATTTTAGTCATCTGGGACCTGGCTTTGTAACTGTGTCTTAGCAGTAGTTATCTTGACCCCACATACTGTACTGGTGAAAGGTGCAAAAATTACGACCACTACTTAAGCGAAAGCTAAAGGTCCTTTACCTGCTGCAGTGCTTTTTAGGTAAGTCAAGACTCGTGACCAGAAATGCTTCACAATCTTTGAAGTGGCAGCCAATTTTAAACCTTTGTTGACCTGGTTGTACAGGCATTGCAAACTACACCGTGTCCCAAAATTAGTGGCCCCCCTACAGATAAGTTGGTGTAAAATCATTAATACCTGACAGATTTTTACACAATTTGAAACATTTATAGAGACAGTCAAAGTCAATCATTCTAAACTGGTCTTTAAAGTTTGTGCTCAAAATGGCCACCTTTGGTCTTGGCGCAAGCTCTTAATCTTAGGTGGATATGCCGTTTCTTAATCGCCTTGTCAATAAAAGTCTAGCCGTAATGTTAACAAACTCTTACGTCATAATGACGTCACACTGAACACACACGGTAAGTTATGGACATCGTGATAGGTGTGATGGTGAGTAACGTTAAGACAGTGTGCGTGGTGTTCGATATTTCATTGAAATTCACAACCACAAACTGAATTAAGCGAATTTGAAGCAAGGGCGGCTGCTAATTTTGGGACATCGTGTAGATATGGTGAGCAGCATTTGTACAGCTTTGCATGTTTTTAGTAGTCAGGGGTCATAAACTTTTGAGTCTGTTGCTCACTAATGCTGAATTGCTAAAAACATTGTTCAGTAGAATGTGCATTTTGATTGGACGATTACCACTGTGTGATTTGAATGATTAAGTAGTCTGTAATTTCACAAAAGTTTCTAATTAAAAGACTTCTTGTTACCATCCCTAATTGCTTTCACTGCGAATACTAATAATTCATTCAGTCATTCATTGCTTGACTAACTGTTTGTTGGGCTTTTTACAAAAAACCCAAAACCTCAAAAAAAATCTGAAAACCAAAAAAATACAATAAAACCTTCGAAAAACCCACTGCGCTGGGCTGGTGCCAACAGATCCATTGAAAAGATACAAAATATTGTCTGTAAGTCATACTGAATGATTGATAGATTGGTTGGTTTGTTGATTACTATTGGTGGGTTGGTGACATGGCGTAGCGGTAACACGTTTCAGCCGATTAACGAAGTTACTGTACATCGGACTGGGTTAGTACTTGGATGGCTGACGGCCTGTGGGCAGGTAAACCATCTCTATATGTAATCAGCTGCCTAGGTCAACTCAGCCTTCCATCCCTTTAGGGTAGGTAAATCGAGTACTGGCCTATCTGGCTGGCGTTACGGCGGGGCACATTCACCTGTGTCGGGTGGCAGGTAACACTGTGTGATTCCATACGGCAGGTGACGCTTCGTAGCTCTGAGATGGGCTTTCCATAAAGAGCTATATCACCACCTTTTTATTGTTGTTATCGTAAACAGACAAGGAATCTAGCGAAGAAGAAGAAGAAGAAGAAGAAGCAGAAGAAGAAGAAGAAGAAGTGAACAACAATGGTCAGTTGTCGTACGATTCCGACTCAAGAACAGATGCAAATGATGATGATGATGACACCGGAGAGTACACAGAAGATGACGATGATGAGGTGTCTCCAGAGGATGAGGAAAAGTATTTTGATCTACTGACCCGGTACAAGTAAGTGTTGCTGGCATTTCTTTGTTGTTAAACATGTTCAACCTTTTGTCTTTCTTTACTCATAGGTGGATACGATAATTTTTAAGTTATGTAAATTCATCGGTGATTACTTACTGTCCACCGCAGCGACACCTGGTGGACATTTGTTCCGACGATGGCAGTAGTGGTTGCTGAAACGTCAACAACTATCCAGTTAAAAAAGTTGTTTATTGATCAATTTACGTAACTTATATGTACACCCTGGGTCATAAAAAATGTGCCACTTTACTTTTGTTCATATTTATACCAATTATTGATCGATAGTCAAAATTTTTTCACTGGCACACTGCAGACAATTTGCAATAATGTGATTATTATATATCCTGCCACATGGTAACTGCGTTTCTACACTACCTTGTGAAATATAAATGTAAGCAAAAACAAACGATGGTAACAAAATTTTAGCTGAATGAAAAAAAATGCATCAGATCAACATTGTGGTGAATGATTTGTATGACACTAGACTGCGTTAGACCCACACAATTTAGTGTCATACAGACCATTCACTGCAATGCTGATCTGGTTCAATTTACCAAAAAGTTTGTTTGTTATTATCGTTATGTATGCATATTTCATTGATATTTCACAAGTTAGTGTAGAAACGCATTTACGATGTGGTGGGATCTGTAATAATCACATTATCGCAAATTATCTGCAGAGTGTGCCAGTGAAAGAATTCTGAAAATTGGTTAATAATTGGTGAAGATATGGACAGAAGTAAAGTGGCACGTTTTTTGGCCCACCCTGTACAACCTGTACTAACAAAAGTTAGTGTTGTGCGATACCTGAAATTGCAGCCACTGTATCAATACAATGTGTCTCAAAAAAAACATCCCCGACATTTTTGATTGCAACTTTAAAACCAATCATCAGATTTTGATAATATCTGGTACGAATATTCCTGACACAACTTGCCATCAAATGCCCATTCAGTTTCCTACCTCACCCAGTGTATGCTTCTGCACTACCTAGGGAAATCAGATCAAGCGAAACGTGTTGAAATAAACAGAAAACCTGACACAAACATCCCCATCATTATCGATCGTAACTTGAAGAAAAATTAGCAGATTTTAATAATTTTTGGCAGAAATATTTCTGACACCACTGGCTATTAAATAAGTGTTTTAGTTTCTACCTCACCCAACATCTGCTTTTACACTACCTGGTGAAATCAGACCAAGCATAATACATGTTAAAATGAATGAAAAAACGTCAATAAATTCCTTCTATACTAATCTGGGGGCTCAAACAGCCGTTTTCTTAAAAGTTTGACTGTCATGCAGCAGTGTGTCTACCAGGTAAATTTTAGGAATGTTTGTGAAGTCAAAAAGCGACTCGTACAGCCTGGATTGTTCTGGAGCAGAACATTATCGATGCTGCTGTCAATGAATGGAGAAAGCGTCTCCTTGCCTGTTCTCATAGTGAGCCAACACTTCATGCAATTTTACTGAAGTCAGTTAAAAAAAATGGACAACTGGTTAAAATGTCAGCCGCAGTGTCAGAAATGTGAACAAAATGTGTTTTTATGTGTTATGTTAATTAAGCAATCATATTGCATTGAATAAAAAAGTGATTTTTTGCTGGTTGTGCTTTCCCCAGGTAGTGCAGAAACAAACGTTGGGTGAGGTGGGAAACTGAATGATCATTTGATGGCAAGTTGTGTCAGGAATATTCATATCAAAAATTATCAACATCTGATAATTGGTTTTCAAGTTACAGTCGAAAATGTTGGGGATGTTTTTTTGAGAAACAGAGTAGAGCATATCATCAAAGAAAAGAGATGATTGAGGTGACTGTACTAAGAATGGAGGACTTCACAATACCCCATCAAACAATAATTGTGCAGTGCTGGGCTAGTTACTTCCAAAAGTAACTAGTTACCATTACTAGTTACTGTCCCCAAAATGTAACTAGTTACTCAATTCGTTACTTCTATAAAATTGTAACTAGTTATT
>Ga0209671_1002968_pt1 | contig 16022 bp, 8 predicted proteins | sample WorMetHERISLAND2_2_FD_187401 | JGI IMG/M metagenome (GOLD analysis project Ga0209671, IMG submission 187401) | Marine gutless worms symbiont microbial communities from Max Planck institute for Marine Microbiology, Germany - Olavius geniculatus... | ecosystem: Host-associated > Annelida >...
TAAAATGATGTGCGGCTGCTCAAGCTAAGTTGCAGTGCTCGATGTGTCCGCCGCCATTCTTGATAACAGCTTCAAGACGTCGACGCCATTCATTGATACTGTTATCAATGAAACGCTGTGAGAGTTTTTGCCACTCGGTGACTCGCTCGCTTCAGTTCTTCCACCGTCTTGAACTGTCGTTGGTGGTAGACTCATTGCTGAAGAGCACCCCAAATATCGTAATCCACGGGATTAAAATCAGGGTTATTTGGAGGCCACATGTGAGGTTCAATGAAGTTGATGTGCTCTTTTTTCCAGATAGTCCATCGTGGTCCGGGCGGTGTGCGCTGGCACTCCATCCTGCTGCAGTGTCCACCTGTACAGTGTTTGTTTTGCTAGGTAATGTGGTTACACAATAAAGTTGCGGTGGGTAAAAGAACTTCACGTTTACGCGCCATAAATTTCTGCTTGTAACAGTGAAAGAATGGTTAAAATCGGTGCTGAATTACCAAAGTTATCACAAAAATAAAACTGGGTATCCGTTTTTTTGGACCACCCTGTAAACAGTTATGTGTAACTGTAAACAGTCCAAATGGGTATATGTTATACATTTTATTCCGATTTCACAGTACAGCAGCATTGGTGACGAAATAAGCTAGCTCATGTTTGAATTTGTCTGTCCTATCTTGTGATCTGAAGAGAAGATGAAAAGACATAACAAGAAGCCCAGCTGTCGCTAGGATAGCTGATCATACTGGTTGTCAGTGACCTTGAATTAATTAATGACTCTCTGAAGGATAACAGGGAAGATTATTAGAGCTACCATTACTATTACTTTTGCACACTAATAATGGTTATTTCTTACAGTTTTACGTTAGGATTGATATTTTGTGTTTCGTATGTTCCTTATATGGTTTTTGTCAAGATTAAATTTTGTGTTTCGTTATGTATTTGTGTGTGCATTGCCTGGAAAGGCCATTCCCGAAGTGACCTGTACTGTGTTGGACGGGATGGTAAACCCTACGCACTCACTCATCTCATCTGAAAGGGAGTATGCGATTTCCTATGAGTGCCAGCGCCCTATCCGATGGTAGCATCGCCATCCCTTAAGACTTACCGTTTAGCCACTATACGGTACGATTGGCATTCCATAGTGTGTTATGACCCTTCAAGGTAAATGATTTACATGTCATTCGAAAGTAAATACCTATGCGACTTACTATTAGTGATCAATAGCAACCTAGGCCCTATCTTGCACCGTTTAGCCACAATACATCCGTGACAGACAGACGACGACAAGCATGCCAATAGCTCGACTGCTATGTACGGTCGGCTGTGGAATTTTATGACTCTTAGTTTTGTAAAAAAAATTCCTACAAGGTACCGGTAATTATTAGGTACTACTTATACTGACTAACTGTTACCATCCGCGCCTACGATTCGAACTTCTGTTTTGACATATGGCGCGTTACAAATGCAGACTACTTACTTACTTACTTACATATAATTGTTCTCGAGTAGTTGACTTACAAATATCTTTTTGAAATAACATCGAAACCGAAATTCTGATATCAGCCCATCCCTATGCAAACGGAAGTGAATTAAATATTCTCTAATCTTGCTGTTGCTAACAGCGTTGCTAATGTTAACAAAAATTGTTTAATTTGACGATTCCGCAGCGGTCCAATAATTTTTTTTGTTTTATACGGCTAAAACTCCATGATTATATCGCATAGTTGTTACTCTTGTTGTATGGTTGTGAGATGGTGAGTTTAGCTAACTTCAGTTATCTCTGGCTGGAGTGAACATAAAGTAACGGCTCATATTTCATATGTTTATTGCTGAATATAGTATAATCCATTAAACGTCGCTAATTTCCTTCAGCTACCATTTACACCACCTTAACTTATGCACCTTGTAGTATTTTATCCTCAGCATTTGTGGTATATTTTTAGATAGGTTCATCTTGATGAAGTTGAACTAATCGTAGAACTGTGCATTACGTGTGTCACAAGTTCTTTAATCGCAGTGGCTACGTTTACGCCTAGGCGTAACAATAGTTCTCTGGCTATGTTTACGCCATTGTTGGTGTTGGCCTAACAATAGCTGAATAAGCAGCACTAGCATTCCACACAGCACACAAGTGTTACTGTGATTGTTTTCAGTTTGGTATTACGGTTAATTTTAGCTTAAGGGTACAATTAGGTTAGGGTAACTAGTGTATTTCAGAGAATTATGTCACAATAGATGGGCACCCATATTAAGCGTAATACACTGGTTATAATTGACTACAGACGTGGCAGGCGTTACACGGCAGACTGCTTGCCACACCCATGATATTCTGTTATAGGGCTGAGGTCGTCAGTTTTCTGGCTGCCATAGGGCATGCGTCTGCAGCAGTATGAGCACATGCGTACCGTCGTACCACCCCAGTTAGCCTCTTACAGCAGTATGCACCGTCGGACGTCGTAACACTTTGCCGTGCAGTGTCTCAGACCATTGATGTTATTTTCCGTCTGTGTGGACGATAAGTAAGCCAACTGATGCTATTTTCCATCCGGCATGGTCAGACATAAAGTCCCTCCATATAGAATCAGGTATGCCCATGAGCTTTGTGGGTTCATAACATCAGTCTATGAAGCCATTGGGACATTTATTAGTCAAAAATAGTGTTTACACCAATATAGGTGTAAACATAGCCTGTCGTCTATGTTTACGACTAGGCATAACAATAGCCACGGCCTTCTTTAATATGGCAAATTTACCAAAGTGAACTTACATGTGTATATTGTAAAATGGCAGGCAACAAGTGAAACAGAGCAGCTGGATCTAAAACCCAAGTCAATGACAAGACCAAAGGTATGGAGTGAAGAAGTCGAGGAAGCATACAGATTTCAACTTGCTGGCTATAGAGACGAAAAGGAATACAGATCTGTTAAGAAAACAGAGGTACCACGTAACCATGTCCTGAATTCATCATTTGTTCATCTAATGATACCCTACAAACAGATACCAAGTTGAAAACTCACCATGTAGGTACATCATGCCCTCCTTCCCCTCCCCCTCCCACGAAAAAATTGATCTTTTCCATCTTTGTGGCATAAAGTATGAAAGTTGGTGGAAATTTGACGATGTTCTGACAGAAACAATTTCACAGCTTTATGATGCCCATCGGTTGTTTCAAAAAGTCCAAAGAAGCCAAAGCTGAAATTATGAGTTATCACTGACGGGGATTCTAACGGGTTGATTAAATCCACTAAGCTGAGCTGATCTAAGTGCTCATCTACAAATGGCTGATAATTATGTGAATTAATTTGATATATAATTACACACACATTCACAGCTTAATCAACACTGATCCATTGCAGACCTTTTTGGCCTTTTTGATGTACTGTAATCTACATTGGTCACATTTATCACTGGCTAATCTGGTATGGCTGGTCTTTCAGTTAAGTTGGGCTGAAAGTATCACTCATCTATTTTTGACTGATTTGGAAATAACATATTTATTAGCATAGTATCTGTCTGGACATGTGGTAACAGAACACACAGACCCAGGTAACATGAACAGTAACTAGGGGCCGAGAAAATAGATCAGCCAATCAGCTCAGCACAGTGGATTCAATCGACCCTTCCAACGTTGCCTTCAGAAAAGTTTGCCATGTTAGCACCATTCACCTTAGCTTCAGTACGTCTAATATGCCTACAAATGCAGGCTTACTACATGCATAGAAACAGTAGCAAATCACAGAAACACAGAAATCACGGAAACCGTGATTTTTGTCAAATGTTGTCCTTTGGTTCTTGTTCCTTTCACGTCTCTGCTCCGAGAATTTGGAACTCCATAACTCCTCAAATTCGTCAATGTCAAACCTTGGCTACATTCAGATGTCACTTAAAGACCCACTACTTTCAGTCAGCCTTTTCTGCCACCTAGCGTCCATCATCCTATGCGCCCTGATTCTTTCCGAGACTTTGACGCTTTATAAATCATTTACTTACTTACTTACTTGCCAAAAATGCTGTGCTTTTAACCAAAATGCCATGATTTTGCATTTTTAACAAGAATTTTTCACTTCTAAGCAGCATAAGTTGAAGTTTATCGTGTGATTTGAACACAAAAATATTTACTCTTGCCTCTACTACCAAAGTCCATGTGATTCACTACTTTCTGGCTCAATGTGTAAGCGTGACATCATCGCAGAAATATGTATTTTAATGCTCCACAGCGACAAAATTTCACAGATGAAAACCTTCCACTGCATGTGTTGATGGTCATCAATGCCAGACGTTGAGTTTTATAGACTGTATAATGGTTTTCGGGCCCGTGATTTGATGCCGTGTTTTTGCCGTGATTTTGCGATTTTCAGAAAAGTTTGCCATGTTTTTGCCACAATTTTCTACTGTCCCTATTCGTGCAGAAGCGTTGTTATTGACTGCAGGTGGATCGTTGGCCACAGAATGGTTACGTCAAGAAGCTGCAGAGACGTGATGGCTGCTTCTATTACTTCAGCAAGGACAGAGAATGCCCGGACAAGGACATTTACAAGTGCAAGATCTATGAATACTAAACTGTGCCACCTACTTCCATTGATACTTATTTAACGTTTGTGACTGCAAACTGTAGCAGCAATGAATGGTTATTACATATATGCTTTATATACACAAATGGTGAACAGCATCGTAAAGAACAGGTTGTTACCTTACACTGAACCGGTGTTAACTTACTTGATGCAATGTGTTCATATGATGTATGATATTTAACAACTATAATATCAATTTCAGTTCAATAAAGATTTCAGTGTGTTTTTATGCAAAGTGCTGTCACTGACCACATCTATGTATCATTTTACAGCTAGTTTGCCTTAATATCCACTGTAAAACAATAAAGCCTTGGAAATGATCTTTATTAACAGCAAAAAACGTAAAATAATAGTAGCATGTGAACAGCAACCACCACAGTTGTTCCTTAGCTACTAAAACTTTCCTATGGAAAATTAGCAATGAAAAAAATAATAGAAATCACCAGAAATAAGAAAGTAAGGTAGATTTTTCGCAGCAGCATCGCGTATCATCACAGATGTAAATGTTATGGCACTCGGTACAGTACAGACTATGCGTGTGTGGTTTTCAAAATGTGACTTCGGTTTGGTTTTCGGTTCGGTTTTGAAAAAACGTGGCTTTCGGTTCAGTTTCTTAAAAACCATGGTTTTCAGTTCACCTTCCGGTTTTTACTGTCTGACGTTTAGTGTGTAATATACTGTATTGCTTTATTATTACCGTTGTCATGGTAGCCATCTTTTACTCTGCGTATGACGTTAGAAATTATGCAGACTATTTCATGTGCTGACTGCTGTAATGATCCAACTATCGTTGGTCAGTGTTTTGAAACTAAGCCTAGAAAAAGCTACTTTGACATGAAAAGAGTAAAAATCGTCTAAAAAGCGGCAGTTTCAGCGGAAACAGTGTTCTCTGTTTTCAAAATTTAACATCGGTTCGGTTTGGTTTTAAAAAACCGAAAACAAAATTTTCAACGCATTCCGCACACCCCTAGTACAGACTACACACACAGATGCAAAAACAGTACGAGACCACGAACTTGTAATATCTATCGGATAAGCAGCAGACTTGCGTGACTATAAGAACGGCACATCGTCAGCCAATTTATGAGTCCTATCGGCAGACGACTGTTCCGTGTTTGCTGTGAGCAAAGTTAATGTCGGATGGGCCGAATCCGACGCTGTTTGCTTTTCGGCCATGGATGCCAGTTCGGTCCGATGTGCACGCTTCATGTGGGTCTTGAGGTTGCCCTTCTGCGTGAATGACATCAGGCAGACTAAGCACCTGTGAGGCCTATCACCGCGATGCTTTCTCATGTGGATTTCAAGTGCATTCTTCTGATTAAATGCTCGGTTACACTCCACGCAGACAAATGGCCGTTCACCTGCCACAGCAACAGAAAATGACCTAAAAACAGTGTAGCCCTGTCATGACATGAAGCTGGTGGGAGAAGCAGGCAGACAGTGGAAACAGACACAAGAAGAAATTCTTCACAAAAACTAAAGCTAATTACTGGAAACAAGAAAAGTTGTGAGCTTCATAACTGCAGTTCCAGAACAGACTGGTGATTGCAATCCTCCTGGGATCTCCCAAGATCCGAAATCCCGGGATCCTGTCAATTTTTTGCCAACGCTGAATCTCTGGATTGGTGGCATTCCCATCCTGGGATTTTGGGATTTAAAAAATGTTTTAAAAAGTACTTTTTCGACTTGAGATGATAAAAACAACAATTCTAGACATCTAATGAAATATTTCACTTGTGCAAAAGTCCTTGCTGTGGATGAATTTTGACAGCTGCAGTCACTCCCTACAGTTCAGATAAACTTACTGGTAGGGACCTACTGCATCCTATGAATGAAATAAATCTTGTAGGATTACTACAGGGATACCAATCAATGATCCAATCTGCAAGCTTAATACAAAAAATGGAATCCCGGTATTACAAATATGTTAATCCCAGATCCTGGAACTGAAAAATCAAACCCAGGATTGTCACCACAAGTACAGACCCAGATGAAGCAGTTTTGACTCGTATCTTAGCGTTATAAAATTGTTTCTTGCTTCTGCAAGGTCTAAAGAATTCCAGTTTCCATCCATACCTAAGAAAACTGGTGTCTTTAATAATTTTACCAGACCGTCAAAAACTTTTCTGGAGTTTTTAGTTTGCTTTCAAAGTTTTGCTGAAACAGAATGTTTGCATCTAGTTCTCATGTGTACTATTCAGTGTGTCAATTTGTTATTTTTACGAGTAGCTGTGTAATATTACATGTCATGCCATAAAATAAAAATTTAAAAATTTTTTTCCAGCCCTTGTCCCATTGTTAATCTGTTCACTACTAGAAATGTGCAGTTAGTAAAATTAACGATGTGCTGGAATACTGTGGATTTTTAGTGGGCTAACTATTGATGAAAAATGTGGCCTTTTTGAGGCTATTTGGACGTAAATTAAGCTGCATTTTGACCTCAAGGCAATAAAGTTAGCAAAGTTCTGTACCTGATGTCACATTTCCGAAAATGGCCAAATCCGTGATAAGGAAAAGTGAGTTTTACTTTAAACCTCACGTTTAGGGTATTAAGATGTATTAGCAAGCAGAAGATTAATGAATACTGACAATTTAATATCGGATAAAGCCAATTAGTGCTTTATAACAGCTATGTAAAATGATGCAACTTGGACTTTAACTTGTACAGTAATTGTACCTGTATGTATTCGGATGTGTCGTTCTAACTGACTTGGCTTGCAGAATGACTTTGAACACTGCTGACACGTATGAACGAACTGCTTGCTACGTGGCGTGGTACCAGCTTTGTTGCCGGAGTGTGTCAGCATGTGCTCAGTAAGGTGGCCCTGCCTTTTAAATGCCTTACCGCATTCCTACAAAGCCAGATCAGGCATCTCACAAGAGCCAGCAATGAACATAACTACTAGATGACACTCTCTGTAACTGAACTGTCCAGCGCTAGATACTGCACCATGTCCCAATAAAAAAACAGTCAATATTGTTTTCGTCATAACTTTGTTAAATTTCCACCAAATTTGATAATTTTTGGCACAAAAATGGCCAAGATGATGGAATTACCAGAAGTGCATCCCATCGACAGTGTGGGCTAGGGGGTAAGTTACCCTGGGCCCCACGACGTTTAGGGGGCCTCACCATCGCTCAGAAATATACAGTAAACCAGGATGCGCCATTTTAAAAGAAAAATTCAAAATTTTTCTTCCCAGAATGTTTCCCCAGGGCCCACTGTTGCTCTCAACGGGCACTACATCTTGAACTGCTGACATCAGCTAGCTGTCTAATTTCACAGAGAGTTTTCAGTATGGATGGGAGTGGTGCAAAACATGACGTACATAAGGCATTTCGTTTGCAAGACAATTACAAACATTAGCATCATTAAGTCTGAATCTCCATCTGGCAAAAAAGGCTATGTAAAACTATCATTGACCAAAATTAAATGACTCAAAAGAAATAATGTTAGTAGATCATCTTACAGCACAGACGTGGTTGCGCTGGTCTTCGGGCTGGTCCAGTTCTGCCGTAGATGACATAAACTTCTGTCCAAGCATTACCGATCCGTCAGCACACTCAAAACCACCCACAGCCTCCGTATCATCAACATCATCTGTGTCTGCATTGTATGAGACAGAGATCAGTTTGTGATCCGACGACGATGCCTGCGGCTGCTGAAACTGGTCCAGTAAATTCTCCCCAACGACAGCTGTACCAATCCCCTGCAGAACTGCCTCATTCCCAAAAGCAGACTGAATAACAGTTAACTCGGGATCGATGCCCTGCTTTATGACTAAGTTTGGCGCAACAGCGTCGGGCACGGGCACAGCACCAGCCGTTGTAGTGGCAACGACGTTGGCAATGACTGCATTGGAGCTGTGCGGGTTCTGGTTGATGCACAAGTTCACATTTCCCTGCTGAAGCTGTTGAAACAAAGAAGCATCGAGCTGGATTGGTTGGGTGAGAACGCCGCCGGTGTTGTCCACATTGGTCAGGATCGCTGCCTGTGGACCTGCCACCTGGAGCTGAAAGCCGCCCTGCAGCACCTGCATCGCGATGTCATTGCTGGCCGCATTGCCAAACAAGTTCGTCACCGAGACCGAAAGTGGAACGACACCCTGTGTCTGGAGCACTGACGGATCAACACTTATCACCTGACTGCCATCAGGAACGGTGTCGATCTGTCCCGTCATGGTGCTAGCATCTGCATGTGGCACGGACGACGTTGCAACATGATTACTGTTGACAAACACCATCTCGTACTGGCCGCTCTTGCTGACCTTCGGGGATCTCCTGGGTCGTGACGTCTGGTACTTGAAATGCTGCACTACGTGGCTCTTGCGGTGGCCTGAAGTACGGAAGCGCTGGTCACAGTGTGGGCATTGGAACGGCTTGGCGCCTGTGTGCAGTCGCATGTGAACACTCATACTGCCCTTCGTAGCAAACAGCGAGCCGCACACTGAGCACCTGCATGTCTTCTTCACTGCAATGTTCACATGTACACCACTGCCACATTAACGTCACATGGAACAACTGGCTTAAATATCGCTCTCAGTGTTTAAAACACAATTTAATAATATCGCATCACTGCAATAATGATGCAACTGGAGTCAGATTCTTCAAAAATATGACACAATAATTCATAATTACCATTAATACTAGGGCCCACAGTTTTCCGCAGAAAATTTTCCATGCCAAATTCCGCGGGCCAGTTCGCAAAATTCCACAGCAAAATTGTCCAAATTCCGCGGCTTACCATGGCCTTTCGTTTGTGTGTAAACTTAGCTCTATTCTGTTGAAAAACTTCACTTTTTGGAGGCTGGCATGGTGCTCAGTTATGCTAGCAACATACAAAGAAAATTATCGATCTTTTTTTATAATCAAAAGTGCAATTTGTCAATTAATCACACTGTGTTTATTTACGATTGTGCCGTATTACAATGGTAGGCTTAACCATTAACTTCTGCAGAATTCCGCGGCAATATCAAAGTTCCGTGGAAAGCGGAAAATTCCGCAGCTCGGCTCAAAATTCCGCGGCCTGCGGAAAACTGTGGGCCATAATTATTACTACTAGCAAAGTTTTGGGTCCACTCTGTTACCCGGCAACTCAACTCCCCTCAGGCTGCCCTTGGAGGGAAGTGCGGGCGCAGGTACCTAAGACCCAAAGACTCAAACGCCACAGTCGGGGTCCACAACCGTTCAACACAACAAGCGCCAGAGGGGTATGACAGACAGACGAACAGACAAACTTTCCGCAGCATTATCGTAAGATTGCTATTTATTTATTAATAAATGTACCACTTCATGTGGCTCTGTATTTTTTTAGCATGTTATGGCACTCTGTAAATTGTACTATTATTCACAAAATTAAGGTCGAAAACAATGACGTGTTAGCAAACCTCTATTTGCAGTTTTTGAGTTTAACTATAATGTTAACTAATTAAAGCTTATTTACGTAAACCATCCTTGTCCCAGGACACCTTTCAGACTGCTGTAGTTGTTTTTTTTTATGATAATTAAATCAAAATTTGATACAGAATGGAAAATATTTAATTCAGAAAAGCAACAATGTCATATTCACATACTGAAAACTAGTTCAAATTTTTTATACTCATTGAAGTTGCTAGTCATCACATAAATACTGCATATAAAACCAACAACAGCCAAATTTACAAACAATAAACTCCTTGGTGAGCATACAAATGCAAGATAATGATTGTTACACTTGGCTCAGACAGGTGATATATGTTATATATACTTTATTTCGCATCAAAGCAGCACAGCTTGATAATAAGAGAGAGAGAGAAAAAAAGAAATACACACACATACTGTACAGTTAAAAACATATGAATATGGCACATATGATGGCGTAAGTAGAATACTGATTAAACATTGTTGGTATTCGTGAAAGGTACATGTGTTCAACTGCCACAGCACTAAACTAGATGGACGTTATGACTCCGTCAATTTTATGCTACCACCGACACATGACAAGAAGCTAACAGTTGAAATATTGTGCTAAAAAGGTGAAAAAGTGCATTTTGAAGCATATATGACCCCACCGTGACCTTGACCCTTGACCTTTTGACCCCAAAATTTGATGCGTTCATCCATACCCCAAAGTCTCTTAGTGGTAAAAGTTTGGTTGAATTCCATCAACAAATACCCAAGATATCGTGCTGAAAATGTTTGTTCGAGACTTACACATGGACTGACAGAAGGATGGATGCACAAACCCTCCGAAAACATAATGCTTCCATAAAAAACTAAACAGGAAAAAACTAGATAATAAGGCAAGAGGAATAAACTTACAGTAAACATGCAAAAACAATTACCGGGGCCGTGAGTTTTGAGATGGCTATCGAGGGTTGACTTGACTGTAAACTCGCGACTGCACAGATCGCAACGGAATGGTTTTTCGCCGGTGTGAATTCGAACGTGCCGCAGCAGGTCACTCGGCTTCTTGAAGTATTTGCTGCACGTCGAGCATCGGCTCTGACACTTTGTAGCGCGGGGGCCGCGGGGCTTCGGTGGAGGGTGGTGTGCATTGCTGCTTGTGCCGGCTGCAGGTGGCTGTGATGCACTCAATGTTTCGGAGGCGGAGTTGCCCTGAGACTGGGTTTCATCCTCACCATCCGCCACGGCCGAGTTCAAACCCAACAACTGCAGCGTGAACCGGTCCGAATCATTCATGCCAATCATAACGGCTTCTGCAAACAGTATCAGTGATGTCGGAGTCAATTTAAGCAATCAAACACATTTATATAGTGCTGTATGTCGCAAAAAAATTGGAGGCACATCGTAGAGCTCACGGTTCAATACCTTACCTTACCTTACACCTGCCCAGTGCTGAGGCTGTATCAGTTCGGCCCAATGCGCACCCCCAGAAAGTCAAAGTAACCAAAGGTTATGCAAACGGCTGTGAAGCCGTAAATAAATGGCTAATGAATACAATATGCCAGGTCGCCACAAAGCAAAAGCAGACAAAAGTCCACGAGTTATCGAGGCTTTTCCGGACTCATAAACTTACTTTTTCACAGGTCACTGCCAAAAAAGTAATTTTAAAATGGTAACCGGGGGACCACTGTAAGCTCACCCAGCAGGCAAAGCCCTGACAAAAACGTATTTTAGAGCATCTCTGTACCCCAAAACCTGCACCTGGTGACACTACTTCGTTACAGTTTTTTCCCTGAAGTTGCACAGAATTCCCCAGTAATAATTCCCACGGTTTTCCAGATTCAGACAACTCCCTGCATTTTCTGGGTTTTCCAGGTTTGTAGCCAGCCTGATAGATCGTTGCCAAAGTAACTCATACAAGATACTTAGCAGAAAAAACACTAATACGTAAGCAGCACGTATGAGGAGCAAGAAACGTGACCTTCGCTGCCAGTCTGCCTGTGCTGCTCTTTAATGTGCCTCTCAACAAGCTGCAGAGTCTGGAATGACTCGGGACACAGCGGGCATTGGTGTCCACCGGCGTGTGCTGCCAGCATATGTTTCTGCAGTGAACCGTTCGTAGTGAAAGCCGTGGAACATTTGCTGCAGGGGAAATTCCTGTTCCCCGAGTGTGTCTTCACGTGGGCCTTCAGCACACTGTTTGAACCAAACGAACGCTTGCCCACCGTGCACTTGTACGGTTTACGATCTGCAACTTACACATGCAATGCACGCTGCTAGTTTAGCAATGGTGATGGCCTGCTATAGCAAGGGGGCGCCACAGTTAAGATATGCCATATAGCAAAGGTTTAAAGTCCAGTCCAGTCGCTATAGAGCTTCTTACATGCGATGAACTCGTGGCCAGAAGTCCACTGACAATCTCGGAAGTGGTAGCTGATTGGCATGAGCTAATGATACCGCAGCGCAGTATGCGGCCGTCCATCACCCGTGTTAACGAACAACTGGACCCGAGGTTTGCAGCTAGCAGACATACCACTGCTCCAATCAGCCACACTAGGCCTTCATTCGGTAGAACGTAAGCTACTACTCATTTCCCGTCCCACAGAGGGTAGGAGGCTGAGGTTTGACATACAGTTAGGGTTGAGGTTGTGTTTGCAGGTTAGGTTTAGTTTAAGGGTTATGCTTAGATGTCGTTTATGACGTTGGTAGTGGTAAGGCAGCAATGATGGTGACAGTGTTGCAAAAACTTCGCTGTGGCGACCACTCGCTACGGCAGACCCAAATCTGAACAACAGCCATTTTCAAGTTTGCTTGTTGCGGTCAGTTACTCCTTGAAATAGTTCAATGCAGACTCTTTGCAGGCCAGATGTACACAAGCAGTTCAATGTCAATTAAATAATGAATAATAATAATAATTACGTAAAGAAATGATATTAATACAACCGTAATTGTATAACAGGCTGTGACACCCAAAAACATCTGAATATAAAAAGCCTCAATTTTGGACAAAACCATATAGAAGTTAAAAAGTTAAAGGTAGTGATATAGCTCTTAACAGAAAGCCCGTCTCAGAGCTACAGAGCATCATCTGCCATATGGGACCACGCAGTGTTACCTGCCACCCGACACAAATAAACGTGCCCTGCCTTAACCCAGCCAGATAGGCCAGTACCGGGTACTCGATTTACCTACCCCGGAGGGATGGAAGGCTGAGTTGACCCAGGCAGCTAACCCGGCCGGCGTAGAGTAACTTCGTTGATCGGATGAAACACGTTACGCTATGCCAAGCCACTGACCAATAAATTTCAACCACCATAAGTTTCATATATGCATGTAATGATGGAATACTACTGTAGATCTCTTCATAATGATAACGATATTACAGAGCAAGCAGAGACCTGAATGTGAGCGAAGATGCTGTGTCAGATGGTTGGATCTCTTAAAGATGCGGCCGCAGATCTGACAAACTATCAGACCCTTGACTGGGACAGGCTCTTCACTATCAGCATCAGCCTGCCGTGGAGCTTCCCATTTCGGATCGTCAGCTGCAGACTCCGCAACACTACAATCAACAGCCATCCCCCATTCATCCATCAGTGTGCGATTTTCATAAACAATCATGAAAAACGACCAATAACAAACTAGATTGTGGTTATGCCTCAATCAACTATTATGCCTCCGCCAACATGTGACAACTATAAGGCCAAAAAGTGCATATTGGGGCATACTTGACCCCACCGTGACCCTGACCCTTGACCTTTTGACCTCCAAAGTCCGTTAGTGGTAAAAGTTTGGTCAAATTCTGTCAACAAATACCCAAGATATTGTGGTAAAAATGTTCGTTCAGGACTAATGCATGGACGCACAGATGGATGCACAAACAATGAACATTGGAAACAATGCCTCTGACCACTAAGTTGGAGGAGACAAAAATAAAACTCAAATAGAAACAAAACTAAAATAAGAAAATGAAAAGTGACTGAAAACAAATAATTCACATTGAAAATGCTCCAGGTGTAGTACGCATCCAATAGTAACTACTGCCAGGAGTTCATAATGTTGACGATGAATGTGAAATGTGACGATGCATTTATGCTGAGAGCGTAAAATGACATCTGGAGTCAGCGAGCTACATTTTGCTTTACTCCTGTTCTTGGTAACAAAAGTAAAACAAAAAATACCTAAGCTAAAATGAAAAAAAAATCAGCGCAAAGTTGCAAAGATTAGTGATCCATCATAGCCGAAACAACACATTCTCAAAGCGATGCACTGCCAGACATTCTACACTGTGGTCCATAAATAAATGTGGCACTTCACTTTTGTTCATATCGTCGCCAATTATTGACCGATTTTCAAAATTCTTTCACTGGTACACTCTGCGAACAGTGTGCAATAATGTGATTATTATATACCCCACCATATCATAAATGTTTCCCTACACTTCCCACCCTGTACATTTTGTTTTATCAGTGAACACACAGACAAATGACCACCTGTCATTGAGGACAGTTGTAGCAATGCCAGTCGTTAAAGATGACGCTGGCTGCGAAGCATCAACTGTTGTCAGATGAACTGCATTCTGTACAAGACACAATGTTACATAGCTCAATAGCCATCACAAACTGACTTCAACAAGGCATTAACAATGCACCGGCAACTGCAATACACCTTGCATGTCTGAGCCAGTACTCAGCCACTGGCCATGAGTAAGCATTTATACACGTCATTTTCCACCAGTTCTTTGCAACCAATGACCCCGTCCTTTAACCAGGATTCCTACAGATCTTCTGTAGCAAAATAGCCTGACTTTTCCCAGACATTTCCAGTCGTGGAATGACAATTTTCCTGACCTTATCGAAACAGTAACCCTATCGCACACCTGTCAGAAATGGTTCACTCGTATATCATAAGACAATGAAACATGGAGCAATATGCAAATGACAGAGGCCCTGGTCAGGGAGTCAGGGGGCAAAGCCCCCATGAAGCTGAAACACATTTAGCTGTAAGACGTTTAATGGAAGCCGCAAATTTGCCTGCTTTTTTAATATTTGAAGACATAAAAAATCACAGATATCTCCAGTCTGCACGATTCAAGATCATTTTCCTTGACTTTTCCAAAATAATTCTTTCCCTAACATTTCCCTGACTTTCTGTGACCACACAAATTCCCTAACTCTTTCCAGTTTTCCCTGACCTGTAGGAACCCTGTTTAACCTTATCCACACATGCATCAGAAACCAAACACTACCTTCTCTTGCATCTTCCGACGCAAACCATCATCGTCTTAGACGTCAGTAACTTCTGTCAATCAGTGAAAAGTAAAAAATGAGCAGCCCTGTACTTTAATCTAGTAGCTTACCATGGGTAGAGAGCCCTGCTGCTGAAAGAATTCAGCCGACGGGTACGGAAGCTGGATGAAATCCGACTGCGATTGGTCGACAGCGAGCACATTCTGCTGTGCTGATGGCACTAGCTGAATCTGATGGCCATCAATGTTGAGACTAACCATCTCCTGCAACATACAATCAATGCTATAATTACAATTTACTAGAGCTATTGAAGTGTTAATTTTGTTAGTGCATTAATGCAGTGATATGTGATTTTGTGAAAGCCCTGGCAAGTACGTTCATGAATTTTTTATTTGCAACATGAATACACTGAGGCCAAAATCTGCGCTGGCCATAAATAAGAACGCTTTTGTCAATTATGATGTCATGTCGGGTTTTGACAGTGTCCGTAAAATTTTATTAAAAAGTTAACAGTTAGTGATATCCGTCATCTTCGTAAAAGGTTAAACAATTTTTACAAGTTACAACGTACGGCCTGGAGAGGCCTGGTGTGTGGGGCCTCAGAGCAAGCCCCGAAGATCTCCCCTAAATCCGGCACTGCAGTCCAATCCCAAAGTTGAAATTACCCAGCTTGCTGGGTAATAAGACCACCCTACATACAGGGTGCGGCAGAAAAAAGTGGACCCCTAAATTTTTTCGCTGTTTTCTCAGCAACCGTTTGGGATTTTAATACGAAATTTTACAGCTTTATTTACCGAAACCTTCTACATCTAACAGCCAAATAAAA
>Ga0209671_1002970_pt1 | contig 16014 bp, 5 predicted proteins | sample WorMetHERISLAND2_2_FD_187401 | JGI IMG/M metagenome (GOLD analysis project Ga0209671, IMG submission 187401) | Marine gutless worms symbiont microbial communities from Max Planck institute for Marine Microbiology, Germany - Olavius geniculatus... | ecosystem: Host-associated > Annelida >...
CCACTAATCACGGAGATTAAGCAGTGAAATCGTATCCACGCAAATCGATTTATTCAGGAGACCATATTTTGGCCCCCTAGGGGGTGCTGCGCCCCAAAATTTTTACACGCGCTAGAGAATGATTAAGTCTTACTAGCACATTCCCCCACCAGGGATGGCGGTTCCCTTTACAGTTTTTTTCAAAGGGGGGTCAAAATTGCCTTAAAATTCAGCGTATGAGCCTCAAGATCTTCGGACCCAGGAGGTGTAGTTTAACAAAACTTTGCCACGTGACGTACCACTACGTGGGGGTGATAAACCCGATACAATTTTTGGGGGCACCGCCCCTTAAAATTTGAGAAAGCAAAAATCGTTCAAAATTAGGTTCGATTTTAGACAACTTCTGACTTTGACCGCAAATGTCTCTGAAATGAAGCGAGCTGTCAAAAAGTGGAATGGCAAGTGATCAACTACAGCCAATCCCTGTTGCACAAAAACATTTGTGAATTTCGGTCCACTAGCAAAAAGTTCTGTTGTTTCATTTCAACCTACCCTAAGTCGACATTGCGTGTTCTGCGCATGCTAATGCATTTCACTTCGGGCCATGTGACTTTGCTAGCGGGGGGATTTTACCACCCCTTCCCCTAAATTTTTTCCCAATCGGACTTAGGGCGCCAGGCGGACTCACGTTGGGCTTGCCCCAAATTTCTAGTTCAAATAATGTGATGACAAGGCACTCAATACAGTGTATATACGGAAGTATATATACCTTGTTTCACTGTATAAGGTTAAAATTCGTGTATAGCTCTTTATGTGAAAATTATCACAAAGCTACGGAGTGCCACCTGTCATATGGGATCACACAGTGTCACCTACACAGGTAAACGCCCAACGCTTTTACCCCAGCCACATAAGCCAGTACTCGGTTTACCTACTTCGAAGGGACGGAAGGCCGAGTTGACTTTGGTGTTGGTTATATATTGAGATGGTTTTCCTGTCTGCTGTCACCAATCCAAGCAGTAACCAGCAACCACTTTATTGCGGCCTGATCGGGAGTTGAACCCACGACCTCGCGATCGTAAATATGACTGATACTGTTACGACGCCGTGAAAGCAACAGTCGCAAAGCAAGCGGCAATGATGATGTGCATTTGTTCTGGGCTTTCGATTGTTATGTACTTGGTAAACAACTTTCTGTGAATCTGCTCTATAGACTTTGGATTTGTTGTGTATTTGTCCTACAACTTGTGCATAGCATGCTGTACAACTGACTGACAACATAACAAAGTAAGGGGAGTTTAGATTTAAGCCACAAGTCAGTCAAATCTAAGCAAAAATCAGACGAGTTTTATTTCGTTGCGTGTTCTATTGTGTACTTTAAATTGTTGTATAGTTCTTGCAGCAGATGCAATTTTGATTTTATTTTTGCAAACAGCACAGCCCAAGTCAGTTATTCGCTTTATTTACAAACGAAAATAAGCTCCAATTTAGACCATTATGCCTAGCCTTATAATCCGCATTAACGACAATAATGATAACAAACTTAAATCATACTCACTTAAGCTGATCCAAAACGCTGATTAGGTCGTCAGCAATCTGTTGCATTTTCGGGAACTGGAAGCTGAAAACAGACCAAACAAATTCCGGTTTTGCTGCGACAGCTATTTAAAGTTCTAAACTAACAGTACAGTCATGCCTTGGGTTTCTTACATACGTGTGCACTGCAGTATACAGAAAGCGTGATGTATAACTTTAAGTGCAGTCTCTTTTATAGCATGTATTGCTAATGAAAAAGCTTACATGATACAGCCAGATTGTCAGTGCCGACAATCTTTAGTTACTTTTAAAGATCATTACAGCCAATAGAAATACTGCACTGTCCGTCTGCACTGTCTCGAGAGTTTAGTGAGGTATGCGGCTCGCATAGCTAAAGTGCAATAAAACTGCAACACAACACAAGGGCGAACCTCTATAACGAACTTATCCCGCTGTAGACAATAGTTTAATAAACTTATTTCACGGTCGTCGACGGTCGGTCGTGTAGCCAACACCCTGGTTCGTTTGGCCACACTTGTGTGCACGCGTGGCGATACATACGAAATATATTAAACCCGTTATACGGCTGCAGACATAGTGCTAGCGTCAGACTGTCAGTACGAGAGCAACGTGCGCTGTCGTTACATCACCGAATCACTGATGCCGAGGATCGACTACTGTAGCTCAGTACTTAAACTGGATTAGAAAACGCCTCGCCAACGTATGCAGAATGTGTCATTACGCATGTGTCTTGGATTTGCACATCAGCAATAAAATAAAACAAAATAAGCAAAACAAAACAAAACGACAAAGAACGCTTGCCGTCGACTTTGCTTTTCGTATTAATCACATAGCAACAGATATAACGCTTAAATTTGCAGACAACTTGTAGATGTATTTTGTTGCACGTGTTCGCATATACTGCAATACAACTCAATAAAATGTTTTATAGTAGTTATATTATATTTTACTTCATATGTTAGAACCTGTTAAGTTGGCACGTTTCTAGTAGTCTGTATATCGGCCGCTGGTCAGCAGCCAGCACGTTCACTATAGGCCTACAGGCTACATGTATGCAATGTCTGCGGCATCGTGCAGAAGACCAGAAGTGGGCTTATCTGACGAATAAACAGTCCAGAATCGATCTCAGACGCCGTGGTTTTCGCTCAATACTATCCAACAATCTATGCCTCGCCGCAGTTAAACGCTAGGCATGCTAGTGATGTATTTTTTGCACACTGGTCTCTTTGCGTAGAAGGCCCTTTCTGTAAAAAAAACTTCTTGCGAAATCGGCCTCTTTAGACACGATAAAACTGCTAAAACTCGTTTTAATCTCAATTTATGTTTTGTTGTCTTCATCGTCACTTTCTACGTTATTATAACTTGAAAATGCGCCTACTTACGCAGTTACTGTTCTATTCCGTCGTGGAATAATGCAACTGCTGATACAATATTCTCGATCATTTCAGTTACTGAAGCAAAGCAAAAAAAGATGAGTGATGGCAGAACAAAGATGATAATGTAATCGCGATTACATGATTTGACAGCAAGTAATACGACACACGATATGAATAAACTAAGATTACTGTCAGTGATGACAGTCGCCGTCCGGCACTACAGTCGACTGTACAGGGGCGTCCATCCCTTTCTTGAATGTAGGCCTAGTTCTCACTGTCCCTTTAGCCGCCGTCGATTTGGAAACTTTCTGAGCTGGTAAAATTCTGTTACTCACTTTTCCGAAGCAAGCCACGGAGGCCAAAATATGTACGAGTACGTTTCCGAAACATGCCGTTTTAAACGACAGTTGTGGTTTTGTGTAGGTGACATTCGTCTTAAAATACGCCCTGTAAACGGACGGAAAACCGTTCTGCTTTTATCACGTAGCATTTGCGCGCCGAGGTTTACATCACGGCGTGGACGACGGGCGTGGAGCTGTAAGTCTGAGGCTGTAAAGATGAACGAGGACGCCTCGGCGACAGCAACAGCTGCAATTACATGGACAACGCCGACCGACGGACGAATGGACGGACGAACGAACGACGGACGAACGGTCGAGCTGGTCATCAGTCGTGCAAAGCTGCCACTCCGTCACTCACTCACTCACTCACTCTGTCTGCTGTCTTCAGTCCGGTCGCACTGCATGCAGAGATGAGTCGCCCTCACGTCAGCGTATGACGCAACATCCGTTGCCGCCGCTGCTGCTGCTGCTGCTGCTCAGAAACATCATCCACTCGTGACTAGCGCTCTACGTCGTCCTAATTGAAGACGTGTCCACTCCTGTCCTGTCCCGCCGAGAATCCATCACTAGATCACGTTGCGACAAAATACTACTACACTATACTACTACTACTACTGCTGCCACCACTACTGTCTCTACAACTAATAATATGTTGTTATCATCGTCAGATTTCTGTTTCTGTCGCCATCTGAAAACATCTATAATGCATCTGTTATGCAAAACCTAGCGTCAACCGGCACGTTATGATAGCTATTTGCTGTTAAAATTAAGGGAACACTAACTATCGTACTAAACTAAACTGAATAATAATTTATATTGTAACAGCTGAACAGCTGTAAGACGTGAACTGAACTGGTGTTAAAGGACATTTTAAGAGCAATGCTCTGATCGAGGAAAACTAGAGACAAGACAGTAATAGTATTAATAGTAACAAATTTAACATAAATTACTCACATAATATGCGATTTTTTGTACATTTATATTGCATTTAATGCACAAGCTTATGTTATGTTATGACGGCACCATTGTAACTAAACGGTGTAGGGACCTACAACCCTTAAACTGTGCTCGTTATTCGTTAACTCGTCGACTGAACATCACTAGAAGTGGCGTGCGTCTTTAATGAACTAATTACCGCAGTGAACCAAGTTCGACAGAAATTGCGAACGCCGCCGGTTGCTTAGTACATCAAACGCTAGTTGATTAGCGACTGAGTAAAACTTAACTTTAGCAAGTCTAATAGTAAGAACGCGGGTGCGGAGTTTCATCTAATCTGTATATGTAGCAAATAATACGACTAACGTAACGTTTTAGTCAGTCACCATTCAGCCAGCGCAATATGTCAAACACTGCAAATTGACTGAATAAATATTTAATACACATTTTCATGCTTTCAGCAAAATCAACAGATAAACAACGGGCATACGTAGGCCTAATTACGTTTGGTGTAAAATAATGCTATTATTATGAGCCAGTCCAGCATCATATGACTACTGTCATTCGTATGAAATTTTACATCATTTTATTTTGCGGCGAAAGTGGTTGGTTTTGCCACCAAAATTCTGACGCCAGACATGAAAGATAAAAGAAAATTGCACCGCTAGATTTGTAAGTCTCAGCTGTCGCCTTTGCTGCAGCGGTTACTGATAGATGCCTTAGAAGCATTATGAGTGGTCCACGCATCCGATTGCACCACCGCTCTATTAGCATCGATGCGGAACACGGCAAATTACAGTTACATCATAATATCAGTTAGCATATAGACACACACTGTGTGTGCATTCTGCAAGGAGTTCTGCATCTTCCTCAAACTACAGCTGATATATTTGACTGAATCCAACACGGACCAACGTTTGCTCGAAAGACGCTGTAATAATATCAGCAAAGCTATTTCTATTACATCACAGACACCCACGAGATTAATTTTTTAGTCCGGCAAAATGCCGTATGTAATCGCTGGCCGCTGGCAGCATCTAAAAATAACGAAGCGCATAAATGCCACTGAAACAGGCAAACAACATACTTATTTTTTGTATTTCTAAAAAAAATGCAAACTTGCTTAATTCCGCGATCCAATTTTACTTAGAAAAAACAACTATAAAAATAAACAATTTTAATGGAAACACTTTCTGAAGTTTTCGTAACAAGTTTTAAGTGTTAAGTGTTAAGTTAACTAGATAGCTGACAGACTGTATGAGAAGATCAATAACGTTTCTTCCAAGAAGTGTTTTACGTACCATATGATATGTAAACTCTACATTGCAAGTATAACAAAATATCGCTTACGTTTTCACTCAACATAATAAAATTGAAAAAAAAATATTCGCGTTTTCAAAACGTAATTCAACGTATTTTAATTTTATTACCCCTTTTAATCTTCAACAATGAGTAAAAATGCCCAAACTCATATTTAGATTGACAAATTACAGTTTCGATGAGCAGTAAAGCTGCTATAAGCACAAATGGTTCTATTTAAATCGCTGATGCAGATCATACTACAGTTTTCCATTTCCAACCTAAGCAATGCATACATCGTACATCGAGGCTAAGCGCCATTCAGCAGATAGCATCGACGATGGCGGCTTATCTGGGTGTTTCAGGCAGGACGAATATTGAGCACAGTGATCAATCACTGCAATAGTTTCTGTAAACGTTAGACGAGAACGAAGCAAGCGCTTGTGATTGCAAACCTTGCCGCTTTTACATCCTATTCAACTTTATTCATCAAACATGCTTTAGAATTTGTGGAAAAGCTTCACGGATACTGAAACTAGAGTCTTCCGAACAGCCAACATTAAAGATTTCGTCGTCCCACCTTGCACCGTTTTGATACAAGCGCAAAGGGCGACGAACACACAGACGGACGCATCTACGATAGTTAGGACGTGCTTAGCATAGCTGTCGCGCGTAAAAAATCAAATAAACAACCACGCGGAATAAACGGAAAAATCGGGATGCAGCTCAGACTAGCGCCTTAACTAACTCCGCAAGCTCGAAGACTAAATGAACGCTCTGCTTATAACAGCTTTATCGCTTATTGGAATTTAAAATATTAGTTCTAGCTTCTGGTATTTTATTGATTTGCTAATGATTAAAAACGTTCATAAGTGTCACATCAACTGCTCGTAGTTGTGGCGGCTGCAATTTCACTATTGGACCAGCAAAGCAAGACGCGCTCATGAATCCGGTCTGCTGCGTGACTGCGTCCGACCATGCAGGCGTGTAACTGGCTCAATTTGCTAACTCAACAAACGACGACGATGCGACGTCCGATCGTGTGGATATGATTCGACGAATTCGATTACTGCAATGAAAAAACAGCAATTCATGCTCTCTATCCGGCGATACGACGCATTGTCAACCAACGACAAAACATCGATTCAAAGGAAAGAACAGCCTTGTTGACCGTAGCATAGTGCAGCGGCAAGATCTTGGGGGAATATTTTGTCAGCTCTATAACAGTATGGATACGGACAGAAGACTTAAAGAACGTATTAACGTATTAAATAGAGACTCCGTACGCTATACAATCTGTCGCTTTGTAGTAGAATTCTATCGCAGTTCAGTTTATAAAGATCGTGATTACAAAGATAGAGAGCGAACGCGGAACTTGTCTTGCAGTCCGTGCTTTCGGTCATTTGCAGTTTGAGCACGAACGGCTGAGCTCGTTAAAACATGCAACATGGCCATCAAAACACGACTAGTAGTGGTTCCGCCGCATCAGCAGCATCGACTGGTGCATATCAGACTCAAAGCACAAGCAAGCTCATCTCGTGTCTTTCTGTGTGACTGTCAACTCAAATCGTAAGTCAGTCAATGCGGCAACTGCAACAGAAGCAGCAGCCGCCACACAGTCACGAAAGGGAATTAAATTTCAGCCGAAAAGCGCACGATCGACAAATCTAATTATTTACGTTACGTTAGCGGCACTGTCGTGATCTAAAATCAGTGGCGGCGAGCAATGCTTGCATAGACTATTCAAACGACGGTTTACCGGACCTCAGAGGTCGTGGATCAAATTATGAACCCCGGCCAACGGCGAGCGCAGAGAGAGACGCTCACAGATGAGCAACAGCAACAGCAGCAGCAACAGCAGCAACACTTCCAGATGCGACCACTGTCAAGTGTGGATCTGAAGAAGCGACACAAGTACAGTGTAGACCTACGTAAATAAGTTAAAGTCAAAGCGTACTTATATAACAGGCCACAAAGTCACAAACTGGCAAAACGCAGTAGTTTCAATCGAACTGAAACATCTTAGGAAAGCTTGGTTACTTTAACTGCTCAAAACGTGCGTTCCGCTGTCGCTGCAACAGAAGCAGCGCTCCAGCTACCAACATAAGTGGCGAACATAAAAAACAAGAATTTAGCCACCCTAATACATTATTACCAGCTGAAAGAATACATGTGTTGCGTCCATATTAGATCGTCCGAAACACAGTTAACAATATACACTGTCGAGCCTGTTGTGGTGTGAATGTTTTATTGCAAAATTTTGAAGCGGCTGATGTCAGCAGGAAATGGACACTATCTAACAACTGCTGTAACCTAACGTAATGGCGTTTTGTTTGGTTAGCCATTCATGAGTTTGTCCGTTTGTGGTCAGTTTGACGAATGTGTATCAAGACTCAACGTGTCACACTCACAGAAACACGACGATGGTTTTTGACGCAGCTCATATTGGTATGTGACCAGTGAACCTTTCAGCGACAGCTAACTTCATCTGATATCCATACGTTTTGCTCGTACACTGCAAGTCGTGGAAAAATCTGCTACTCTTTAGGATAAATATCGTGAAATACGTAGATCGAGTTTGTAAATTATTTTATGGCTGATACTGCATATTACTGTAGTCATTATAAGTCATACGGTATAAAGCTAACAGAAAAAAAACAAGGTATAATAACTCAGTGTAGCAACAGCGCCAATGTGGCTAATTTATTCTAGCTTTTCGCGCAGTTAATCTTAGAATGACGATGCGAAGAAATCATTAAAGTCCGTTTACTTTTGTGAACGTTCTAATAAAATAGAAGTGGCTTCATTTTTACGACTCCCGTTGCAGACTGTAACAACGCAGTTTGGACTGACGTGAGCCTCTGGAGAGATTTCCAGCGGGACTGCATGCATCACTGCCGCCATCTGACGACAAGAAAACAATCTATATCGAGATGACGACGACGGCTACGTGCGTGTGTGTTCGCGTGCGGTCGACAATAGTTTCACCTTCTCTCGCTGGGCGCAAACAACCACCATTCATCACACAAGACGCCAACGTCATAGAACCTGTCAAGGATTTGCCGCCAGACCTCCTCGACATCGTTTCGGTTTCTTATTAAAGTTTACTTCTATGCTATTGCGACTGTCAATTACCAAATAAGCCAATGTTTCGCACTATGAAAGTCATGATTCAACATTTTATCACTTCACATCTGAAAAAAACTAAACATACATGTTTTAAATATAAACTTGTTCTCCTTCTCTTTTTTACAGTTGACCGTAAAGTGATTGCAATGCCATTGACATTTTCCTTTATAAATTGTATTGTATTATACTCTATTGTAAATAAATGAACTAATTGTGAAAATTGCATACGCATTTAACGGATGAAAGTCTACACCGCATGACATCTTTCCAAATATGCACTCCCGACTAATGCGGCATCTGCTTCTTGCACGTTAACTGTTGTTGCTCTGACCGCGTGGAACACACTTTCGTACAGCTCCGACTTGAAAGCATTCTGCTGAGTTAGCGGTCGACGTTGAGGCTTACACCTTATAGCACCTGCTGCTGTCCACCTTGTCGATATCGTCGCTGACAGTCAGTTCCTCTGCACGGTCCAGCCACGGACATTTAGTATAAGCACCACGCTCGGTCAGCTGTACGTCTGTCTACTATTTGTTCGCTTTCCCCGGTCGCTGCTTCTTGTCTCTGCAGGCAGACGGCTGAATCCTTCCTCTGCGCCGATTTCGCTTTCTGTCTGCCGATTATGCCTTATCTGTTTTTAGCCGATCGTACTTCAGTAACGGTCGAGCTTATTGTACGGCTATCGTCCGTCTGTCATCCGCTATCGTCGTCGTCCGTCACGAATGTATTGTGACTAAACGGTACGCCGTAAGGGGTCGGCAATGGTACCATCGGTTAGGCTGCTGGCGACTTCCTATAGGCTGTCAATAGTAACCATTTTTCCATCTCGAGCTGTATAGCCGCAATTTTCAATGGAAAGTTTTATGCTATAAATGGCCATATCCCGGAAACGGTAAGAGATGAGGCCATTGTTACTATTAATTACTAATAGGAAGTGGCATACGCTCTTTTAAATAAAATGAAAGTCATAGACCTTGGATGACCTTGAAGGTCACTGACAACTAGTACGGTCGCCTATCTTGGCGACAGCTAAGCTTCTTGTCTCTGCAAGTTTTTGTTCTCATGACTTGTATTACTGGGCACCGACAAAAAGTCATTTTTTGGCTTTCAAGTCGATTTTCTACACGTTCGCTTAACTTCCATCACAGGCCTAATCAAGAACGTAGGCCATTGCTATGCGTCAGTGCGTCATGTCACGATATTTGACAAAAATATTAGCTCATAACAGACTTAAAGTTCTACTAAAACTCAGGGAGCTGCAGCTTTTCTCCATAACGCCATAACGCAGTCGTCATGCAGTGACAAAACTATCTGTATGTGGCCAAACTTCCACCGACAAAAATGACAACACGTTTGACGTCACTTTGCATGCCCAGCTGCACACGTCCCATCGATTATCCCATGTATCAAACCCAGCGCAGTCGCTCGTCCGCTAGAAGGCCTAGAACGCTGAGTGACTAATTTATTATTTCCAGCAAAAATCGTTAACGCATACCAGCGACAAACGACCACCCGTGTGCTGCAGCCCGCCAGTTAATTGTTGAACGACGCTACCGGCCGCTCTCCGTTGGTTTAATGCCTTTCCACCGTCTGCTGCTCTCTGTCGCAGTTCTGCCCAACTTTTACGTTAGCTTCAACGGAACAAAATGATATGCTAATGCTATGACATTATGGTAATTTTCCGTTTGCTTTTCAGTTGTTTTGAGTGCACGCTGAAATTTTACCGAGTCGTAGGTCTTTATACGACGGCATTATACAGTAAGAGTACGCTGTGAGTATAGCCTAATAGCTTGCTGCAAGGGCTGCTAAACGGTCAGTGTAGCGCGATGCTTTCTTACAGAAATGCCGGTGCAAGAATGTCTAAACATCAGATGTGCAAATGTCAGATAAGCGACTTGACGCGTTCGTGAAATCTGTAACATAGCTACTGTACATCTTTTTCAATTTTTGGAACACACTGTATTTAATAAGCAGATATACTGTAAAATGATAACATTGACTGCGTCAATATAATGTCATATAAACTGCAAAACGTAAACAGTTCGTACTGTTCAATAATTACTTTACGATTTTATGTTAATTATTCGCACTTTAAGCTAACTGTGCATATTTCTTTCAAAACACTTCAATTATTTCGAAAACCCAGTGCTTGTCCACAGAGAAATTGTGAATGAAACAGTGCTCGTCTTTAGTCAATCCAACTACCCTGACAAAATTACTAATTATTCGCATAAAAATAACAGAACTTGTTTGCTTCGGCAGTAAAAGAACGATATCATTCAATGCACACGATATACAAAAATACAAAAATAATTGCAAATAATAATGCAAGAAAGGAAAGTCAAGTAGCAAAAAGTGTCATTTTTTGGCCTGCCCTGTAGTGTACATTATACTCTATGCTGTAGAGTAGTGATGTTATAAATCAGAGACTCTTGCTGAGAGTCGCGCTATGCTATCAAACAGCCATCGACGTTCACTGCATACACAATCAATCGCGACTAGATTCACTCTACCGAACCTTCGCAGACCCACAGTCATAGCAGCAGCAGCAGCCACTTCCGTGAATGCCGCCGACAAGCAAGGGCACGTAGCCCCCGGGAAAAATATGGATATTGCGTAAGTATATAACGTTGTGGATAATCCGAAACAGCCACAGTACGATACAGAGGCGTGGTTGGTAAAGCCCAAATTCCATTCCGCCTCCGCGGGAAAAGTCGTAGACACAAATCACGAAAGTCGTAGACACAAACCATGTTTGCGACAAAGTCCGCGACTTTGTTGCGAACATGTCGCGAACTTTGTCGCAAAGTCGGCGTAATGGAATTTGGGCTAGATCATACATAAAGCACAGTTTGGCGTCAAATGGGAGAAGCAATATGTTGAAGCGGGAAAACGATGGAGCAGAATAGGAGCCACCAGAGAAAGGCGGGGAATGACACTAGTGATGATGAGCTGCTTCGTTGTGAAAAACTTTCAGCGGCCGACGACCACTTTACATGCACGCAAACAGACGGGATAGGCTTAGTGCATTACATGTCGCCAGTGCCACTAGCGGTCAATCGTCGTTCTCGGCGTTTCATCAACGTTACGTTAAGCGCTGCATCCATTTGACTAACTTACCGCTGTCCGAGTCACGTCCGACACACCATGGAGTCCATATCTATAAATATAGAAGTCTATGGGCAGACTATGAACTCTCCGCCATCTAGCAGCATCAGCAGCTACAGGAATCCGATGTCAGATCTTTCATGGCACTTGCTGTAAACATTGCAAGAGACATCATTCTGTCGCCGCGCCGCCGAAATTTCATACGCGGCCAGCATTACAGCAACTTGAGTTATGCACTGCATTCCGTCCGTCCGTCTGTCCGTTCATCGATTGTTAATATCTTTCGTGCTTGTATCTCGAATACCAATAATCGCCAAAAGTTTAAATCATATTTCATGTAGTATATATTTATAACCGGCTACGCAACTTGGCTGAAAGAACAAAGGCCATGGCGGTCTTTAGCGTTCACAATTTTAAGGTATAAAATCCTACACGAATAAAAAAATACTGACAAAATTGGTTCATGCGTTGCATCAGTTAAATGCCTTTATCTTACATGTAGGTCGGTGCAGTTAAATGGTCATGATTGTAAGCATTAATATGCAGAGAGACGTTACAATTAGACAGGAGACAAAGGAGTCATCGTTTCGACATATAGTCAGCTGTGTCGAATTTTACTAATGGATTTCGGTAGATTTTATTGTTTTTCGGTGCGCTGAATGCATTTTAAATTTGTGACGGAAATAAGACGTAGTGTTTAACTTCCATAGATCGTAAGGTAACAGTAAAAACAGAAAGTTTACAGGACACATTACAGTATACATATGTAATAAAAAACGCAATATGTAGTGCAACTAATTAAAAGCATACATTAGTATACATTGGCAGTATCTATAAGCTATGCCTTTCCACTAAATTAATGCGCATAAATTCACGTTAAAATTCTACATTTAAACTTGCTGCGACAGAAAGAGACTGACTCTGAGGGTAGATCGGCGGCGTCCTGTCCTTGTCCCGGGACGTCAACGTGAACCCAGACCGTGCGACTGCGGATTGCCGTCATGCGAGGATGTTCTACGAACTCCAAGTACATCGTGTCTGCAGCAACACATCAGAACACGCTCAGGCCACTCTCGTACCACTACAGCGGAGTTTCTATTTAACGCAGCAACGCAAGCAACCTACGCAATTAAAGCACGCAAGAATGTACGCACCAAACGTAATGAACGCAAAAAAAGTACGCAGCAAATGCAGCTGTCGTAGCTAAGACAGCGGCCAAAACGCAAATTAGAAGCGGTCGTTGCGTCAGTTACGTCACTTTCATTACGCTCGTTACGTGCGCTGCGTTGCGTACGTTGCGACGTTTGCGTTAAATGGAAACTCAGCTTAACCATGACCGAGGGGAAAAATGACCGGGGGAAATCGTGTCCGGGGGAAAGAATGTACGCAGAATATTGCGCAGTTCTATATACTTGGAGTACGATCGCTAATATTTTATAGCTTTTTTATGCTTTGCATTTGCGTTTGTTCCACTGGAATAAAAGATTCAATAAAAGATTAACGTGCTTACTTACTTAATTTAACAGTCATTAACACATTGTTGCAACAGTAAAAATATTTCTGCGTCTGACAGCTGGCAGCATTACAGTGATTCAAAACGTTTATAAACTACAGCAAATCAAACTAACTTTTTAATGTAAAATTTATACAATATTATAGCCACATTATAAGCTTAATGTTTCACATTAAGACTAAAAAGTTTAGGTTTCACAAAGAAACTGGATGAACCTCTATCTTACTGAGATAAACATGTATATTTTTAAGCTTAACAAATTTGTTTGTAAGCTTATAAATGATTTCTACCGCAAATTTATTTCCACTCAATGCTAGAATGTGTGACTCAGTTAATTTCAGTCGTTATTATGTAATTTCAACAGTTTGTCAAAATAGGCTTAAAACCAAAAATGATGGAGCGTGAATTGGTTGTTCCCTTAACGAGTGAAAGCAGCAATCACAGACATAAGGTCAACTAATTAAACACGGAACACTTCACATTGCTTGGTAGGGTTAATGCTGTCAAACTCGTCTTCAGAGCGTGACTAATTACCAAAATAGCCCCAAGGGACGAAAAAGATTTATCAAGTGCAATAAATCATGTCTCGTTACTGTCCGTAGCAATAACTGGTCATACTGACGAACTTCCACTGTCACACCGGGCTTGGAAATAATTTTTGTTTTATTTTGCCTCTAAACAACTGGTTGTAGTTTTTACAGCCATATCAGATCTTCGCAACACGGTAGAAACATTTCCATAAATTCACAATTGTACACAATAACATTGTGTACTACTAGATCGTCCAACTTTTTTAACCACGGTAGCAGAATGCTTCGCACGTCTTAACCATATCATAGGCGTCTGTCCGTCCGTCTGTCCGTCCGTCACACTTTGCAGCCCTATCAAAACGGTGTAAGCTAGGATCACGAAATCTTCACCATGGGCTGCCCCAATGACACTAGTTTTTCGTGACAAAATTTCTTGCATCCGGGTGAGGGAGTTTTCTTCCAACTAAGGCGTCAAAGAAAGGTACCCCCTAAAAGACGTATTTTTGCCGCTATTGGCTCGTTTAGTGTGAAAACGGTTGCAGATAAGTACAGACATGCTGCTTATCATAACAAGCACTAATGACAGGTTTTTAAAATTTATTAACATCGATGACCTTGAACGACCTTGAACTCCCAAAAAGGGGTTTTAGTGAATTTTTGGCTGCAGCGCACATTTCAAAAGTGAACTGCGACGAAATGCCTAAAAATGACTAAGACAACATGCCTATAAAAGTTTCAGCATTAAACGCAAATTTTAGCAGTCCAAATGCCGACCTCCGATGTTTAAAGCACGAGAGCGTCAAAGAGGGGTACCCTCTAAAAAGTGGTTATTTTACTGATATTGGCTTGTCTCGCATGAAAACAGTTGCAGATAAGCGCAGACATCCCGCTTATTATAACAAGCACTAGTGACGAGCTTTTTAGCGGTGTCAACATCGATGATCTTGAACGACTTTGAACCCCAAAAATAGGGGTTTTTAGTGAATCTTTCGCTATTTTGGGCTGCGACGCACATTTAAGAGTAAATTGCGCCAAAATGGCTGAAGATAGACCTGGACAGTCTGCATATGAAAGTTTTAGCACAGAACGTACATTTTAACAATCTAAGTTTCACTCTCTTAAATTTAAGTACTCTTTTAAGACGCATTATTATTCTATTGCTGTACGTTGATTGCCAAAGTGGCAGGACCGCTGCTATCGCGCGTCACGTGAGGTTTTTCAAATTACTTGTACTGTTAACGGCGTTAACGCTGACTTTACGTATGAAAGTTCACTTCATTCTGCCAGGGCGTTACCATGAATTAGACTAATTGAACCGTGTAATTCAGAAAACCTGATGTTAAAACACGGTCGTCATTAGCGTCCAGAGATCGTTAGATGGTTGGTGCGTATAGTCAACGACGAGGTTCTGTATGTGGCAGACGCTAATTGACGGATTAAGCAGATTTTTCGGCAGACTTCAGTGACGTATGTGCACAAAAGCCTTCCAGAAGACTCTTCAATACACGAGAACTTAGCTACTGCAGTGTGGCTATAATAAAAAGCTAAAATAACCATTTCTTGTTTCCACTTAAAAGTTAGATCATAAACAAAAAATTCGAATTCGCGTCATACTAAAAATTTTAGATTCACTACAAATGGTAAATAACAAGTAATTTGAGCAAAGCTCACGACACGCGCGAAAGCCTATAGCAGTTCCTGTTAGCAGGTAATCGTAGTTTATCTCCATCCATTTCGTCGTAATTCACTCTTTTGCAGCCAAAAATCGCCAAAAAATCACGTTAAATCAATATTTTTAGGGTTCAAGGTCATTCAAGATCATCGATGTTGATGAATTCAAAAAGCCTGTCACCAGTGCTTGTTACGATAAGCAGCATGCCTGTGCCTATCTGCAACCGTGTTCACGCTACACGAGATAATTGCGGTAAAATACCCACTTTTTAGGGGGTAGCTGTCTTTGACGCCCGCCTGCGCTGGCCTCCTTGAACCTAGGGGGTCGGGACTTGAACTGCTAAAATCTACGTTGAATGCTGAAAATTTCACACGCAGATTGTCTTGGTCTATCTCCAGCCATTTCGTCGCAATTCAGTGTCGAAATGTGCGCTGCATTCAAAAATTTCGAAAAATTCACTAAAAAACCTCTTTTTGAGGGGTTCAAGGTCGTTTAAGGTCATTGATGTTAATAAATCCAAAAAAGCCTGTCACTAGTGCTTGTTATGATAAGCAGCACGTATGTACCTATCTGC
>Ga0209671_1002974_pt1 | contig 16010 bp, 7 predicted proteins | sample WorMetHERISLAND2_2_FD_187401 | JGI IMG/M metagenome (GOLD analysis project Ga0209671, IMG submission 187401) | Marine gutless worms symbiont microbial communities from Max Planck institute for Marine Microbiology, Germany - Olavius geniculatus... | ecosystem: Host-associated > Annelida >...
ATTTAATGTAGTAGCTAAATGTTAAATAGCTAATGCAATCTCTACCATGCGCTGTCTAGTGAGTGCAGCAGAGCGTGCCACGGCCAATAAATGCTTCAAATACTTCACCTCTCCCACCCTCGTACAGCTTTCAACAGGCCTATTGTCTCTAAAAACTAGCAAATATTAATAAACTATAAAAAAATTAAAAAAATCAAAACAATCAATAAATAAAAATATCTAAACAAATAAAAAAATAAATCAGCACCTATGTTAACACCATGTACTCGAAATTGTGTAGTCAGAATATTACAAAATTTTTTAATTAAAACATTACAAATTTAACTCTAAACGACCGCTTTTACTTACTGACTAGTCAGTGGCTCGCAGACGACTATAGTTACCATGACAACAAGACGCCTTTGTGAAAAAGTTATGATCATTAAAGATAAATTCTGTGAATTCACTTACGACATGTCGTAAGATAATCTTATGACATCTTAAATAATGAGTTATGACAATTTTATGACATGTCTTACGACATGTCTTACGACAATGTTTGTAAATCGGGCTCCAGAAAGGGTACACAAAGTGTACGAAAGGGGTTCAATTTTTGTTTCCTATATCGTGACAAAAGCAAGGCAAAAGGGGGACGGAACTTGGCTGGGATTCCTGGACTAAAATTTGGAAATTCTTATATTGGGAATGTACAAACCTTGGTCTAAGACTAAGGCCTAAATGTTCTTCGACCCAATTCTCAACAAAACTTAATCTAACGCACTGTCTACAAGCATAAATTAATTTTTTAAACATTATTTTGTCATCGACTTTGGTTTTGCAGTCACGATGCGGACCATTTTTTTGCTAGAAGTGACTGTAATGTAACCCACCAAGTCAGATATTTTAGAGGTAATGCAGGGCGGTTCAGGCCTATATATCTGACAACGATAGGCCTACTTTTTGACTGTATAGGCCTGGGCCCTAGAGCACTACAGCGTTGTTTTAAATTGTGTCGTTATGTTGTAGGGGCCTAACTGAATGTCAGCCAAAAAAATATAACCAGGCAGTGGTAATGTTGTGTAACTAGACCTAGGCCTGTCTAATAGGGTGTTCACACGATCCAGCAAACGTCCAGCATTACATTTGCTGGAAGTTTGCTGGACGTTTGCTGGATCGTGTAAACACCCCATGAGTCAGCGTTATGCTTATGCTGCAGCTGTTTACCTAATTAGGTCTTGCCGCTCGGCAGCTAATTAGCCTACATGCCCAGGGTGTACGCGAGCAGTATGGCAATTTGCTTTATTCCGCGGCGTTGTGGTTTAAAAAGGTAGACGGGCAAGAACAATTTTTCAACAGACAGGTGCAAATTTCTGACAAAAAATAACGGGTGCTCAGTTTTAATTTCGCTCCCAAATTTGGTTTAGTGGTTTAGGCCTAGTTGCAGTTTTTACAATGACAGTCACATGCTAATCATATCAGAATTCCGCAGTGATATAAAAGGTTAAATGTGAGCATAGCTCTCCGTAAGAACCTGTTTTAGGGCTGCGGAGTGTCACCTGCCGTAGGAGATTATACAATGTTACTTGCCACCCGATACAGATAAATGCGCCCACCTTAGCCCTGGCAGACAGGCTGGAACTCTATTTACCTACCTCGTAGGGATGGAACTGGAAGGCTGAGTTCACCTTGTTATTGGTTATATACTGAAATCGTGCACCTGTCCGCTGATAGTTACACATCCAAGTAGTACTACCTTATAGCCGACCAGAAGTCCAACCCACGATGTCTCGATCGTAAGGCAGACATTACCAAGCCACCAACGATCACTACAACTATCAGGCTTTCATGCATCTCTATAATTTACCCACATCATCTCCATAGACTCCATAATCTCTGCGTGCGGCCTAGAATGGCAGCGGGTTTAATCAGTCAAAGATGGCTTTGTGGCTTAGTGGTTAGGGCGTTAAATACGAGACCGAAAGATCCACGGTTCAATGCCCAGCCGATGCGCTACCAAGTAACAACCTTGGGCAAGTTGTTCATACCTACCTGCCTGTGTAGGTGCAAGTGGTTTAGTGGTTGGTGTCGACTCGTAACGATTTTTACTGCCGTCATTTGCCACGAACCTTGAGCAAGTTGCTAACCTACTGTGTGCTCAGGCCAACTCAGCCTCTTACCTTCCGTGGGACGAGAAATGAGTAGTGGCTTATGGGCTACGGGATGAAGTTCTAGTGTAGCTGATTGGGGCGGTGGCATGTCTGCTAGCTGCAAACCGCGGGTCCAGTTGTTCGTTAACGCGGGCAATGGACGGCCGCTTACTGCGCTGCGGTATCATTAGCTCATGCCGATCAGCTGCCACTTCCGAGATTGTAAAGCACTTTCGAGCAACGTTAAGAAGTGCTATAGCAAGTGTTGGCCTTCAGCTTTCACCTTTGCCTTTAATTACATCACCATGTGCAGTTTCTGTTACTGCTACTGGTTATGCGTTTGCTAATTCTGGCTCGTTTCCATCAGTGTCATCAAATCAGCAAAAATGAGTTATTGTCCGAAGCTGAATTCACAACGGTGTTATCTTAATAACATCTGTGCGCAGTAATTATCTTTTTTCATTATACAGCGCATTCGACCGAAATCAACAGCACGTAGTTTCGAAGCCGCAATTAATTTTTTACGAGACACGCCTTTATCAGCATCATTCTAGAAGTATTGACTGACGGACGGACGGACGGACGCACAATGGCTGTAATAGCTCCCACGCACGTAGTAACAGCTGCTAGGCCTATCGCATGATTGCAATGCAAATAGAGCAGGCAGGTGTACTGGGCCACAGTATAACGGAGGGAGGTTCAATAGCCTGATGAATGAATGAATGAATGTGTGACTGAGGAGTGAGGAGTAGGCCTATTGTAGTGTAAGCTCACAGCCTACAACAGGCCGTTACTGTCGCCCGCTCAGCCCGCTGTAAAAAAGCTCGACAGCCTGATTGCTTAGAGATGCCCGACTTTGTCAATACTGTCGTATTGTAAGTTATTGTGATGGTTACGATACGATACGATACGATATTCGACACTGCACATAGGTGTACGCGCTCGACTTTAACAGCAAACCACACAGGCCGGTGATCAATTTACCTATCACAGAGGGATAGAAGGCTAAGTTGCTGGCCAAGCCAAATGTTGACCTTAGTAGTTTGTATACGCTGAAATGGTTCACCTGTCCGCAGTAGTAGTAACCGGGCCAGGCATAGAGCAACATCTTTGATCCAGACCAAAGCGTTAACAGCTATAGACTACCAAACGGCTACCTTATATCATACGAATACCGAGCTTCGCGGTATATCGAATGGTCGACATTATTATTTTCACTTCTTCGCGATCTGTTGGATGTTTATTCCCATTGTAATAGATCGTAACTGAACTGCATAATTTTGCCATTGGTGTATAGTCGAGGGGAACGTCGTTGCCGTAAATATTTTTGTCCCTTCCTTTTGACATCTAAAACTAGAAATGATACAAAAACTTAACGGTGTTACCAGACGCGGTTTGTGGGATGCAGAATGCTCTAAATTTCCTATTGGCTCTCCAGACCTCCTAGTTGGACTAAAGAGGCCTGCGTTTAGGGCGAAGAAAAAGGAAGCAAGGGGGCGCTCCCCAAAAAAAAAACAAAAGACAAAAAAATTACTACTACATTACTGAATATTGCGAAACACACATGAAGAATTTGATCGCTCAACCTGAAGTGTGGTCATCTTAGTAACGTAGTAACCAGAGATTAATAATGGCATTTTGAACTCATTTTAGACACGCCATGCCATTGCGTAACAAAAAATAAGATTATTATTAGATTGTGACCAATCTAATGTAGGCCCACTCATCGCGCGCACTACTTTCTTCTGTATTCTTTTAAGCGTTTTTTCGTTTCTTTCAACTTGTATTAGAAACTCGGCGTCAATTTGAGACCGGTCTAATATTATACTAATAGTGACTGACGTCAAGGTCATTATTGGAAATTGTCTCCCCGTGTATCTGGCGCCTCAAAGATAATGGGGTCACGACCTTGACCTTTCTGGGTCACGTGACGTCATCGATCACGAGATTATTCTACTCGCGGTGGTCGACTTCCTATGGGTAGTCCATATTGACCATGCGTCCATCTAGCACCGTTATAGAGATATGGCCGTTTGAAGTTCTTCCAGGAAGGCTCTTCCAGGAACAGAGGTCGGTCGTCGGTCGGTCCTCAATATTACACTGATTTCATACATGTATACGTTACGTTAGAAACGTAGCGCGCGAGGACTAAAAATAAATCTAAAACCAATATTGAATTAATATCACTCATATGGTCGGTGGTATAGATATCGATATCCTCGAGGATTTTCGGATACCGCACAGCTCTAATATTTTATAGCCTATACTATGCGTATGGTCGTTGGCCTATCCTATGATCACTTCTATTCAGTTTTGCGGCGTAGGTGAACGTTAGCGTTGCTAGCTTATAGGCCTAGTCGACATTATCGGTTTAACCGTCAGACGACACCTGTGTACAGTCAACACGAGTATCATCATTGGGATGATGCGTGGATAAGCGTTGATTCGACGAAACCTGTCGACGCACCTGTTCCAACAGAGCGCCGTCTTGGCGACTGATGACCGAACTATACTGCTGTCGGCGACGAGGGCTCGCTATGATACTTAAAGGTGAAGTGGTTAGCGACTGATCTGTTGAGAACGTAAGACATATTTGCTCTGTGTGTCACCGGATGTTGCGTCTTCAGGGCGCTGAAATTAACGGAGGAGCGTTTCATTGGCCGTCGACGACCGTCTAACTACAGTTTAGGTTTAACTCAATTCTTACATCGCGAAGTTGAGAACTCTGCCAACATATTGTGCGACGTACGTTTGACCTATGATATTTTGATAAAGGGGAGTTTGTGACTCTCCGTTCACTTCCCCCGTGTCCGTTTTCTCGAGAAGCCTGAAGCCGCGTTTCTCGGACCTACGATACATCCAGAGTGTTACTCTCATCTGCATGCGGCGATTTTGTGGGCATGATCTAAATACTCGTGACACTGTTGGACCGGCGCAGTGACTGTTGGTTGTGGTTATTGGATCGTTTCTGATTTCAACCGAACGATTGTAGCTGGCGTACCGAAGCAGAACATCCAAATTGGTCGATCGATTAAATCCGTATAGCAGAGCCGCGTACAGCATAATTTCCCAGTGACTCCGTGGTTAACTGGAGGTGGTATATCGCCTATCATATACGGGTTATAATGTGCGCCGACGTGGTCCGACTGTGCCTGTGCGCCAGTAACAGTAGTAACGTCAAACCGGAAGTCATCGGTCCACCACGTTCAGCACACAGGGCGACAGCGTCGGGGCGTAGAACGGCGCATCGAGGAGCCAAACGAGGTGATAACAACTTAATACACTAATATCACACACCGCATCGCATCATCGCATCAACGTAGGCTACTCGTAATGCCGAACGTCGTCATTATTTACGTGCGCAATCACTGCCAGCATACAGGCCCTGCGGTTCAATGACAACCCATGCAATGATCAGTCGGTGGCGGATCTGGGAGGGGGCGGACGTGCGGCCGCCTTCTCCCCCCTTGACCCCACTTTATATGTTGTGCCGAACTGCTAATTAATAAGTTCATGTATCAGGAAAATGTTTAAAATTGTTGCAACCAGCTGTTATATTTTAAGGCTAAAATGCACCGAATTCGAGTTCGGCTGCGGCTCTGCCCCAGACCCCGCCGGAGGAGCTCACAGCGCTTTCCCAGACCCTCTAGCTGGATTCAAGTGGTCCTATACTCTCTAAGGAAAGGGGGAGCGGAAAAAGAAAAAGTGGGAGGGTAAGAAAAGGAAAAGGGAAAGGGAGGAAAAAAGAATAGGAGAGGGAAAAGAAAGGAGCGAGAAATGAAGGGGAAGGAACGAGGAAAATATTTCCCCCTTGTCTAAAGCCACTGTGATCAGTGATTGTGACAATTTGTACTCAGCGGTGTAGCGGGATATGGATGTAGAGGGGGTGAGTGAGTAAGGTTTAACGTCCCACCCGACACAGTATAGGTCATTTCGGGGACAGCCTTTTCAGGCAGAATGCACACAAACACATAATAATGGAACGGTAGGGCCTAAGTGTAAACTTTACAATAAACAGAAAGTTTAACCTTTACAAAAAACACAAAACACAAAAACGAGCTTAACCTAAAATTGTAAGAACTCCATTATACGCGTGCATATGTAATTAACATAACGGTAGTTCTAATAATCTTCCCTGTTGTTCTCCAGACAGTCATCAGTGTGATAATGCTGTCTATTGGAAAAACAGGGGATGTAAAGGGAAAAATTTAAAAGTAGTTGTGAGGAAAGGTTTCCTTCCGACCAGGGAAATGGTCTGGCGAGAAGGCTGTTCCCTCACTTCGAAATTTTTTTTTGATTTTGTGTGAACATTTTGACACTATTTTGAGTAACTGATTAGGCACCTAGAGAGGCACGTGGCCCATGTGCTTTCCTCCATTTGGCTACGCCAGTGTTTGTACTAGAGTAATCTGTGACGTAGTAGGCCTACTTACTTTCTTGACTTTCCAGTTCTAATTTTTTAGGACTCGGACTCGAAACTCACTGGACTCACTGTATTCACATACTAACGAGAGAGTAAGTAAAGTAAAAGGCTGTCATTTTCTGGTTCTTTATGTATTGGGGGATAATTATCACGTATATATTTTATCTGCGTATTTGTGTTTAATGTGCCTATATGGACCACGTAGGCCTAGGCTACTCAAGTCCGGTAATGGACTCGACTTAACAGGACTCTGTACTACCTGTAGGCTATACATGCCTATGTCTACCATACTGTCTAGAGTGGTATAACGTGTCGATAACCTACCAGTGCAGTCATGCGTGACCAAACAAACGACAGTGAAGGCCACATGATTGGGGAGTTTACGACGCTCTCCAGATCCTATAGTCGTCTGGGAGGGGGATCCCCTGTCCATTTCCCCGTTGACCAGCGTCCTGGCAGCGTGCAATAAATGTCAGTTAAACCACGGTCTGGAGTGTACATATTTGTTTTAACGCTCACTTTTTAAAACATACATTAGGCCTGTGTAGGTAACTGACGCCAAGTTGAGCTACTCGGCGCTTTTGTTGCCTTCAGCTGCTGTGTAGGCCAAAATAATACCCGCACATGCGCAAAAAGTGCTAATTTGCACATCACCGATGGTGACGGATGTACCGGTATAATGGTTTCACCACTGAGCAGTATGATATTAGCCTATTTGACGATTTTACTTGTAAAAGTGTAGGCTACATGCGGGCTTGGTGTACAGTGGTTTTAGTCAACGATGTTACTCTACGCCGGGCAAGATTAGTGTTTTGATGGGTGACCTTCGACATGTAACCAGCCACCCAGGTCAACTCAGCCTGACCATCCCTTCGTGGGTAGGCGCAATGAGTACCAGCAAAAGCTGGGACATAAGCAGGCATCGCGCGATGAACTAACCCCGTATCCCTGAAGGGTCTCGCAGTGTAGACTGGTGTCTGGCTGAGGATGAGTAAACGGAGATCAGCGATGCGCGGTTTATGGCTTGGGATTGACTGGATCTTTACGTTGAAATACACTCTGTTTGTGGCGCCGCTGTCATCGCGAAAGTACTTCACTTGAAAGTCTGAAATAGGCCCAGCAATTTGGGCAGACCCGTTGAAAGCCACAGCGGGGCCCGGAGAAACATTCTCGCGGGCCCCTCTGCGGAGAAACTTTTTGAATTTTTCTTGTCAAGTTGGCGCATGTTGGTGTACTTTATACACCGTGGGCCATAAAAACGCGGCACTTTACTTTTGTCCATATCTTCACCAATTATTGGCCGATTTAAAATTTTTTTTTCACTAGCACACTCCGCAGACAATTTGCAATAGGGCTTAATGTGGTTATTATATATTTCACTACACCGTTAATGCGTCTTTACACTAGCTTGTGAAACATAAATGTAAGAAGATCCAACGATAATAACAAACATATAAGTAAATAAAAACACAGCAGACCAACATTGCGGTGAATGATCCGTATGACACTAGACTGTGTTAGACCCACACAGTCTAGTGTCATACAGATCATTCACCGCAATGTTGATCTGAAGTGTTTTTTTTTCAATTTTACCAGAAGGTCCGTTTGCTTTTATCGTTATGCATGCATATTTCGTTCATATTTTACAAGGTAGCGTAAAGACGCATTTATGGTGTGGTGGGATGTATAATAATCACATTATTGCCAATTGTCCGGAGAGTGTGCCAGTAATAGAATTTTGAAAATCGGTCATTAATTGGCGAAGATATGGACAAAAGTAAAGTGCCATGTTTTTTAATGGCCCGCCCTGTATTTTTGAGAGACAGCGGGGCCCCCAAACGTCGCGTGGCCCGAGATAACTTACTCACTCTCTCGACGGACCTGAATCTGGGGTTAGAGTTAAGGCAAGGAAGTCTTATATAGATATATATGCAGAGTTCCATGGTTAAGGTGGATTCTGATAGAAAACTTTTGCGATAGACTTCTCTGGTTTCAGTTAGACCTATAGCTTCAATTAGCTTCACTTTCATGTATAGTAGGCTGTGAGGCCTACATGTCTGCAAAGTTCGGCCATGGCTGGAACCAATGTCGCCTTCTATTGTACTACTACATACTGGACTATGTACACTCGAGAGTAATATGTAGAGCCTAGACCTGCACAACGTGACAATAAAAATACTCTTAACAAGCGTTAGATTTACTGCGATGTAAGCCCATATTGCAATAGTTCGATTTCTCGTAAACCTGTGCAACAAGCGGCACAACGCCTGGACACTCGCGCACTTTTTTTCAGCGTGAATGCCGTGCCGTGGATTTAGGCTACTGTAATCTTCGATATGCAGTGGCGTCGCGTCAGGGGGAGGGGTGGGTACTGGATCGGCGCAGTTGCAATTGCCCCCTTTTTAAATTTTAGCCTGTCGCTAAAGTTTCTTAATTTTTACTCGCAACAGCTACATGTATGTTTCTCGCGTCTTAGCCGTGGTCCGGGCGTCCGTCCGTCTGTCTGCCCGTCCGTGTGTCGTCACACCCTTGAGCCCTGTCACAACGGTGCAAGCTAGGATAACAAAATTTTCACTGTGGGCTGCCCCAAGGACTCTAGTTTGTAGCGACAAAATTTCGTGCCTCTGGGTGAGGAGGTTTCCCTCGAGCTAACCCCACAAAAAGTCGTTATTTTGCTGCTATTGGCTCGTATAGTGAAAACGGTTGTAGATGGGTACAGATTTCTGCATATCATAACAAGCACTGGTGACTGGCTTTTTAAATTTCTCAACATCGATGACCTTGAACAACCTTGAACCTTTAAAATGAGAGTTTTTGGTGAATTTTTCGCGATTTTGGGCTGCGACACACATTTTAAGAGTGAATTGCCCAAGACAGCCTGAGAAAGAAATTTTCAGCGGTAACCGTAGATTTTAGCAGTCCAATCACTAATTTCCTAAGTTCAAGGAGGCCTGCGCACGCGGGCGTCAAATAGAGCTACCCACAAAAAATGGTTATTTTATTGCTATTGGCTTCTCTAGCGTGGACACGGTAGCACATAGGCCTAGGTACAGACATGCTGCTTATCATAACAATTACTAACGACGAGCTTCTTAGTGGTGTCAACATCGATGACCTTGAATGACCTTAAACCCGCAAAATAGTTTTTTTTGCAATTCTCGGCTACAGTGCACATTTTGAGAGTCAATTGCGACGAAATAGATGAAGATAGACCACTAAGACCAGGGCAATCTGCAAACAGTAACTGCTATAGGCTGTCGCGCGTCTCAGGAGCTTTGCTCAAATTACTTGTTTTCCAACAGTGCTAAACCGGAGCTAAAAATTATCATTTTTGGAGAGTTAAGGGAGGGGCAAAATTGCAATTTTGAGCACCGATAATCTCATCGGCATTTCGGGAATTAGCAGCTGTCTTTCGGAATGTGCCAAATATCCCTTTCCCCCAATTTTTTTAACCCACGTCGCCGCTGCAGCTTGCTGTACAACAAATTCACAGTGTCAGCAAATCCAAACAAGTGGAGCTTTCACTTAACACTGTTCAGTGCCTTGAGTCTGTGTGTTGTATGGCTTGAAGGACGTGTGGCTTGCTGAAAGTCATTCTATATAAACATCTACCTATTTCACAGAAATTTACTATAGGGGCCCGACCTCACTTGGACCACAGAACCCGGAAAATGGCGTGTGAAACGAAAATCAGAAATACTATGGTGACACGATAGGTCACGAACGATTTTGATTTTAAATATAAGCTTGTTATTAACAGTAGCCAGCAATAATTTTACGTCTCCTCAAAGGAATATTCAATGAAATTCTTCGCGTCTAATTTCACAGCTGTAGCTGTTACACAGCATTTACAACACACATTTGCATCGGCCTAACACCACCGTTAAAACTGCCCAACAGCGGACTGATAAACGTTAAAGTGGGGTTTCCACTCAACTCAACGCATGCGACGCAACGGACGTAACGTAGGCCCACCCCGACGCAACCCATCTGACGCAGCTGATATAGATGAAGCAACGAACGGACATAACTGACGTAACGTAATTATAGCGAATGCAATTGAGGGAACGAACGCAATTAGCGATGAGACAAGCATCCGCCCTTTTGACATTCTGTCTTGTATAATAATAACCTCCGCCAAGGAGGTTATGTTTTTTTCCGGTTTTTGTTTGTCTGTGTGTGTGTGTGTACAAGATAACTCAAAAAGTTATGGACGGATCGTTTTTTTACAACACACATTTGCATCGGCCTAACACCACCGTTAAAACTGCCCAACAGCGGACTGATAAACGTTAAAGTGGGGTTTACACCCAACGCAACGCATGCGACGCAACGGACGTAACGTAGGCCCCCCGAAGCAACCCATCTGACGCAGCTGACGTAGCTGAAGCAACGAACGGACGTAAGTGACGTCACTGACGTAACGTAATGCAGCGAATGCAATTGAGGGAACGAACGCAACGAGCGATGAGACAAGCATCCGCCCTTTTGACATTCTGTCTTGTATAATAATTAATTAGCATTAAATTGTTGTACGTTTGTTTTTTTAAACACAGTGTTAATTGCAATCTGCTGTTATGCATTTGCTTTATTTGTAGCATGTGATTAGAACGTTTTGTTATGCGGCATTTAATTGCAAACGCAGATGACCGAGCAGCGGGGAGGGGGTAGCAAATAATTATTAGGACAGCCGTTGCGTCAACTACGCCAGCTACGTTTGATTCATAATTTTCTTGGAGTCGTATTGTGTTTCTTACATACTTTCTTGCGTACTTTGTTGTATGTGTTGCATGCGTTTCGTGCCTTGCATTCAGTGGAAACTCCGCTTAACGTCAAGCGAAGTTGCTGACCATCACGGGGGACATGGAAAGTCCATGTCCACTTTGTGATGTCACTAAGTTGGCTCGTAAAAATAAAGGAAGTAACTGACGGTTGTGACATTTTGCAAACGTCATTTCCTTAAATTTCTGTAAACGCTTGTAGCAGTTTAATAATTATTTGATAGCTTCAGCATAGTCAATTTGCCATTAAAAATCATTCATGACCTATCGTGTCACTCTGTAGTTGCTCAATTTTTAGTAGTGTTTGATTTTTACGTCACATTTTTCCGTTGGTTGATGCCTTCAGTTTGAAAGCGAAGTTGATAAAACTGCGTTAAAGTTTATCAAAATAAAATATTATCTTTTGATATTTTTACAAACTGATGCTGATATGATGTTTGTACTGTATATTGTATATTCACAGATGAAGCGCTGTTGGACGCATGCCAATGGCTGATTGCTGCTGGGTTTCCACAATACGTTCAACTACTGCTTGGTAAGATAGCCAGTTCCGTTATTTATTTATGGTGATATATACTAAAGAGGCTCAGTAGTAGGCCTACTCTTCTCTGAAAGGCAGGTAGGCCTAGGTTTATAGCCAGTGGCGTGCATCGATATAGGGGTAGTTGTTTCCTTTAAATTTTAGCCTGTGTATTTTTTTCCTAAAAACATTTTGCTTAACAGTACAGAGCTTAAGGCTGAACGCCGACGCTGAATTGCACATTTTAAAGAAATTTATTGACAAAATTTTGAGTACCGATCTATCGGAAATTTTCAGCTTTCTATCACAGAAATGCAGCTTCCTTCTCCCAACGTTTTTGATCTACTGTATTGTGAAGAGCAGTGGGAGTATTAAACTTTGCTGTCATTGTTTTTTGTCACTTTTCCTGTTTTGTCTTTTGTTTTGAAAGCTCTTAATTGTAGGCATTGAGTTTGAACAGAAATTCTATTGACAAACGGACCAACATGTCGAGACAAAGTCTTGAATCGTGACGATTGTATTCAACGTTTTGACTCGACGTATTTTCTAAGTCGCAGGTCTATCGCTATGAATCTTGCCATATTTGCATGCTAAAGGCTTTGGGTGTGTATAGCTCTTTATTGAAACCCATCTACGGAGCGTAATCTGCCATATGGGATCACACAATGTTTATATTTGCCGCCGGACACAAATGAACGACTAAGCGTGCACTGCCTAACCCCAGTCAGATAGAAATGTACACTCGATTTACCTACCCCGGAGAGACGGAACGCTGATTGGACATTGGTGTTGGTTATATACCGAGAGGGTTTACCTGTTCGCAAACAGGAAGTAACCACTTGATAGCGACTCGACGAGGAGTCGAACCCAGGACTGTTTGATCGTAAGTGCATCGTCCTTATTGTCGTTGTTGCTATGTTTGCATCGCGTCGGTGTGTGTGCTTATACAGAAGGTCAGCTGAGTACGGACCATGTCGAGTCACTCTCTACCGACCATCCGTTCATTGACTCCGACTTGCTCCAATCCGCTCAAACGTTAGTTAGTTCTGCTCTTGCGTTTCTTGTCGAAAAATAACGTTTATTTTTGACACGCTACAGCCATGCTGTAGGCGTCTATGGCACGATTGTCACCTGTCGTCTATCGTAAAAGGTAAAAAAGGTAAAGGTCGTCAATTTGTATAGCGCATCGTTGCGAGCATGCGCACGCCTCTAATGCGCTTTCGTCACTAACCAGAGCCGCCTGCCGCACGGCCACCGTGTGCAGCCTGTAGACACAGACTGGCGCAGCGGCCGGCTAGGCAACCCCAGTTAGCTGTACCAAGATCCCCACTTTCTGTAACCCATGTGAATGAGTTACTACTCATTTTACCGTTCCACGGAGGGTAGAAGGCTGAGTCGACCTAGCTGGCAGGCTTCGCACCGAGATGGTTTAACTGCCAGCAGGCAGTAACCCATCGCAGTACTAACCGGGCCCGGCGTAGAGTAACTTCGTTTCAGCCGAAACGCGTTACCAACTACGCCACGCCACCAACCAACGTCTGTAAAGGATGTACCCTGGCTAACAGGTAGGTCTGGTGGGAAAACTTTTACATTAATAATTAGCTATGAGTCTTAGACCTAGGCATACAAAACTTCAGTGATCTAGTGCAAGCGGAAAATTTTCAAATTTTGGGTTGAATAGAGGGTGTAGGAAAAATGCGCATTCTCAACGGAAAACTAGCCATATCTTTGAGACGGTGAGAAATATGGCCAAGGTTACTACTAATCACTAATAGGAAGTGGCATACGCTCTTGCAGATGACGTGAAAAAAATAGACTTTCTATGATTTCTATGATGCGGTCGGCGTGGTGTAGTGGTAACGCGTCTGATCCAATCAGCGAAGTTACTGTACGCCGGGCCCGGTTAATACTGCGATGGGTGACTGCCTATGGGCAGGTAAACAATCTCAGGATGTAACCAACCGCCTAGGTCAACTCAGCCTTCCATCCCTCCGGGGTAGGTAAATCGAGTACCGGCCTATTTGGCTGGGGTTAAGGCGGGGCGCGTTCACCTCTGTCGGATGGCAGGTAACACTGTGGGATCCCATATGACAAGTGACGCTCCGTAGCTCTGAGATGGGATCATTAAGAGCTATATGCACCTTTAACCTTTTAACCTTTAGAGGTAACTGACAACCAGTACGGTCGACTATCCTAGCGACATCTGGGCTTCTTGTTTGCAGTGCTGTTAATTTTGGCTCAATGCACTTTTCTGTTGCAAGTTTTGTATTGTTGTATTTCGCAGAAAACTTTTAAAAGATTTTCAAATATGAGTGATTTTGTCTTTGCCTATATACAGGGTGGCCCAAAAGTAGTAAGCTATTCCAGTTTGTCCATATCTTCGCTAAATATGGATCAATTTTCACAATTTTTACCCGTAGACTTTGTAAGAAATTTGCTACTCAGTAACATGCACACCACACTTATTATATCGTCTTGTAAAACATGAATATGAGAAAACAAACAATATTGACAGATGAGCAGAATTTCTAATGGTACATCTTAAGGTGTTTAACTAAAATGTTGAATATTAGTTATGGTAAGTGCCAAAAAGGTTTAAATATAGCCACAAAGTAAGTTTTCGTCTTTCAGCAAAATAGTGCACAGCTCGTAAGGCTACACAATCAAAATACAATGCTCATGCAATTAACTGAGCAAGATTGCAGCCACCAACGAGCATTAATGTAGGCCTGCATTAAAAATTAGGACACATTAAAACTGTTCAGAATTATTTTAAAAGGTGTTCAATATGTCCTCCATTGACAACACCATGGCTTTTGACACTTACTGGCACTCATACTCAACATTTCAGTTAAACGCTTTAAAAAGTTATCACGATTTATTGTGCATCTGAAAATATTATTGGTTTCCGAATAGCTATGTTTTACAAGGTAATGTAGCGACATAATAGATGTGTTGTGCATGCCACTGAGTAGCAGAGACTACTGGTAAAAGATTTTAATAATTGGTTAATATTTAGCAAAGATATAACTAATAACGATAGATAATAATAATAAAAAAAATAATAATGATGACAAAAAATACAGTTCGTCAAATGTCCATTTCACAACAAGCATGAGCCTAGATATGGCCAAATGTAATAGCTTACTATTTTTGGCTACCCTGTAGATGTAGTTAGTCTGTTGATCTGTGATCTGTTAGACGACTGAAGGTTCTGCTGCAATACGCCGGCGTGAAGGTGAATTCTTCAGCCACTCGACAGCTCGTACGTTTTTTGTTAAGCTTATTACTAATTGGTAGTTTTATTTTTTTCGTATTTTTTACTTCTGGTGATGTGTTTTATTTGTGAAAGCATTTCCGATTTCAAATGGATATTTTGATAACAAAATGCTATGATCAATCAATCAATACGCGATGCCGTACTTACAGGTAACTTGACTTGACTTGAGAGGCTTGCTTTTGCAACAGTCTGCGATTGAATCAATGTACATAATATTTTTAACAGTGTGAAAAATGTACAGTTGTACACTTTAAAAAGCGTTGCAGAAGTTAAAGACACTGCTTTTGAGCGTAATTTAGAAACAGAAACTGTTTTGGATTGTCTATACAGCAAACGCGTGAAAACTCAGCCTATTGTCTATGTGCTTCTGATAATTGTGTTTATGAGATAAAAAAAATCATAAAACACTCTACACCGTGTTTCAGAAAGCAAACTAGTATGAATGTATGAATTCATTGTTATCAGCGGCCAAACTACGACTTCTGCATTTCACAAAGTAGGGTAGCAGCAGTATTAATATGAGGCGGCCAAAACTAAAGCTGTTTACGTCAAGTTTCTTTATGACGCTGCTTGCCAAGGATTATTAAAATCGGTTACTGTTTCACGGAGCTATTCAGACAATAAAAGTGGCTTGCTGTTTTTAGACACGGTGTATACAGGGTGGTCCAAAAACGGATACCCAGTTTTATTTTGGGAATAACTTCGGTAATTCAGCACCGATTTTAACCAATCTTTCACTGTTACAAGCAGAAATTTATAGCGCGTAAACGTAAAGTTCCTTCACCCACCGCACCTTTATTGTGTGACCACATTACCTAGCAAAACAGTTCTCAGTTCGTAAGCCCGTGATCAAACAGCGATCATCCTTTGTTATTCTGCC
>Ga0209671_1002975_pt1 | contig 16008 bp, 12 predicted proteins | sample WorMetHERISLAND2_2_FD_187401 | JGI IMG/M metagenome (GOLD analysis project Ga0209671, IMG submission 187401) | Marine gutless worms symbiont microbial communities from Max Planck institute for Marine Microbiology, Germany - Olavius geniculatus... | ecosystem: Host-associated > Annelida >...
AAACTGGGCTTAGTACTGACCACCGTGCAAAATTTCACGCCGGTCAGCCCACGTATCTTGGAGATCTCGCGTTGAAAATAAAACATTTGGGGTAAAACTTAAGTCCTCCCGAAAACTATCGTTTCCGGGCGGACTAATCAGTTCAGTTTAGTTCAGTTTACTTTTTTCGCTCTGTACGCGCCTTCAGCAAATATACAGCCGTGCATGAAATAAGCAAATGTGGCAATTAGTTACAGACCCACGAGATCTCAACATCTTATCGTGCACTGAAAAAAGATTGCCGAAATGCTGACCATCGATTTTTTCCGTTTAAAGCTCGCAACGGCTAAGGCCGATTAAGCCTGCTTATAAAAAGACGTCCAAAAATCTGAATATGGTAAATAAGACACAATAAAGTTGGATTTCCATGCCTAAAGAGTTTTACAGATCTGACGCGTGTTAATTTCCCACTGTGCTCTGTCCGCATGTCATGGCTTACGTGAAACGAAACAAAAACGAGAAAAAACGTCGTTTTGTTTCAGGCGCCATCTCATGCTAAACAGCCTAGAACAAATTCAAATTTATTCGGAGTTATTTCAGTGTTTTATTTTTGCTTTATCTTTTCACATTCGAAGACAGCCAATAACATTTATTTCAAGGTTTGAAACAGGCTATAGCCGAGTGTACCGCGTGATGGCTGTGGGCGTGGCCTTTGACGTATTCGACCCATCGTCTGAAGTCGGCCATGCGTTCTGGGTGTTCTCGCAAAAACCTCTCTGCCTCCTGAGTTGTATCAACAGTCGACGCATGCTCCACCGCCTTGCGCGATTCTGAGCAAATAACAGCCAGTAAGTAAATAAGTATGAAAGTAGGAAAGTAAGTGACATAGCACGTTAACTGTAAATACCTCCAGACACGCTCGGTGTGTTAGTAGAAAAAAAGTACTAGAATGGAGTTGGCGTTTGATAAGCATAGTGTGCTGTTTAAAATGACTTGTTTACTTATTTACTTACTTAATCAGTTTATTGAACCTCTCTATATTTATCGGTCATTTTGAAGGCTTGCATTTCCAGTCGACTAGAAGACTACTTGCCAAATTTGTTTATTTTTATATATTTGCCCATTTATCGATATCTGCCTATTTGCAAATTTAGGCATGCGTGTGAGTCTACAGATATTTCCAAAGGCCAGATCGTCTTTTGGAGATAGGCTTCCGCAAAAATTACAAAGCAAATTTATGAGAAAAAAGAGAGAGGCAAAGGCTTGCCTAGTTTTCAGGCGCTTAAGTGGCGTGAAAGAAATACGAGTTTGCGTTAAAAATAAAATAGCGTAAACTTGTTTGTGCCCAATTTAATGCCGATATACAATTATTTATCTAAAGTTACAAGCCTTAAAACAAATTGGTTTCGTTTTTAGCAATTGCTTTTCGTTCCGCAAGTCTGTTGTCTACTAAGCCTAACTTAACTGTCATATTATAACCGTAATGCAGAATATTTTTGATGAGATCAAGATTTGATTCACATTAAATCGCAGTGCCATAAAAAAGAAATTTAATCCATTCGGCAAGAAAAAAAGAGGATCACGTTTTACTCAGCTTTTACAAACGTTTTTGGTCATTTCTTGACAAAAACGCTCATATAACGCTTTTAATGAGTTTTAGCGCTTGCTACACAACAAAGAAAGATTATTGGTTAAACGAACGAATGCGTAGCTTAGACGGACAAAACAGTCAGACGCGAGCCTGATTGACTAACAGACCGGAGTTGTAGACGACCACACCGGGAACGCTGACGTCACGGCTTAGTGCGTACATTCGGCTCAGACCCTCGGTCTTAAAGCGAAGTCGACAGAAGTCCGACCTGCTCTGTTCGTGCACGTTCGTTCCTGTAGACAAAGAAATTTATTCGACAGCCGCAATTAACTGATGCTTGATCAAGTAACAGTACGACGATTTAAATACGGATGGTTTAGTAAAGTAACGGTAGAATGTCGGATTTACGATAGAGATGTCGCGGGTTCGACTCCCAGTCGGTCGCTGCTACTTGGATGGGTGACTCTCTGCGGAAACGTAGCCCAAACGATCTCGGTATATAACCAACGCCAAAGTCAACTCGGCCTTTCATTTTCCAGTTACAGGCTTTTCTGGCTGGGGTTAGAACGGGGCGCGTTTATCTCTCTAGGGTGACAGATGACACCGTGTGATCCCATACGGCAGGTGACGCTCCATAGCTCTGCAACAAATTTTCCATAAAGAGCTGTACACGGCTTATAACCTTTAACTTTTAACGAAAAAATACAGGCTTAATCTTTTGACTGTTTAACTTAAAAGTGCGCACGTCGGTTACTCTTGTCTTTCAGAATGTTTACATCAATTAAAATTTTCTACACACCTTAGTTTTCGAGCTAAAAGCCTGTGCGGAACGGACAGACAGACAGACGGACAGACAGGTTGTCGAGCAAAATTTTTAATGCGGCGATTTTGCGGCTTATATCAATAATTTTCGACATTTTATGTGACAAAGTCGTCATAGCGAACTTTTCGTCAACCCTCCACAGATGCCTTTGTACAACAAAACAGCTAAAATCACAGAGTGTAACGTACTAACGTTTACATTTCAAACAAGATAACGCAGAACAAAATACTGGAGACTGATGATTGTAAAGACTTCTAATACAAAATAATATAAACTACGGCAACGTGTAGATTATACTAAACTTTGACAAAGTCGTATTTTCCTCCTTGTCCTTCGTGTCCGACACAATCCGCGTTCCAATGTAAGAAGATATCATGACCAATTGTCCCTGTGTCTCAAGCCTGGCGCGTTCTGTATCGGCGGCTCTGCTTTTTTAATACGTAGTCGAAACCAGTAGTCAAAAAAGTTTAATGTTCCAATGTTGAATAAAGATATCATGACCCAATCGCCTACCTAAGCACTGGCTGGCAGTGAAAACAGTTAACATACCGGTAGCCAACCAGATGCAGTTACGACTCGGTATTAGGCCTACATCAAAACCAGAATAGCCAGACGTCTGATATTCTACACTGATACTAAAAAGATATCATGACCACGGCCTTCGACACTGATTGTGAGTGGAGAGGTCTGTGCGCCCACTGAGCTGCGGATGTAAGGAAGTAACAACGCTGTACCGTCGCGACCGTCAATGACAGTTGTCTATAATTCACATGACAGCAGTTTGTTTATATCAGATTGCGATTGGCAAACATTGTTAAATTACTAATACCCCGTTTACACGATGAAGCAAACATGAGGCAAACTTAGAGCACACGTCGTGCACGTGTATATCGAATACGTTTGTTTCATGTATGCTTCATCGTATAAACGGAGTATAACTGACGATCGCGTTGCAAATTGCGGCCAAACTGCCTTAGATACCTACGTGGTTACTATTAAGAACCTATAGCAACTTATCAACGCCATATCTAAGAATACCACCGTAAGCACAGTACGTTACGGACAGACGACAGACGGACAACAGGTCGTACCATAAGCGCAACCTTTAGTACGGTCGGCTAAAAATAAACAGATCACGGGTTCCGAGAGACAGAGCAGCATGCAGTAAGTAAGTAAGGTACTAACTTAGGAAACTTATAAAGCGCGATAACACTTAAGGCGCGTACAGGACGACGTAACGGAACTGCGCTAAACTGACATGGTTTAGTTTTTGACGAACCGACCAATGGGCAAGCAGTAATACATTACAGTAGGCACCGACTAACGGCGTCCGTGGCGTACGCGTCAACCAATGATCAATAAGCTCGTCCTGCGTGCCCATTGGTCAGCTCGTCAAAAACTAAACCTGTAAACCGTGCCAGTTCAGTTCAGTTACGTCACTCTGTATGCGCCTTTAGACACAGTACATGTATGCCTCGTTCTCGACACTCAAATAGAAATGTTAAACTTGCGTAGGCTGCGTACGATAGAATGGTAGTAGACGGGAAAGCCGGGACCGTATTGCCAGTGTACAATGAAATCAGGCACGTCGTCGTCGTTGTAATAACCTGGTGCCGGAGTACTAAACACATACATAAATTGCTAACAATTAGTTAAATATTTTCCACGGCTATTTAGGCCGTCCGGAACGGTAGGCTAGTTCCTGTAAGGCCTTATGTGTTAACCTAGTTTTATGTTAACTGTTCGTTTTTATTAGAACCAACCAAAGCCAAGAACAACACATTCAGTTTAAAGAAAAAAAATGGAATTTTGAGCACTCATAATCTTTTCTGTCGGCAATTCGCATTATTGTCTGTCAAAATTCTGTCTGTGGGAATATTGCAACTTCTTGCCCGATACTTTTTAAGCTACGACGCACGACAAACAATTATTAAATAGGGTGTTTACACGATCGAGCAAACATCGAGCAGCTAGTTTGACATTTGTGGTAATTAGCATTCTAATTAGAAGGGCGGGCGGGTTGTAATTGGAAGGCCTATATAACACGTGATCAGCTGCGGGCTAAGAGCCTAAACCTATGCCTACATTTGAGCCAGGGGCGGGGTTCCAATAGGCCTGCTTGAACCAGCTCGATGTTTGCTCGATCGTGTAAACACCCTATAACACTCACGCGTAGGTTTCAGAGGACGGATAGGTGAAGTTCCAGAGTACGTCGTAGGTCTGTCCATCGAGAGCGATGACTGAGGAGTTGTAAGTCGCAAACACGATGTCAACGACGTCGTCTCCAGTTAGATCCAATAGGACGGGCGGAGTCATTATGCCTTTGTGCGTGCTGCGATAGACCGCTTTCGCCTGCGCACATCGTCAACAGTAGAGGCCTACAGAAACGCTCACCATGCTTTCGCAATGTACAGAGTAGACCAAAAATGGCACCGTTTATTATACGCCTTATAACTTCACCAAATATTACTCGATTTTCAAAATCTTTTTACCACCAAAATCAGGAAACAATTTACAATAAAACAATCACTATAGATCCCGCCACATCTCAAGTGTGTCGCTACACTACATTGTGAAATGTCAGACGACGCACTCAAGCCGACGACGCCACTGACCAGTTGCGTGATCAACGTTGATCGAGCCTGGCATGTGGACCCCAAATAACCCGGACTTGAATCCAGTCGATTATGCTGATCGGGATTCCCTTCAACAGAGAGCCTATCAATGTTGACGATTTACGACAGTCAACCAGCTAAAAAAGCCATTGTCACAAAGTAGGGCAAACTGTCGCAGCGTTTGATTAATCGCGCCATCGGTCTGTGGCGTCGCAGGCTTGAGCGAGTCATCCAGCAGCAAGGCGATGTGAAAACTGAGATGTGATTTTTAGACAATAACTGAGACAAAAAAACATGTTGTGTCCGTTGCTAATTTCTTAAAATGTGTTGTTACAGAAATCGTCTTGTTTTTAACTGTTATTCTTAAGACACTGACATTTCACAAGCGACACACTTTAGGTGTGGTGAAATCTATAGTGATAGTTTTATTCCAAATTGTTTCCTAATTCTGACGGTAAAAAAATTGAGAATCGGTTAATATTAGGTAAAGTTATAAAACGTACAAAAATAATGTCATTTTTGGCCCACCCTGTAGTCTGCAAAATACGTGGTATAGCCGTCGTAAGTTGTCCGTCAGTCTGTTACGTAATTAACATCTTCAATTTGCAAACTGTGGTCAGCCGCAGACTCCGCAGGGTGTCAACCTACGGAAGCCGTGATTATGGACATGCTGGTCCATTTACTTGGAACGCTCTTCCGAACATTTTTAAACGCAGCATACATTCTTAGCGCATTAGGGGGTTAATCTTAACGTTATGCACTAAACAAATTCATTTTTAATTACTTATTTACTAGCTTACTTATTTATTTACTTATTGTGGCTATATACAGGGCGAACCAAAAAGTAAACCTCATGCGTTTATCTATAGATCTTCGCCAAAAATATTTATTGATTACCAAATTTTTTACAGGCATATTCTGTGTAACTAACCGCTTGCTAAATATCTTGCCGTACCTTACGAATTATGAAATGTATAGCGAATACACATATGTGGACAAACGTTAGAAGCGTAGGCCTACTTTTTGGTCCGCTATGTAGGCTGGGTTAGTTCGGCTGAAATTGCTTTAAAATCAGATATAACTTAGCGTTTTCGCTTCTCGGCGCTGAAACATCGGTGACCCGACTTTATGAAAATTTAAAGATTAAAATTGTACTAATCGTCGAAATATTTTAACGATTTATTGCGCGATTAATCGTTATTATGAGCAGATTTATTAAAAATATTAATGAAAACAATTAAGTCGAACCTGACTCATATGTCCGGAGTAAAGCTGTGTGATCGGCAATGCCCATAGAGCGCCGTGATATGTCTCACCGCCCGTACCAAACAGTACGACGTCGGTGCCGTCCTGCTGTCTATAGACCACCGGCGAGTAATAGCTCTCAGCCGAGTCAGGTGCCCGCAGACTCCTCAATACTGACCCGTCTCTACCGCTCACCAACAGCAGGCTGGCCGCCAGACGGCTAGCACTGCCTGCAAACAGAATTTAACAGATTTAACACGCGAAATCCAGGGATTTCTTAATAAATTAATAACCAAAGCAGTTGTCTTGGTTTCGTGACCTAATTCTGACACTGCTATGCGCTTTTAAACTCGTATATTCACAGTACGGTACCGGATGCATTGTGCACGTGCTTGCGCTCTGACAAGTCACGGTAATAAACGAATATGAATAAATTAATCAATGGAATGGCTTCCTGGGTGTTAAAACTGCCCGTAATCTAACTCCACTCAAGTAAAGCAAGACGACCGAAACGTGACTCGAATCCGCGTACAACGCCCAGTCTCAGGCGGACGGAACATAGGGTCATGAAATTACTTAGGTTTCAACACGGTCTACTCTGTCTTTATGCCTTGTTACACTCGCATAAAAATAGCAGACCACTCAGGTCGTTGCATTTTTCTGACATATTGCAAATTTTCGACACAACAAAAAAATTACGGCTGCTGAAAATTCAAATTCGGTCCCTATATTTTCGCAAAATGGGGTTTTAGCCCTGAATTTTTCATTTTTGGACAAAAATTCTTCGACAATAAAAAGATTTTCCGACGGCTTTTCGACAGCACAAAACTTAGGGAGAAGGCATGTGCTTTTTCTCTCCCCCAGCCACGACAATATAATATTGGTGTTACATTTAAACGTTCACAGTCTTTTTTGGTGCAGCACGACATCCTCTGGCCGGTTACCGAATTCAGAAAGCCGTAGTCCTATTTCAAATCGGATAGGCTAATAGCTGCAAAACTGCGAAACGTTACGTTAGAGTTTTTTACACATTAATGTGAGAAAATGTACACGGGGTTCCCACATCTTTACTAAACATGTCCTGATCTAAGCTGATTTAAATCCGGTCCTGGACCGCTGTTACACTGGGACGTCGAGTGCCACAGAGGGGGCCCGGGAGAAACATTGTTGCGGGGTGGAGAGAAAATTTTTAAATTTTGTTTTTGGACTGGCGCATTCTGGTGTACTTCATATTTCTGAGCCACAACGGAGCCGCCCCAAACGGCGCGGAGCCCGTAGAGAATTTTTTCCCTTTTCATCTGTCAAGGGGCCTGCTGTTATAATGTAGCGACGACGTGATCTGACCTGGCTGGGCGAATGGATCTCCGCCGTGGATGTTGACGATGTCTGGAACGCCGTCGCCGTCGACGTCGTCGACAAACTGGCCAGTGTACAGGTTCATCACATTCATCACTACACCACCATCATCACTTTATCGTCGTCATCATCATCATCAGGAGCAGCAGCAGCTGCTGCTGCAGCAACAGTATTATTATTCAGGTTCATCACGTCTACTTCATCATCAGCAATGCTGTCGTCCTTATAGGTCCACAACAGTTCACCTGTCTTACCGTTAACCGCTTCGAACGTCTGCGTGCATCCAGACACAGGAGGCAATAATTATTTCAATTATTATGCCATAAACGCTGTCCAACGCAGCGACATGAGTACTGGCCTGACGCATAGATTACAACATAGGCCTACATGCACGTGTGATCTGTCACTATTCAGAAACTGACAAACTGGGGTAACGGCCTGATTCGATCTAAAGGAGAGTGAGGTCATTATGCAGTATCCATACTTGCAACGAGCGTTTTTGAAAATGATAAAATGATAATAACGTCCGACATGTCGACTTAAATCGGAGGTGATCAGTCCAGCAATATTGTAATACAGTAAAAACATTTAAGTTTGTTTATTGGGAGCGCAGGCGCATCATAAATCCCATCTTACTTGATTGATCAATTAATATTTAGCAAGGTTAATAATGTTTTTGTTAGGTTTTGCTTTTGGGGGTTGAAGCCGTTGTTACAAAAAAAAACAAATTGATAAATTCTGGAATTTTTGGTTAACTTTGAGTTATTAAATACTGTCCACAAGAAGTAAATATTCAAACATAATTATGCAAAATATCGGGTTCAAAGCTTTAAAATCTGAACCGTAATGAACCCTTTATTAACCAAGAAGCTAAAATTGAATTAAGTTTGGGATGGGGTTCTGGCTAGCTAGCTCTAGTTAGCGAAATGAGCCAGCTCGATGTTTGCTCGATGTTTGCTCGATGTTTGCTTGACCGTATAAACAGGATACAATGTTTAGTGATAACCACTTCACACCAACAACTCAACGCAACTCAACTGTTGAGTTGAGCTGAGTTGAATCGGGTTCGTAGGTGTGAATGGACCATGACGTACGCCGACTCTGCCAGCGATGATGCAGTCGTGGACGCGGTCGACGTTCAAGTCGCGGTTGCAGTTGACGGCGAACACTTCGTGTGCCGAGTAGTGGCGCCACAACTCGATTCCAGTACGACCGTCGACCGCCAACAGACCACCCAGACTATACTAGACCACCCACGAGCTACAGGCTCGACTCAGTGGATAAAAGACACAACAATGGACAACTCAGAAGATGTTCTCATAACAGTGGACAGGTTGATTGACAATGTACGTTGTGGTGTAGATCACAAAGCACCCAAACAATAAGGACAAGCAAGACGAAAATTGACCTAAACAAGACTGGACCACCCAAGAAGTTATAGCTACCAAGTGGGCACGTTGATTTTTAAGGCAGGTTGAGTTGGCGCTGTAATGTATAGCCACTGAGACAAAACTGGACCACCCAGAAAAAAACTGTTACAACAGTAGACAACTCTGCTGACCAGATACATGTATATAAGTGTAGTGTGAGACACAGACCACCCAGACAGGGCCGGACGCCGGCAAAGTAAATATCGCACACCACCTCCGGAACGTTGTAACCTTCTGCACCTAAATGCCGCATCGAGCAACGGTTTCCATAGCAATAATGTTTGCTGAGCCACGTTTGTTTTATCTATTACTGCCTGCGGAAACAACCGCAGTATTATTTTCGGCAGTGTCGCTATTATAGGGTGTTTACACGATCGAGCAAACATCGAGCTGGCTCAAGCAGGCCTATTGGAATCCCGCTCCTGGTTCAAAAATAGGCCTAGACTTAGCCTTTTAGCCCACAGCTGATCGCGTGTTATATAGACCTTCTAATTAGCATGCTAATTACCACAGAACGTCGAGCTAGCTCTCGAAGTTTGCTCGATCGTGTAAACACTGCAAGTTTTTGTCTGTCCAATGCTATGCATAGCATTGGACAGAGTATAAAATCACCTGAGCGTGCGTGCGTGCGTTCGTCCGTCCGTCCTACTTTTCTTAAACTATCTTCCATTACAGCCAATGGAGAGTTCAAAGCGGTATAACTCGGTCCTCGTAAGAGATAATTGCGCGCTGTTTGCACCTACCCCCGATTTTTGGCCCAGGCTATCCGATGGTGTCACCTAAATTTTCCCCTGCCGACCCCCGTTGTCATGGCAACGAATTTTGGAACAAAATTGATTATAACTCGGCTCCCGTGAAAGACAATTGCGCGCTGTTTGCACCTACCCCTTTTCTCGGGCTAGGGCTTTCCGACGGTGTCATTTAAATTTCTCCCCTGCCGATCCCCGTTGCCATGGCAACGAATTTTGGGACAAAATTGACTATAACTCGGCGCCCGTGAAAGATAATTGCGCGCTGTTTGCATCTACCCGCCTATTTTCTGGCCCGGGCTATCGATGGTGTCATTTAAATTTGTCCTATGACGACCCCTGTTGCCATGGCAACTAACCGTTCTTATTCAAAGACAAAATTGGCTGCAGCAGACATTGTTACATCACACATAATTTTTTCCTTGCACCAACTTTCTTTACCTGCCCGGAGGTATTCTGAACACAGTAAATAAATTTATTGTTATAAAATCAAATACCCAAAATTTAGACAAAATTCGACTAAAACAGCAAAAATCAGAGCAAAAAACTTCAACAGTTTACAAAGCTCTGTAAAGGCGATATGAGGGCAAATCTGAAATTCAACACGCGATGATATCGCCTGAAAAACATTTTTGCTGTTTTCGAGTTTTGACTCATATCGCTCTTACACAGCTTTGTAAACTGTTGAAATTTTTTGCTGTGATCAAGATTATAGGCCAAGGGTCAAAGTTCACATATTTTTTTGCGTTTTTGCTTGCATAATACTGCTGGCGCCCGTTGATGTATAAACATGTAGGTTACCTTGACAACCTTTAGAAGCCTATTTAATATCAAGGTCACAGGTCAAAAGTCAAGGTCACAAGTTTGTGTGCGTTTTGTCTGCATGATGCTCGCGGGCATGTACTTAGTAAGTAAGTAAGAGAAAATGTGAATTTATATAGCGCATATCGTTAAATCAGCTTCTAATGCGCTCAGCAGGAGTTTCACTTGTCTTGTTCAAAGGGGAAAAATAAAGTAGCCAGTCGCTAACCTATAGCGTAAGCCTGCAGTGTCTTCTGACCTGTGGCGAAACCGAGAAGAACGTCGAGAACTCCGTCGGCGTTGACATCCAGCAGGCGCAGTGCCGACTCAGTCATCAGCTTAGCGAAACCACTCACCCAAACATCTTCCACAGACAGCTGGCCGCACCCCCCGCCAGCATCCCCACCCGGAAGCGGAAGTGGCGTCGAGATTGTCGTCACGTGATCAGGATGTGACGTCATCGACGACGAAATTGAAGCGACCAGCGCCGTAATCACGGCTAGCGTTAGCGTCATCGTGGTCCAGACGACGGTGCACCGGACTGCACTGCGCTGGCGCCACCAGTTTGACCTTGACGACGGCCTTGACCTTGAAGATCGATTTGACTTTGTCTCTGATTTTGTTAACTAATGACGACAAATCGGCTTTCACAAAGCGACTTTATCATTAATTCACAAAAACCTATCAACGTGGCCTTCAGTAACAAATGGTTATAAACTGATGTAAACGACCAGTTTGACCTTAACATTGGCCTTGACAGTCGGCGATGGCGTCTCACGAGCGGTCGTAACAGGTTCTCGACGTCGCTTGTTGACATCCACGTGTCGACGTCTTCCATTCCATCTTCGTCTTCTGTCTCTCCGTGGCCTGCAAGCGATGACTTGTCCGGATCAGTTGACGACTCGTTGAACGCTGATCTACTGTGCCGCAGAGTGTGCTAGATAGAATGCATCCTCCAAGGGCAAGGGTGATCCACCAGGATTTGCAGTGTCTTGTTGTCTTGTCTAAATACGATGACACGCTCAAAAAATCTACCGAAATTTGCAGTGACCTGGTGGTTTGTCTAGATTAGAGGATGTACTCAAAGCAGCTGATCTACTGTGTCGGAAATGTCATGGTCGTTCAGACGCCTGGTTCAAGAGTGATTTACTGTGCCGCGAAGTGTTCTGGACCCATGGTGGATTGTCTGGATAAGAGGTCGCGTCCAAGGCTGATCTACTATGCCGTGAAGTGGTGCTTTGCTGTCTTTCTTTGGATAAAACGCTTTGTTTATGGACTAAATGTGCTGGCTGTCTGTTTGCATCAGATGTCTCGACGGTCAAGGGTGATCTACTGTGTCGAGAAGTGGACGCGTTCGTAGAGCCAGGAGCTCCCAACACTCGTACTTCAATCTCTGCCATCTCGACAGTCTGCTGCATCACGATGCATATCACAAGCGTAACATAAATGCAGAGTCAGTTCCAAGCCGTAAAGCCCACAGGGCGACGCTGGTCTCCGTTTTCTCAGCCCTCAGCCTGACTCCAGTTTACACTGCAAGACCGCGGATACAGGATTATTGCATCACGCGGTGTGCCTGTTTAATTCCTTGCTTTCTCCGCTAAACCGACTGCTTCTATTACGGGGGAGTGGCCATACTAAGTTTAGGCTAACTATATATGGTTTACTATAAGTGGTTTATTGAAATTTGAAACCACCGTTCTATCTCACATGGTTGCTGAGTTATTGCGTGCCAAATCTTAAGCCACGCCCAGCTGCCATGAAAAATGCCGTGATAACAAGGGTAAAAAGGCAAATAAAAAAGTAAAAGTATTTTTGGAGTTTGCACTATATTTTAAGTTTATGTGTGATAAAATAAGATTATTAAAGTGCATTGAAAATTACTGTAAATCGGTAATTTTCACAGTTACGAAAACTACAGAAAAAATATGCAAACGGTTTACCAGTAAAATGGTTTAGTGAGGGACAGATAAAATGTTCCAGCAAGTAATCAGATCAAACTGCGTTCTTTTTAGCAAAATAGTAGGGGGGCGTTCGCTTTCTGGAAAAGATGGAAGGACTGCGTGTTCTTATCCCCAATGGACCTCTGATGGCCCTCATCGGAAGCTGTTTTCGCTGTCAAAAGAACTCGCAGTTCGCGAAGGCGCTCTTGACTGCTTCATTTGTTGTTTTATCGGTGCCGATATTAGGCAATTGCATCTCCTAATGACCACTTCCACTATGCCTATACACTGTGTAGTATAACTATTAGCGACCCTTTATTTGCTTCGTTATTTTCGGTCGAATTTCGCTTATAACAGTGCATAAAATTGTCCAGCTTGATTATTATAGTATCGTGATACCGTGTGAAGGTTTTATATCTGTTTTCTTTCATTCATTTGACGGTTTTTCCTTAAAATATGCGGCCGGCGCGTTTTATGTTATGTAGCCTTCTACGGTTCAGTTGTTACAGCCGCATCGCATACGCTAATATCTCCAAGTATTGTGCAACTGCATCAAACTAAACAAAACATCAGGCCAAGAATTTTGCTAAAAGTTGTTGGAGCCGAGTGTCGGCATAATATGAGGCCATCCGTACAGTTAACGAGCGTTTCGCGCATTAAGAGTAAATTTGGTCATTGCAGAGGCGTTATAGGCTGAGTTTGCACTTGCAGTCGGCGCCTTAATCGCCCGGCGCCTGGGCCGCCACATGCAAATAAGCGTGTAAGCCTATGCAGATATGCAACAATTTATTTAGGTTTTTGACATCGAATAACCTTGACTTCTGACCATTTAAAACTGAAAATCGCCATACTGGTTAATACTGTTTCAAGGAACATTCGTACCAATTCTGTTTCATCTAAGTTTTTTTTGTTTTTGAGTTAGAAGCGCATAAGAAACAGACGGACACGCAGAATGCGTAACGCGGCTAAAAAGACGGCCGGATAATAATAGTACAACAGAACGGTTTATTCTTACCTTGCGATATCAGAAATGAGACTTTTATTCACCAAAGCGGTGCCACGTTCTGCCGAAACGACTGCCAGCACCGCTGATCGAAACTATTATCTGGAGACCGATTACTTTTTGATATGCGTCGCCTCACTAATTCTGCAACATCAGCAGCAGCAGCAGCAGCAGCAAACATGGGCCTACTGATTGACCTACCCTTTAGAGAGGCGCGTTTGGTTTCATTAGCTAAACGTTTAGTTGGTGTATTTACACAATAAACTTGTATTTTTGCGCAAATAATCGCCAAAGTTGGTTGCTTAGGCAGAAAATTATTCGAGTATGAAATAAACTATTATAACGACTTACGGTACTTCGTGCATTTTAGTGAATACTGGCAATACGGCATAAAAATGTAAAAAAGTTTGTTAAAAATTTTAGAACAAATTCACACAGCGCAATTTATACTTGGGTTTCTGTACAAAATTTTTTATCATAGCTTGCTTATTTGTTTTTACATCATTTGCTTTCAAAAAAACGAGTAAATTAAATCACACCGGTCAGATGATAACCAATTAGCGTTTGTATTGCTATAATCAGATAAAATACCTTACGTTCAAAAATTAACACGAAAAAGACAGATGCATACCACACAAGTAGGCCTATTATTAACCGGTAACATTAATTGGGCTTAATTGCGCTACTGTAACCAAACTTTCGTGTGCGTTGAAATAATTCATTTCATTACAGAAAATAAATTGTCCGGCACAAGTAAAAATCGCACGCTTTTGTGCGTAATTTCCAAACGGCAATTCTGCGTTGAAAAATGAAATATGCCCAACGCCGCGGTGATGTTTCCGACATGACTTCTCGAGGGACCGGCAATAAACGAGATGACTCTTCTATTGCAGCTTCTGCTGCTGTTGACTTCTGATGATATATGATGATGATGGAGGGGGCGTGGTGCTAAAAATGGAGAATATCTGGAAATTGGGACTCAGTGACGTAATTCAACATAGTGCCTATTTGTTTTGCATGTTTTGCGTTTTTGTTTTAAAAATGTAGCCCACTTTGTACAATAGAAATACAGGATATTTCTACGTGCATTGAAAATAATAGTTGTTAGTCCGCCGGAAAGCGATCGCTTTCGGAGCAGGCCTATGTTTTGCTGGCATTTTTTTTCTCGCGCAAACTCCGAGCTCCGTCTCCGATCGCCGCGAAATTTTGCACGGTGCGCGGAAGTGTGTTCCATTTTATAATCACGGTTCAAAATTTCAGGGGTCCCTTTCAGAAAAATTTTAGGGGCAAAAACATACAAAATTCGGACGACTTTAATCTTCGACGGCAAATATCTCTGGAACGAATAAAGATATTCAAAATTGGACAAGTACATTTTCTACCGCGATTCCTCCCGCGTTAGGCGAAAAAATTGATAAACTTTGGTCCATTAATCACGGAGATCTAGTGCTGAAATCGTACCCACCAAAATCGACTTTTTCGGAAAACCATATTTCGGCCCTAGAAAGTGCTGAGCTCCCAAATTTTTACACGCGCCACAGAATGAACAAATCTTACTGGCGCACTCCACACTGGAGATGGGGATTCCCCTTGCAATTTTTAAAGGGAGGGGTCTAAAATTGGCTTAAATTTTAGCGTATTAGCCGCAGGACTTTTGAAGCCAGGAGGAGTAGCCTTATAAAACGACAACTTTTAACTTTTACCGCAAATATCTCTGGAACGGATAAAGATATTGGCTTTATCAAGCACAATTCCTCTCGCGTTTAACCAAAAATGGTGAAATTTGGTCAATTAACGCCAGAGATTACGCGGTTAATGTTGACCTACCCTAAGTCGACAGTGCGCGTTCTGCGTATGCTAATGCATTTGAGTGTGAGCCACGTGACTTAGTTACGGGGGAATTTCAACCTCCCTAAATTCCCCCCAATCGGATTTAGGACGCCGGGCGGACTCACGTTGAGCTTTGCCCCAAATTTATAGTTAATTTTTAATTTTCTCAGCTCTGCAAAAACTAGCGTGAAATAAAATCAGAAGCAATAATTACACGCCCGCATTCTAACGTATCAGTGTAGCACTGTATTTCTTCAATTTCTTTGATGTCAGTTAGGTTTAAACAGTTTTAGTTTTTTTTTACTTCATGTGCTTTATTAAAGTGACAGTTTGTCTGCCCATTTTTCAGTGTAAATCATTTAGCATAATTATTGTATCATTAATAACCGACCGGAAAGACTGGGAATGTTGTCCGGAAAATAAGCAGGTGAAAATGTATTTTTTTCCTTTCACGTGGATTTTCGTGGAACGGTGGGGGAAAACGTTCCCTCCTTGAAAGAAAACAAAAAAGCCCAGCTAACGTAAAGAGGAACGCGCGACAGCGGTGCATGTTTGAAGGCCCATTGCAAACAAAATCTAAGCTCACCGATCCCAACAATTTAGACACAATCACTTTTCATTCATTCATTCGCATAGCGCCACCGGT
>Ga0209671_1002978_pt1 | contig 16003 bp, 4 predicted proteins | sample WorMetHERISLAND2_2_FD_187401 | JGI IMG/M metagenome (GOLD analysis project Ga0209671, IMG submission 187401) | Marine gutless worms symbiont microbial communities from Max Planck institute for Marine Microbiology, Germany - Olavius geniculatus... | ecosystem: Host-associated > Annelida >...
GCCACTGGCTGACACTGTGCACTTTAAATATGCACATACTTACTTACTTACTTACTTTGCAGATGCAGTAGCTGAGTGCACTGCAGAGGTTGAGATAAGGACATGGTGATGGCTTATGATAAGAAACAGTAATCAGATTCAGGATTTTTTTGACTGCGCCCGGGTATCGTAGCATTGCAAACTAGAGCAATTTTGCAGTAGATGCATTCTTAGAGATACCGACGTTATTTACATGTATTTGCATAATGCTGACTGTTGTAGTATACTAAGTATGGTCTGCAGTCGTGGTGAAGGCTTGCAGTCTGAATGCAATTCCTACATGTGTCAGAAAATTCGCTCCCCCACCCATAAAGTTTTTTGAACTTTATTTCTTAAAGACTGAAAATTTTAAAGCTATTTTTACACGCATGTTCACCATTCATATCTACGCCACATTGCCATGTTTTATCCAGTTATTCTTGAATTTAATGAATTTATGCTATATTATGCACACCCAGAGCATTTTTCATTTTCACAATGCATTTACCCCAAAACGCAAACTTTTGATATTTGACAACAAACAAATGGTTAAAATGTACAAATTGCTGAGATATTACAGTTAAAAAAACAGCTAAAAATATTCAATAAAGTGTTTTTGGAAAAAGTTTATATCTGATGTGCATTGTGCAAGATGTTCACTACCGACCAAAGCACATGTATTCAGAGACGATGTTGTGAAAGTCATCGGTCTTTTACTTCTAAAATGGTCTTTGGCTTAGAGTTAAGTTTGTAAAATGTCTGCAGCATTGCACCACATGCATTAATAGTTAAGTGGTTAAAATCTGGTGAATTTGGCGGTCATTGATACAGTGATACTTTACAGTAAGGTCCGTACAGTGGGCTTCTAAGTGAAAATGGAAAATTCTTTGGGTAAACGTTATGGCATAACGTGATGAAAAATATAAGAATAATTAAATTAAAATTTGTAATTTTGAGTAGATTTGAACGCCGAATGTGCGTGCAAAATATGTCTTTAAAATTTTTAGTTTTTAGAATATAAAGTTCAAGAAAATTTTCTGACTCACACTGTTGTTAGTTAAAAAGCATTGTGCGGCCGTCCCGTCCTAATAGGCTGCATCGTGGTTCTTGTCCATCCATCATTCTTACTGTCTGTCAGGCTTTCTCCTCCATTAGGAGGAGCCCTGCTATCTTGAAAAACAGGCGTAGAAAACCAGATGTTGGCGTGAACGTGCCATTTTTCAGCTGAAAAGGTCAAAGATCAAAGTTAGGGTTGCGCAGTGCAGTGGGCGCGTACGTATGGCGGATATCCGCTTATAGTTTCGTCACTGAGCCGATATCTTTGCTGGTTTAGACCGAATTTGCCTTTGGTGCACAGTAAACTACGTAAAGGTTCATAAAAGTACAACTGATAGCAGTTGTAAGACGAAACGTTGTAAGCCGTTGTCTGTACGTAGACTTCAGTCAATGAGCTGGATGATACGCTGAACTCGCTGCTACTCGACTCAATGCCGGAACGTGTAGAGAAGGAAGAGGAAGTAATTTCACTGCAGCCGATCGGTCGCGGAGTCCACAACTTGGAACCTTCAGACTTATCGCCCAGCATCAAAACTTCTCCCGTGACATCAGCGTTTCCAACTGATGGTCTGCAGCGTTAGATCACATGCTACCGTACTGTTTTCAGCATCTTGTTTCGATCTGTTGCTTTTTGATGACTTTCTCTTCAGTTACTTGTTCTAACAACTGGTTCCCTGGTTTTTCTTGATAAAATATGTCATATTAATTAAAATTATTGGAATGAAGGAGCCAAGCATAACGGGGAATTTGAAGTACTATAAGTTATAACTCATGTTTCTGCATCATCTTTCTTAATTTATCACTTGAAAAACGTTTTGACTGATAAACCTTTGTACTTTCTAGCTACCCGACCAGAGCAAATGAACAAAGTGAATAGGACCTAAATGCAGTACTCTGGCAAATTTGGCTTTATAAAAAAGATCTGTGGCAGTAATTATGTAACTTGTTTGCATGTCGCTAACTGGATGACCAGTATTTGGGTTATTGCATGTCTGTTATCTGCAAGTATAAAAGATTTTGAACAAAAAAATCACTTTTGTCTATTATTCTGTTAAAACTAATAATTTCAGTACTTCTCGTGTAGTAGTATCTTAGCGTAATGCAGGCATGGCTTTCAAGTTTGTAGCGTTTGTTGCGATATTAGCTTTTACCGTACTTCTGACTGCATGAAAGAATTTTGTTGTTTTCATGGAATGCTAACATGGGATTGTGGTTTTTTTATTGCATGGAATAGATGTGGTCATGCCATTGTTTCCACTAACTCCAGTCACGCCGTATGACAATGCAGGTAGAAATTATTATTGTTTGCTGCATTACCGCTTCTTACACCAGTGAGCTAATGGCTGTATCATAGAACTATTTTTACGTCTAATGCGTAAATTTGTAACCGCATTGATCAATATTTTTGTAGCACTTATCTTGTCATGCTTGGTATGTTTCTGCGTTCGAAAATTGTCAGTGAAGATTAAATACTGGTATTGCTATTTTTATCACAAAAGCAGTAGGCCCTCTGTTTCATTTTTGTCTGTGACTGTTTATTTTTCTGTAACATTGCTAAAAAATTATGAATGAATTTTGACGAAATTTGTTGCTTGGGCGGAATCAGTTAGAAGATTTTGGTGGCAATCCAAGTCATGATCTGTATCCACAAAATTTTTACAGGATTCTTTATTTACTATTGCAGTTCTTGTAGACAGCATGTATAACACATAGTCCTCAGTGAATTTTTAAAATCTTTTCAGTGCTTTGTATTATTGTTAATATTCTGTGTTTCTTAAATAAATGAATAAATAAATGATTATGATAATATTCTGTCCATGCTTCGAGAAACATGGGGCATTAATCATTGCTCTGCATCTTCTCTGTTCAAAAGTTTCTTGCTTACCTTTAACTACGAAATCAAGTCTTAGGCCTACAGAGAGCATCTCAATTTGTATTCTGTACATTAGTTCCCCATCGAAGTGCAATAGTTGTAGTTTGCAGTGTTTTGACATTGACCACATGGAAGCAATTTCAAAGTTCCTAAAACAGTTTACCGTTCGTCTAATTCTTTACTAGCTAGATAAAACTGCAGGTTGCTTACTAGTCTCTCAGTGCAAATGCCAAATTGTGCATCATATCATGTCACCGTATCACATCATATAATTGTAGGATGTTGCTTGAAGCCTTGGCTCAGTAGAAGACAGTGTAGTGATTGACAAATTGGCAGCAATAGACACTGCAGTGTACTGGGACTAGACAGAGACGTGTAGTGCTATAGCGTCATTGCTGTTCTATGACTGACAGGAAGACGGCTGGTTTCCAGCCAGTCGGTGCCGTCATCGCTGTCACGCATGGACCAGGTCGTAGACAACCAGTTGCTGCTCAGATCCTATCGTCAGCCAGTCCAGCATCTCTCCAGCACCGTCAACTATGAGGCTCGCTCCACCAACACTCTAGTCGATGGTCAGCACTTCTTCTGGTCGCTCCTGTCTTGACTGTCTCGTCTGCGAATGTTCGACAACATTTCTGTTCATTTTTTGTCAGATTTTTTGCCTTAATTTATTGCTTTCCATCTTGCATTTTACTCTTTCACACAGTCACGTGACATTGTAGTGTTACATCTTCAGATAGTGCTACTACTTTCTACTGACATGTATGTTTAACTAGCCACTTTCTTTGCAGTTAGGCTACTGCACGTTAGGCCTGGTTCGCCAATACTAAAAATTTGAGAATGGTTGGAGCAGGACTTTGTACAAGCTGCAGGCTGTGCAAATCACTTGGAGCAATCTTAAGTGATTTATGTGCACAGTTTCAAGCAAATTTATTGGGACTGCTGACTGACATTATAAAACAGTTCAACTCTGTGATGCATGTTTCATTTTGGCGCATGCTGCTGCAGGTGATTACAGAGGTTCAATGGGCAGAAACACGCTGCCGCCCAGCGGCTTTGCACAGCCCCAAGCTCAGCCGCTGATAACACGTGCGCCAGCGCCCGTACTGTCACGCACGCTACCCAGCCAGCAGTCGACCATGACAAGCGTTACAACGACTCAACAGCTGGTGACCGAGTCGCAGCAGTTGCAGCAGCAGTACGACCAGCAGCGCCTCGAGCAGGCGGTGAAACAGCAAGAGCTACAGCGACAACAGCAGGATGTGCAACGACAACAGCGCGAGCTTGAACTGAGACAACAGGAGATGCTGCGCGAACAGCAACGTCTTGAGCAGGAGGAACAGCAGAGACAGCTGGAACTGAAGAGACAACAGGAAGAACTGCAAAGACAACTGGAGCTACAGGAACAGCAGCGACAACTGGAGCTAAAGAGGCAGCAAGAAGAGATGCAGCGACAGCAGGAACTGAAGAGGCAACAGGAAGAACTGCAGCGACAGATGGAGCTACAGCGCCAGCAGGAAATGGAGCGCCAGAGGCAGGCCGAACTGCAGCGCCAGGAGCTGATGCGGCAGCAGGAATTACAGAGACAGCAAGAGTTGGTTCGACAACAGGAGTTACAGAGGCAGCAGGAACTGCAAAGACAGCAAGAGTTGCTTCAGCAGCAGCAGGAACAGGAGCGCCAGCAGCAGATGATACAGCAGCAGGAGCTGCGTCGACAGGAGCAAGAGATAGAGCGACAGCGACTGGAGATACAGCGTCAGCAGAGACTACTCGAGCAGCAACAGCAGCAGCAACAACAACAACAGGTGATCCAGCAACAGTACGTGATGCGCGAGGAGCGCTCGTCGACGCAGCCGGTGCTGATGAATGAACTACAGACCGCAGAACGTGTAGTGACTGTGCCACGGACCGGCGCCACAGACTTCACCGGTTCACATGGCTTCATGTCGTCTGGTGGAGACTCTACAATACAGAATGGCTTCTTGAGTCAGCGACTTTATCAGACGCAGCAGAGGACGTGGACGGGGCACACAGTTGGCAACTCACTGTCGGTAGACACGTCGGCACAACAGGCTGACCGCCTCAGGCAAGTCATACACTGACTGCTCTCACTCAAGTCATGCACTGTGGCTGAGTGACAGATTTTATTTGTAAGCCTACATTCAGACTAGGTCATATCAGTAAATACACACATACTCTTGTTGTTTGCAAAATTGTATAACGGGAATATCTGTACAATGGCACAAATACAGATATGATATTTGGTACAATTATGTACAGAGATGTTACCCAAGTTCACTCAGTATGTCATATAGAAGCGAGAAATGCATAGATGTACAGTATTTTATTTTTATATGACCTGTAAAAAGCCTTTTATGGCAATTCCAAAGATTTGTCTGTGGGCCTAGCATGAAGTCCAGCAAAGTAGGCCAATTCTGCAGAAAATGACAAGTAGTAGTAGTAGTATTGATAATACTAGTATTAATAATAATAGCGGCAGAGCAGTTAAAAAGGTTGTTTCAGGATGTGTGTACAGAATTGATATGTATTTTGGTTTCAGTAGTTTGGATTCTGGTCGCATCAGTGCAGGACAACAGTTGTCAGTGTCGCCAAGTGCCTACATGGATTACACTCGCACCCACAGTATCTCTTCTATTGGAGGCAAGTTCCATTCTTACCTGTCTCTGTTATTTCTTCCGTATTGTTTAGTTAGTTACTGGTTAGTTCTAGTCACTAGCTTTAGCAACAAAACAGTCTGTTGTGTTAGTCAGTGATTTTAGGTACTGTTAGAAGAAGCAGCGGTATTGGACTGATACAGTTATATTAAATGGTTGAGTGTATTGTGATTACAGATAGTGGTGAACTTATGCTGCAGACTCCACGATTTGTTCGCGATACGTCACAACTTTGGCATCGACCGAATATCTCAAGAGATGAAGGTATTTCTGTTTCATGCTGTCATTTTCTTGCTTGTGTGTCAATAACTGATTTATCTCAGTTTCCTGCTGGTAGTGATTGAGTGTCATGAGTTGTTGAATATTGTTGTTGTCGTGTACAGCAATTCAACTCCTAAAGGACAAACCAGCTGGATCTTTCGTTGTTCGAAACAGCTCTTCGTTTCAAGGATCTTTCGGTCTTGCTGTCAAAGTTTCACATCTTCCAGCAAATGTTCAAATTAAAGGAGGTTAGTATTGACTTGCTGTAAGTTGTGACATGTGTTGTGTTTTCTTATTAGTTTCTGCTGCAGCAATAACAGCAGCAATTAACAGAGAGTAGTGCAGACATGTGCTGGTATCAAGTGTGACTTTGGAAAATTGATTTATGAAGTGAAAAAAATTAGCATGTACAGTTTACCTAATGTTGGACTTCATGTCATATTACTAGGAAAGTACAATAGAAGATGTTGATTGAAAGTAATTTATATTTTGAATATATTTTAAAGACTTTTGCAAAAATTAGAATAGTAGCTTCTTCGTTGTTTGAGTCATACATGTAACCTTTCAAGTTCATATTTGGGACCAGTTAATTGCGGCTTAAACTATCTCTGCAAACAACATGTTAGCATGAACCATATTTTTGTGAGGCCACTGTGATGCATAATTTGTAGTCATAGAACGTGACATGAAGGATTAATTGGGATTGGCTATTTTTTGCTGGTCAGATGACAGTTCGTAATGTGAACAGTCTATTAGTGAACGGAACCCAACATGTACTGTGTACTTAGAGCCAATGGTAAAGTCAATTTATTAGGTGGGTTACAGCTTACTCATATTACTTTATTCAACTCAGTCTGGCCATCCGTCACTGAGTACAAGCAGTAGCTGGAGAGTCAATAGGCACCTTGTAATGCGCTAGCCCTGTCCATGGTGTGGCAGTGTAAACTGATGTCTGGCTAAAGGCTGAGAAAACGGAAATCAGTGCTGCTCTATTGGCCTTGTGGCTCTAAAAGGACTTTAGTTTTTAATGTATTCTGATACCCCATTTACATGATCAAGCAAACATCGAGCAGTCATCAAGCAAACATCCAGCAAATGCGTTCACAATACACGTGCACGACGTGTGCTCTAATTGCTTGATGTTTGCTCGACGTTTGCTTGACGTCTGCTCGATGTTTGCTTGACCGTGTAAACGGGGTATGATGTTAGTTGGTGACCCAGAGGCCGAGCTTGTGAGACATTTTCTGATTGAAACGACATCAAAAGGTGTTCGTTTGAAAGGATGCAACAACGAGCCAGTCTTTGGTAAGTAAACACTTCCACTTTGGTAAAAATATTTCCTGTCTTGAGGATGTTGGTCTGGTGCTAATCATTTGATGACAGAGACTTAAACTTTTTGACTGATTTCTGTCAGCTGTTATGTTGATCCTTCTTAGAAATTTTCCAGTGAATATGCCAATTCACTTGGTTTTAAATACAACTTGAGCCAATATCTTTTAGCCATACTTTGTCAGTGAAAATATGATCCTTCAACTTATTTAGTTCACTTAGTCATTCCTCTTTTCAGGTTATGGTGTAGAGTAATATTTATCATGCATAATATGTCTACAGATACTTTTATTGAGTACTACACATGATAGCGATGATTGAAATAAATATGCAGGGAGTTTGGCCGCGTTGGTTTATCAGCATTCGATCACACCGCTTGCATTACCTTGCAAGCTGCTGCTGCCTACCGCTGCAGGTAATAATCCTGTTTGTCGTCAGCAGTGTTTTAAAGCATACAGCTATTCTTGGATTGTTGCATTATTTTTTTGCGGTCTACCGATAGAGATAATTTCGTGCTGAAGCTTAGGTGCTGTGCTGCATAATTGTGACATGTCTGTCTGTTATTTTTAGAGATGAATGATACGGAATGGGTCGATGGTAACACCATGCCTCAGCTGATGACACATGGAGCAGGTGATTATATTTGATTCCCACGTGCATCTTATGTTAAGTTGATATTTTAGATTCTTATTAAATTGCAAAATTTAGTTGGTTAGTTCTTTCATCGGACATTAATAGGGCAGGTAAAATTTTTCATAAGTTAATGACTAACTAATAACGGGTAACAGGATTTATACCTATGCAGTAGGCCCGTCAAGAGGATGGGGTAGGGGGTAAGTTACCTTGGACCTTGCGACGTTTGGGGGCCCTGCCATTGCTCAAAAATATAAAGTACACCAGAATGCACCATTTTAGAAAGAAAAAATCAAAAATTTTCTCCCCAGCAGGGCCACTGTGCCTCTTGATGAGCCTGCTGTGCAGAAAGACACGGATTGTTGAGAGAACCTTTACACTAGTGATGAAATGTCAATTGGCTTTTAATTATTAACTCTTTTAGTTCTTTAATTTTAAGTGATTATTTGTGTGATTAGTTGTTGATTTGCACAGCCATAATAACAGGCCTGTCGAGAGGGTGGGGTAGGCGGGTAAGCTACCCTGGGCCCCACAACGTTTGGGGGCCCGTCGTCGCTCAGTAATATAAAGTACACCAGTATGCACCATTTTGAAACAAAAAAAATCAGAAATTTTGTCCCCAGAGGGACCCCTTGAAAATGTTTGGGGGCCCCGCGAGAATGTTTGCTTGGGCCCCGCTGTAGCTCTTGATGGGCCTGCATAATAACACCTGGTACATTATGTGAAGATGCAGTTTTCTGTCGATGTACCAATTTAGTGTTTAAAATGGTATAGTTGTTAGGAGTTTATAAGTGTTCGTGTGGTGTTGTAAAGTTTTTGGTATATCATTCGTATGAATTAAAGGCTAGCGTTTCAAAAATACATGCATTTTGCATTATCAATGTTAAGCCGTTGCTGCTGTAGCTGATGGGTTTGTATTGTGATGGCAGCTTGCAACGTAATCTACGTCAACAGTATCGACGTGGAGAGCCTGACCGGTGGTGTGGCGGTGTCGAAGGCCATTGAGCGAACGTTCACCAGCACCAGAGTTCTACCGACAACTACCGTAGTTCACTTCAAGGTGACGTCTCAGGGCGTCACGTTGACTGACAACAAGCGCAGGTCAGTACTGGCTGACTCTGCCACTGAGAATTTTTTCAGAATGTAAAGGCATGTACTGGGGGATATAACTGAACTGAACTGACCTGACTTGGTTTAGTTTTTGACGAACTGAGCAATGGACATGCAGTAATGCAATACAGTAGGCACTGTCTAATGGCGTCCGTGACTGACATATGCGTCAGCCAATGACCAATGGGCTCGCCCTGTTTGCCCATTGGTCAGTTCATCATAAACTAAACCATGTCAGTTCAGTTACGTCGCTTAACAAGGCATGATAAAATCTAGGCCGTGTACTGACTTCGTGCCTGTGATTGGTGGTGCATTCTGCGTGCAACATGCTTTGTGATAAACAGCCGCGAGACGTTTCAAATGTCATGCCAGACTGGAGTAAGATCGTGGCTGGTTATTTTATAACACTGCAGACACTGTGGTGGAAGATAGGAGGATGAAGTAGGCCATGAAACAAACTTACAGGTAATCTGGCAGTACCAGTAAGCCATTTCAAAGTCTGCTTTTAGGCAGAACTTTTCTTATCATCGTTACTGTCATCATTTTTATTCACATTGTAGTAATTATTTAGCAGTTAATGAGTAATTAATAATTATTGAGTAATTAATAATTATTTATCATGAAATGAAAACTGCATTGAAAATTGAACTCAGCAAGTGACGTAGTAGTTATAGCTTAAACGTGTTTATATTGATGCTTTGGCATGCCAGAGTCTGAAACTGTGGCCCTGTGAACTGTTTGTAGAGTGTTTTTTCGACGTTATTATCCACTCGAGTCAGTGACATACTGTGGACTTGATCCACAAGACCGCAGGTTTGAATCCAATGTTTGTTTCTCTTCCAGACTATCAGTTCTGAGTTGCTGTAATCAACTATTAAAGGTTGCCTATTTCTCAGAGCTATGGAGTTCTTCTGCCATATGGGATCAGAGTGTTACCTGCCACCTGACGTAGCTGAACATGCCCTGTCTTAATCCCAGCTAGACAGGGTCATACTTGACTTACCACCCTCGAGGAATCGAAAGCTGAGTTGACCTTGATGGTTGGTTACCGAGATCAGTAAGATATTTTTGTCTGGCTGCAGACCCACCAATGTATTAATAACACCTTCATAGTGTCCCAACCTGGAGTCGAAGCGACGACCTCTTACCATTATGCTACCAAGCCGCTTTATTCATTAATTGTGTTATTTCATCGTACTTATTCCGTCTTTCTCACTGAGCAGCCACATCAGTTTCAGATGAAATCAGTGCAACTAGCAGGTCTCTCACATGTAGTTTGGTATTAAAGACTCGCTCAGGCTGTGTTCACATAAACACGAGTCCGGCACTCTATGGGTTGCCATGTACGAGTTCTGGTGAACGAGTTTGCGTGTATTTCAGTGGTGGCCGTTCGCGTACATACGAGCATGGGTTACCTGTAAATTTCACTCGTATGAGTAGTTTCTGTGCAGGTCGTATTTTTATCCAACCCGTGCGAAGTAAACTGCCCGTAAACGGCACTAATATAATTTATCAAAACTGCGTCATCAGTCATCAACTGACATCAGAACTGAAATTATTAGCAGTGTGATGGGATATTGTTGTTTTAATGGCGAAGCATTTCCTCAATTCGATTTCATTCAATATGGCTGACACGCATTGAGTTATGTGCTTGTACAAGTGACTGTGAACGTTCCACTCGTACGAGTGAAGCTTTTACGGGCCATAAATGGAAACCTGGACCCATGCTCGTACTTGCATCTGTGTGAATGCAGCCTCATAGTTGCATCCGCCAGTGGTTTAGGTCTAATTCCCTTAATTTTTGGTGTCTGGAATGGAGACCGTACGTATTAACTAATATGCTGACTTTATTTTTTTGGAAGTTGGAATTGTGTAAGCTCCGTATTTTTAGAACCATCTCCAAGTATGAACATGCTGTACTTACATTCTGTCGCAAATAGTAATAGCATACTGGTAATATGATGTGAATATATTAGCATTAGCTGAAGCTATTTCACAGTTTATACTCTGCAGTTTACAGTTTGGTTGTATGACAGTCAACTGTGCTGTTGAGTTGATACTGTATATACCTGTAATATTGTCTGTACACAGGTGGTCACTGAATGTTACTGATGGCAAAACTGTCACTAGCAGGTGAGTAAATAATTACAATTATTCATTTTTCTTCGGTTTATTTTACACAGCTATTCTGCAGCAAGTTGGTTAGTTAACTGCATCTGAAGCCAAATTTACAAAACATCGTTAAGACAAATTTATGACAATGTTACATTGTAGTAAGACTAAAGCACAGAGACCTATCCCCATCTATCTCTATGGCATTTGCTATGCAAAATATGCATGCTATTGTGAGATGTTTGATGCACAAACACCACGTACTATGATCATAGTTATTTTGTTATTACCAGTGTGGTAATTTTTGTCAGTTCCTTGTAGCTGAATCAAGCCCCTTCAGTCAGACTTTCTATCAGTATACTGTCTCAACTGTAGCTTAGCCTGTAATGCTTGTGACTGACTTATGAAACTGCATAAGTGGCTTGTCTGCATCTCTCTTCATGTTCATAAAATTTCAGCAGTGAATGATAACCAAGACTGCAGTTTTTCCGCAAATGTTGTTGTTGCAGGCTGTTTGGTTTTGTGGCGCGCAAGACCAGCAGTGTGACTGACAACACGTGTCATCTGTTTGCCGAGCTGGATCCGAGCCAGCCTGCCACTGCAATTGTCAGCTTCATCGAGAAGTTACTCATTAAACATGGACAGGTCCTCAAGTGACCGAACCACAAACTGCAGTTGTTAGTGTGACAGCAGGCACACACCAGTCTTCCAATGAACAGTTTCTGATCACAAACTCTACTTGATGGAGCTTTTTATTCATGCCATTGCGCAGTGTGTAAACATAAATGCACTTTGCGGTCGAAATTATGTAGTAAGCAGTGGCAGGTTCAGTGTGTTAAAGTGACCGGTGTTCATTAACAGTTCGTGCAGTGCTCGTCTGTGATCTGTGAACAGCTGGCTTACCATCAAGTCCAATAGTTCTTTTAATTCTTAGATACATACACATGACGTCATTATTTGATGGCAAGATTGTGCTTGTAATGTAAATCCATATTTGCTAGTTCTGCTAATTACCGTAGCTGGAGGAAGGAGGTTATGTTTTGCCTGTGCTCCATCTGTTTTTCTGTACACTAGATCACTCAAAATGTTAGTTTTCATGAAATGTTGTGGAGGGTAACCGGGCGTCTCCTGACCAGAGGCGTGCTCGTGGTCGACCTCTCACCACCTGGATTCATTAGATCTGCCGGGACAAGGGAATATCGGTGTCACATGCTGTGGAGCTGGCAGAAGACGGATCGTTTTGGTGATAAATGGCAATATTTAGATGCTATGGCTGAACACTTTGCATCACGCTGATGATGTTGACATTGTGTATGTATGTCCGAAGGTACAAATGACAGCGATCTGGTGCATGATCCATACTACTACATGTATACAGGAATTTTAAAGCTGTTATCTTGCAGTAGATTGTATTAAGTCAGTTTTATTGGCCAGGTGACAGCACTAGTCTCAAGACAGGTTTTTGCTTACCAGGCTCTTCTAGTTCCTGTACATTTTGCTTATTGTACATGAATGTTTAACAGTGTATATTCCCTAAGACATTTGTACATGTAGCATTTTTACGTGTGAATTGTGTTCCATATGCACTGTCGATATTGCTTGGGGTGATACAAATGTAATGCTTGCTTACGTTGTTCGTTGATAGGGCCTCCAATACCGATGCTGTTTGACAATACCAGTATTTCGGTATTCAAGCAAAGCAATACCGGTATACCGGTATTGATACCAGTATTTTGTTCAATGACGCTGTTAGTGAGAAAATTTTAATCTGACTGGCAGGAAACAGGCAATAAGCAGGTGTAAATAATAACTCCGTAGTGTACCTTTTATTATACAAACACTTCCGGACCTATATCACTAATGAAGTCACTTAATGATTTATCTGACATTACGTGTTAGAAGAAAGTTAGTGACTGACCTAAGAAAACATAGGCCCAATGTGTTACAAGTTTTATCTCCCAGCAATGAGCATAGCTTAAGCACAAAATCCCTCAACTACAAAAAATGTTCTTTCTGCTTCTATGGATGTTGCTTTGAGTGATTTTGAGTAGGTCTAGGTGGTCAGACGTAACCTTATGACTAGCGCAGTGACTGTCACTATGTTATTGACCCTTGCTATCTGGGCCTCTCATTAGGTGGACCTGGCGTCAGTTATTCAGGTGACACTGCAACTTCATCCAGCATCCCAAGTTCCCAACCACCCACGCATCTTTAGCAGCGTGCAATGCAGTCTGCGCTCTGAGTACAGCCTACATGATGCACGGACGGTAGGCCTACATCGTACAGCAGCGGCGCTTATACAGTCACCGGCTAAACAAATGGTCACAGATTGTGCAGCTCATCACACTGGTGATTTCTAGAATTGCTGATACTGAAAACTATGGTATTGAATAGTGCAATACCGGTATTAATACTGGTGCCATTAAAGCCAGTATCCCGGTATTTGGTATACCGGTATTGAAGGCCCTATTCGTTGAGTTTCAGGTAACTTAGTGTTACTGTAATGTTACTTATTGCTACTGTTGTCGTAGCAAGTTGCAATGTTTACTTTTTGCACATACCGTAGCAGTGTATTTAATGCTTCTTGCAGCTTTGCCAAGATGTATCCTATCTTAAACACTGTACATAGCACTAAACATATTGATATTGACCACCATGTTGTACTGGTTACTGCCAACCTTGCCTTACTGTTAAGCTTACAGGTATCTGTATTTTATGTATTTGTTGACTACTGCAGTGCTGTAGCCTGTAGCTATGTTAGTTAGGGCTGGCCGTTTGGCTTAGTGGCAACGTACTGGCCTCGATTTGGTCTAGTTTAGTAACTGTCTGCAAGCAGGAAAGCCTTTAGCATGTAGCCAAGCTGAACACAGATCAACTCAGCCTTCTACCCTTAGTGAATGGTAAAATGATAGGTATTAATTTTTGGGATAAGCAGTTTTAAAATGTTGATGTCTCATGTTGGATGCCTATTCAGGCAGACTAATGGTACAAGTCAGTTAAATGTATTGGCTTGGTACAACGATCAGTAGTAACTTGTTGCTTTTTTGCATTTGTCAAAACTATGGAGATTGCATACAGTTTCGTGCAAGTTGAGTAAATTTTTTTGCTGATTTGACAGTACCATAAAATTATAAAAAATTCTGAGGTACCCTGTATTATGCAAAATTTGCAGGTTTGCTAAATTTGGATCTCAATTAGTCCTGTGTATTTGTTACATTATTCTAATCAAACAGCACTGACAATGGAGTCAGCCCCCAAAACTTTACTACTTACATTTGGTGGTCAGTTCTAAATGTTGATTTTTCTGTTCACATACATTTTGAACAGTGTACTGACAGCTTGTTCTGTGACTACTGCTTTGCTGTAATCTGTGTATGACAGTGAACTGTTCAACCTGATGTAACTAGCTATCATGTGTAACAGTGTAGCATCGGTCATACTTCACGTTAAGATAAGAATGATTTTTGTTTGTTTGTTATTATTATATTGTTATTATTTATATTTCTTGGGGTTACTACTTTTCGGGGCAGTCTCACCTGCCAAACCTGTAGTAACTTAGTTTGATGCCACCAAATGAATTGCATCAGGCCTGTAAAGAATTCTAATAATTTACTAAAGTTGGGGCCTTTTCGGACCTGGCCTGAACCACAGTAACTAAAGAAAATAATATTTTGGTGATGATGTGCGGAGTTGTTATACGAATTGATAAATTAGTGCCACAATGCAGTGATGCATGAAATTTGAGAAATTGTTCTCTCTGGCCTCATGAAGTTAAGAGTCTCTTTTACCTTACCTATCCTTACCTTACCTCCGGGGTGGACAGGCTCTTACACCTGCCCAGCGCTGAGGCCGTATCAGCTCGGCCCAATGCGCATCCCCGAATGTAACCAGAAGGTTACAGGTAGCGGCCATAAAGCCGTAACGGCTGTTAAGACGTAGATAGACGGCTGTAAAGCCGTAAGTAAACGTGTAGCAATCTGCCTACACAAATTTGGTCAGCTCTTAGTTGCTCCTCGCCTCCAGATTTTAGAAATCTTTCGGGTCATCGGTGCTAAGCCCCACCACCACGTCAAGGTGGCTGACCACAGTGGGGAAGAGCCTCTTTTTTTTTCAGCCAACAATATTTTCATCTGCCCAATGGTCTGTCAATTCTTTGCATTATGAGAGTCAATATAAATAACATGGCCATTGTCATCACAGTAGAATTTCTGTTGATAAGCTGTCACAACAACTAGCTCAATGACTCGAACCAGAAACATATTGGTGATAAGTTCCTTGTTGTTCCATTACACACAGCCGCAAACCAGTTACCATCAGTAAAACCAAAATTAACCATTAAGCAATAAAGACTGTAATAATATGACTGAAACCAGCCAGAATGACTTGCAGTGGAAAACAGCATTAATGACTAGGGCCCATAGTTTTCCGGGGTAAATTTTGCCAAATTCCGTGGGCCAGTTTGCAAAATTCTATAGCTTACCGCAGCAAATTCGTCCAAATTCGGCAGCTCACCACAGCCTTCCATTTGTTAGTAAACTGAGCTCTATCCTGTTCAAAAACTTTAGTTTCTGAATGGCTGGCTGTCATAGTGACATTGTGCTGTGTTATGCTAGCAATGTACAAAGAAAATTACCTATCTTTTTTGTTATAAAAGTGCAATCTGTCAAGTTGTGTTGCATTTATTCGTGATTGTGCCATATTGCGATAGCTATTACAGGCCCACAACTTTTGGCAGTTCAGTTTGATTTTTTCAATAATAAAAATATGTCATCGGGTCAAAAATCGTACAAATCGCTGTGAATTTTATAAATCGGCAAAATTCCGCGGAAATATCAAAATTCCGCGGCAAAGGGAAAATTCTGCAGCTTGGCTCGAAATTCCGCAGCCTGCAGAAAACTATGGGCCCTATTAATGACTATGAGCTGTCACATGATTC
>Ga0209671_1002979_pt1 | contig 16002 bp, 9 predicted proteins | sample WorMetHERISLAND2_2_FD_187401 | JGI IMG/M metagenome (GOLD analysis project Ga0209671, IMG submission 187401) | Marine gutless worms symbiont microbial communities from Max Planck institute for Marine Microbiology, Germany - Olavius geniculatus... | ecosystem: Host-associated > Annelida >...
ACGGTAACAACGCAGCAGCGGTGTCGTGCGTTAACAAAGTTCAGAGAGAAAGGACTCGCATTTTTTCGACAGGAAAGATTATGGCTGCTAAACATTTAAAAAAATGAAAATGCCTTAAATGACTGAAACTGCATCACGTGAAACAAATAAGTAATATTCTGCATAAAATTTCCCTGCTTGATAAAAATAGGAAAATTGGTAAACTAAAACTCGTATGCGGTACAAGTGACGAAAAAAGGAAATAAAAGTAAGCGAAAAATAAAAAAGTAAACTTGAAATTAAGCGAGCTAATGGTATGTTAATTGCTGAACGTTGCCCGAATACTATCATGGTTTGTCGTTCGTTTTGTTTGTTCTTCCAGCTCGAAATCACTAGCAGCGGAAATACTAGATCTATTGGAGACGACTTAACTAAGACATAGAAAGATTTTAGTATACAGAGAGTTGCATTAGTCAAGTTTGGAGTGAACGACGGAGATTGCAATGATACTGGGTGTTTTGGAATCAAGATAAGAACGGATGCAGCGAAGTTGACGAATGTGAAGATAGCAAGATTTAGACAATGCAGAGATGTAATCAGAGAAAGTGAGATGTTTGTCAAATATGAAGCCAAGGTTACGAGCAGAGTGAGAGAGAAGTTATGTGTTTTAGCAGATTGCTGTTCAAGCCCGATAAAAAAATTCAACCTTGAAGGAGTTGAGAGTTAGTTGATTAGCAGTCAGTAGTTGACTTTATTACGAGTCAGATGATTCTTTTAAGCCTGTATTGATATAGACTACACGTAGTGCCAGTTACTATATTGTGAAAAGGCTTCAGGCTTATTTCTATTTCTATAGCATTACGAAATAATCAATTTTAATATTAGAAGACGAAATCTATATTAATTATGCAGGAGAATTACTGTAGACTGTTAACAGTGAGTTTTATTGTATCGAAAAATTGTATCAAATTATTCGCAGATTGACTGAGAGGTTGACGAACTATTCTAGGACTACTTTGATATTCTGATTTGCGTTTCATGCGCTGTATATATCGCTTTGTTATAATATATTATTCTATATTATTAAATATCTGTGTTTGTTTTCAGCTCAGTGTAGTTTAGATAATTAGGCTACACTACGTAGCCTACGCAATTCACAGTTAGTTTAATAACACACACAGACAGAGTGCTCACAGTAGCTGCGTGATGACCACAAATATCCCGACCACCATGAGCACTAGCCTCGATGATCGTCTTGGAAGAAACATAATTGCTGAAGCTGACGAAGCTCAATGCTACCTATACAGTAAATAACAAGTTTGTCAACTAGTAAGTAAGTAAGTAAGTAGGCAATTTATACAGCGAGTGTAAAGTTTTGTTTCTTTAGTTGAAATGTTTAATTTAAAACATTGACTTAGAATCCTCGTTACCGTAAAACATCCAGATTAACAAATGCACGCAAATATTGTGCAAATACCTCGATAATGCTTAGTTATCGTCGAGGTGTCCGTCCGTTTGTCTGTTCGTCTATCTGTAAGTCACACTCTGTGATTATATCAAAACAGTGCAAGCTAGGATCACGACACCTTTACTGATAGCTGCGCGAAAGACTCCAGTTTCAAAATCCTTAAAGCGTTTTAAAAATTCGAAAGGCATCATCCCAGCCAAGTCACGAAATGAGAGAAGATAGGGAAAATTTGCTATTTTAACCAATAAGTTGCCGTATCTCAGAAACAGCGCGAGATAGCGCCATCGTTACTCTTAATCACTAATAGGAAGTCACATACGCCCTTTCGATTGCCATTAAAACTAATAATCTTGAATGACCCTGAGCAACCGTACCGCGCACTAGTGTACAATAATAACGAGATATATTTTACAAGTAGCAGCCACAGACGATACTTTTCCTTTATTATTGCTGCTCATGTTTCGTCTAGTGTAAAGTCCTAATACTGCAGCTAACCCACCGATTCACAAGTGAGCTTTCATGCGTACGAACTTTATTTTTAGAAACGACCGCGTTTGTTGGCCTATTTGACATGTCTGTATGCGCTACAATAGCGCTTACTCGTCTTTGAATGACACACACTACCAAGGTCTTAACTAAGCCTAACGTGCCGTGAACTACACATATCATGTGCGGTAAAACTCACGCAAAACCAGGGCTGTTAAAAATAATTTTTTTAAAAGTGTTTAAAATGCCAATGCCTATAAACGGTGTACAAAGTAGTGCCACTATCAATACCAATCTTCAAATAATACACGTATTATTGTAATGCGAATGCTTTACAATATTGTTGTAGCCATACCGATTTTTTTCACATTTTTGCCGTGTCTCCGTAGTCAATAAAGTCAATTAGCTAGGCCAATAGTCTGTCTTCGTAATAGCTAGTTTATAATGCTCAGATAGCTTACTTAAATAATACTGAAAAATATGATAATAGCCTACTAGCGATGTCAAATACAATATTGCAATACGAGAAACCTTATGCAAAACTATAACTGAATCGCGAGCGATAAAAACTTAAAACAACTCTGCTTATGTGTGACAGCGTTGCGAGAAACTAGGCAGATGAAAAGCTTAAAACTGTTTCAGGTTTTGTTTTAGTTGGTAGAAATTGAAATGTCAAAGGTCTCACGAAGATCAAACACAAAACCTCATTCGAATTGATTGTTGCCCGTGCCCCTGATTCTGCAGGCCTTCTTGTTATCAAGGAGCCCAAACATTGTCTCGTTCAAAAGGCAAACGATTGGATGGTCTCACGATGGTGCTTATGGAAAGGAGGCTAGCCGCTCACCTGAAATGTGATTTTTGTTTGTTTCTTGCCTGAATTGTACACGTGTCGACTCCCCAGCCCGGCATGCTGGCTTCGATGCCGAGTTAGGAGCCGTTCGCAGTAGCAGAAATATTTTGTCTTAAATAGGACCCACTTATTTTAGTCTATCCCGGTTCGATCCTTAGGCCTCATACAGGGGCATACTTATTTTGACCAAGCTTGGTTGAAAAGTCGCAGATATTTCCAGTGACAATCCGAGGGCAGCTTTTAATGGGCAAACTCCATTACATGTATTGTTAGCAACATGTTGCCAACAATGTTCGTGTAGTGGAGTTTGACACTATCTGTTTCTATTTAGCACTACAGCACTACACGAAAGTTTTATTGAGGAAAACCGCCAAAATAAATGCCCATTAGAGTTATAAATTTATTTTGTAACTTTTTCATTATTTTTTTCTTATATCGGAAACTGTTATTCACGGCCAAAAATTTAAAAAAAACTTTAATGATAACGAAAAATCACTCGGAGAGTTTAAACCTTTGCCGAAAAATGTGTTTTATTCTTGGCTGTTTTAGGTATCGCAATAGTGAATATGCAATCTTTTAAGAATTTCTGGTGTGGATTTGGTACTTGGTAGTAATTCATATCTAAAGATTTAGAAACCACTTATTGAAAACACCATCCTTACTAACAACAATGTCAAAAATGCCCCAGACTGTTTCAAAAATAAACCGTCAAAACGCATTCAGTGTTTCACACATTTCTGAGCAATTTTGCAGACGAACAAACAGGCAGAAGTAGAAATATACACTTCTTCATTTGGGAGACGGACATTTTCCCCCAGATACTTCCCCCGGACGTTTCCTCTTTGCTTTTTTGCATACCCGGACATCCCCCTTATGTATGACGAGCGCGTGCGTGGCCTTCGTCCCCGAGTCTGACGTCGTTGACGGCATGCAGGTGCTGCGCGGCTGCGTTACCGACGTGGAAGACGCCGACAAGCTACAGACGCTGCTAGCGACCTGCTGCAGCGGCTGACGACGACGACGACGGCGGCGGCGCTCTGTTCCGCGCATCACGCTGCGTCCACTGCCGCCGCTGTTCCCGGTGACCACCTGGAACTTGCATGTCGCCACGCTGAACGGCGACGACCGGACGAGGCGTGGAATAGGGGCTTCGGCGATACTGCTGAAGAATGCACGTGGCCAGCTGACTGACTAATACACTATTTCTTCTTTTTGGACATTAGCTGTAGGCCTATATAACATCGCCTTATTTAGTGACATTTAAATAAATATATTAAAAGAATTGCTGTATATATTTATTCATAACTATTACACTTCCTAATATATTGGATATTTGCTATTTGACCATATATATATGTCAGCGATTGATACTTACAGGAAATACAACTTACACTCGGCAGCGCCATACATAGGGAGAATGTCCGGGGAGAAATGTCCTACACCCCTTCATTCGGCGCAGGTAATAGTACTACTGTCTCCGCAGAATAAATGTGTGTCTCGTATGGAGTCTCACTAGTTGGCAAGACTAAGCTGGCTGTCCGTGCGTTTTCAACATCACACGCTGTTTCATAAATAGCGCCATTTTCTTTTCTTTCATAATTTGCTAAAATGATGATCAATTTACACGAAATTTTTACCAGATGTAGCTAAAGAAATAATTATTCATAATATTTCAACAAAATGTGGCTGTTGGTTGAATATTCTTTGCTAGTCATTATGTAAGCCTAACGCTGGCGTCATAATGTGTCGTGAGTACAAGCTTACACGTCTCAACCGGTGCTTTTAGTTGCTACCTTGCTTTGATAGTAAATATATCTGGTTTACTGATAAAAATGTCCGTTGTTTTAGCACTGTGTATCACAGGGGCATAAAATCAGGCGTCTCGGGATCCAAAAACTCAACCATCTCGCAAGCGATGTGTGCTTGTGCACTGTCTTGCTGGAAAGTCAAGCCATCCCCACAAGTGTGTGAAAGTGGTTGTGTTGACGTGCGTCAAGAGAGGTCTCACATTCGACATTTGGCATTCAACATTCGCAAAAATTGCACACACAAAAAAGTAGAAGTTCGTACTAAAGCGGCACACCTTATATGTGCATCTTCAGACACGAAACGCCCGATCGCATTGAAAACAGACTCTAATTTCACTTCAGGTATGTCGAAAAATGGCGCCAAACGCGTGCAAAATGAGCCTAACATAATCAAAGGGCAAAAATTGGCGACTACTACTACTATTACTACTACTACTGCACCTACAGCTACAACAACAGCTAATAAGGCGTGCAGACATCAGGACATCTTGCCGGTCCTGATGTCTGCTTGTGAATGACGTGGTGATGGTGATGAGTCATCACGTACACATAGGAACGACGGAACGACGGACAGAATGAGCGTTTACCTTGGCGGAGATAATTATAATAGCCTACTAAAGGAAAAAGCAACTTGCACAGATAATAAGCTTGCGAAAAGATCATTTACACATAGTAGCAGTGTGTTATGGAATAACTTACGTTACAGCCTCAAATCAACGCAGACTGCTGGAGAAGCTGTCGACGTTAGATGTGCCAGACGAAGTTTATAACTGGATAAAAGATTTTCTCGAAGGTCACTCTCACTGCACAAAATTCGGATCAGCCGTATTAACGTTCGCAGATATCATGTCCAGTGTGATACAGGGTTCGTCGCTGGGACCCGCTGCTTATGCAGTTACTGCATCCGACCTTCGTCCTATCCACGCCGGCAACGAAATCGTGAAGTTTGCTGACAACACTTACCTCATCGTCCCAGCCAGCAACACAGACACTAGTCCGGAAGAGCTAGACCACGTCCAGAACTGGGCAACAGACAACAACTTGCAGCTCAACTGTAAAAAGTCGATAGAAATGGTATTTCAGTCGACCCAAAAGCAACCGCTGGAACTGCCATCATCGTGTCCGAGCATCACTTGAGTGAACAGCTCTTGGTGTCATCAATGACCGACTAACTGCAGCTGACCACGTAAGCACCATTCTGTCGTCGTGCTCGAGCATGATATACGCACTCCGCGTGTTGCGAGATCACGGCCTGCGACCCAGCTCACTACAGGACGTCTACCGTGCTATCGTGCTTGCAAAGATTCTTTACTGTTCACCGGCGTGGTCCGGTCTCACTAGTGCTTCAGATCGCAGCCATATCGATGCATTCCTGAGAAAGTCTAAGCGTTTAGGATACTGCGATATCAACACCCCGCCAGTTGCCACAGCGGACGATGCACTGTTCAGTCGAATGACATCGAATCCAGCCCATATGCTGCAGCCTTTACTACCGGACCAGTCCAACCACCACTGCAACCTCCGCAATCGACGGCATCAACTACAGCTGACGCAAAAGACAACATATCTGAACAATAAACTTTTTATAATAAGAACACTGTTTAAAGACGTTTATTAGCCAGCCTGTAGTCTGTCATACTCAAACCGTCAACGTGATGTGTCTACGTTTTTTAGACGAATATGAATCACCGAATACTCAAGTCCATTTATGGACGACTGTAGACGCGGACTGCGTTCGCAGTCCGAGTCTACAGTCCATAAATGGATTTAGGCAAAATTTCCGGCATTCGCTTTTTACCAAGCCGGTACGTACACTTCTCAGTCGTATGTATGTATTGTAATTTGCCTTCAAAACACACGTACAAATACACAGATAACATAAAACAGTATAGCTGGACAACCAGGCAGTGCACTTATGGTTGCTCATACTGAAAACTAATAAAAAAACACACTGCGCCTGCTAAAAGAACTCACATTAATAAAACACATTAAAAGACACTTAACACATGCAGGATAATACTAAATAATAAAAAAAATCGGTAAAATAAATTTTATCAAGATTACGCCTAAAACAATTAATAGATCTAAAATCGACATCCACTGGTAAATAATTCCAATATTTGACAACTCTGCAAAAAAAATCTTTCCTGACGTTACACCTTGCTAAGTTAACGAACAATCTGTAAGGATGACCACGAGTTATTGTAACCGAAACAGTAACAAAAAACTCTGAAACTCCAGTTGTTTATTATAGCTTAGTAAGTTAGTATAGGCCTACGCATTATCCTGCAAGTGTGATAACTGTTTTGCTTATGTAACCTTATCGTTTTTCCGGCGTACTTTACCATATACTTTGGAAAAATAACTGTTCACTCTAGCAGGTTTAATACCCATTTTACATTTCGACAGTTGAGTCGCATCGGCGTTGCAGGTGTGAATTGGGTATAAAATAGCGGCCGAGGCAAAATTTCCGGCAATGTATCTGTTTGAAGCTGACACGACAAAGTCGCTGGCCAACGGTTGCGGCGCATGGTTAGTTACTGGGTATCTAAGTCAAAGGCGTTAATAATCCAAATTTATTTGAAGGAAAAGGGTAATTGAAGAGCAAAATTTTACTTCGAGGCAAATCGACATAAACTGACTCACATTTCGCCCGTGTATATTTATTGGGAGCGATCGACCCTCTGGTCACCGGGATCGAGGCCAATGACTGATCTATGTTCACATAACAACAATGTCAGTCATTCTTCTTCGACGCGTTGCTGGGTGTTGCACGTCCACAGCATTTATTCGCAATTAGCTTAAACAGTCTGTAAAGTAAGTAGGCGAGGATGTGGAGTATGACGAGCATGAAGGCAAGGATGTCCAGCATCAGGTAAGAGTACAAAGGTAAGTCGTTGCCTGCTGAACGTAGATGATCACCGCCGAATCGACAAACGTGCTCGATCCAGAACGTCGCCCTTTCCACTGGACTCTGAGGTTGACTCCGGAATATTTCAGACGCCTTCGCGACGCGTTCTTTGTACAATTTATCACCCAGTATCTTGTAAATATTGTCCAGCAGCTGATCAGCCGTGAAGTCATGCAAATCCATCGTCAGACCATAGCCTCTGTGATCAATACGTTTTGCGTTGTACATTTGGTCACCAAGAAAAGGAAATCCGATCATAGGAACTGCGTGGTACATAGCTTCGTACTGTCCACTATTTCCACAGTGTGTGATGAAGAGCTTAACAAACGGATGAGCGAGGATGTCGTTCTGTGGCAGCCACTGGGATATCATCACGTTGTCCGGAAGTTCTACGTCGTCTTTGTTGTTCAATCTCCAGATTACACGATATCCGTCCAGTCGACGAAATGCCGAGGAAAATTTTTCCACCATGCGCGCCGGAATGCTTGATGCCAATGATCCAAATGTCATAAGAATAATTCCTTTCTCGGCGCCGTCGATAAAGTTCTTGATGATGGGAGGAAGTTCTCCGCTGGAACGTTTAACAGTCAGTCCGGCTACATTGATCATGTTTGGCATCATCGGTCGCGGATAGTCAGTGACAGCATCCAGCGCCAATAACCACAAAGCCGACTTTGACATAAGTTCGTCAATTGAGCTAAAATAACCGTATCGGTAGAACTTCTCCATAACTTCCGGTTTGGGATCAGGGAACGTCATTGGCAGTGTGAAGGAACAGAAAATCGAAAACATCGTGTTTGTAAATCTCTCGGTGAAGCTCATCCGATCAGAGTACGAAAATATCTGAAAAGGAACAAATGACGGCAGCCAAGGAACTCTGATGAGAAGAGGATCAACCCCAACCGCGAACGTGACCCAGGGGATCTGCAGTCGATGTGGAACAAGATAGTAACATCGCGTGAAGAAATAGCCGTCAACAACCGCCATGTCTATTTGCTCTCTCTCCAGTTCCTGCATGACGTCATCGTTGTCAGTCGTCAGCTGCCGGCACCATTCTCGCGAGCTGTAACAAACCAGCGATTTACAATCTGTCAACAATTTCACTGAGCTACTTCATCTCAATAAACCATTTTGTGTCTATATCCGACATTTTTACATCTGAAGAGTCGACATAGCGTACCCTAAAAATTAGAAGCACACAGAATAATTTACACTCATAGTCAATTCCATCTGATTCTCGAAGAATCATTAACATCGTCTCAGTTCAGACGCTTAGTATACATAACGATCAACTCTTTCGCAAGGTGTAGGCTTAAAATAATTAATTAAAATAACTGTCAAGTAAAAAGGTCAAACATGTAACTTAAATAATCGTACAACAGAAAACGAAACTAAAAAAATGTTTTTTTACTTTATTTTTCGTCGTAATGACATGTTAACTCCTTAACATCTCTGGTTATTATATGGTTTGGTGAAAGGCATCTTAGTTGTTGGTTAAAACAGCAGTCATCGGACAAAAATACAAATTTGTTTCAAATTACTCTATTGCTGTATGTTAGAGGGTACTTGATTTGGAAACCGTTTTCATGTATGCATTAGCACGTAGGCCCTCACCCTATAAGTTAGATAAAATTTGATGCATTTAACTATTATTCAGTTACTTACTTACTTGCAACAAACATTATTGATTTTATCAGTCTGAGACAGATAGCAAGAAATAATAAATTTAGACGCACATTTTCCAGACGGTTGAAAGCATCTGATACACATCTTCGCTTGACTCGAGAGCCGATTTGGTGAAATTTTCTTCCATGGCGTCGTAGTTATAGCTCGCGTGTGCTCCGTTTGCCGTGTCTCGATACCTGACTACACGGAACTCCGAACGATTTCTCAACTCAGGAAGGTTCAGAGGGTTATTTTCTCCGACGAAGAAAATGACTTGATGACCTCTATCGACTAGACTTTCGGACACAGCAGCCAATTGAAAGATATGGCTCTTTCCGGGCAGCGGAATCACGAGGATTTTGTAGGCCCATGTCTGCATTGGAATGATCACGGCAGCTGAGAGGAGTTGAAAAACCACGGTCGACCACGAACATTCCACCGCTTTCATTTCTGTGATTCTAGACAAAACATTCACACCACTCTTTTTAATACAAGACAGCAAAGTCATATTACACGACACATGATGTTATCTATTTTTTTTGTCTCAGCAACTCTTCCAGCAGCGTGCCTACAGTATTCAAAAATATGCATTAGTGAACGACAATGATGTGCTGTTCTAATATCGATCACCGCAGCTTCCCACGTGTGTAGGCAGTGTAGCCTACGTAAGCCTAATGCGGGGGAAAGAGATAGCCTATGGGCCGATTTAAATCCAATTAGGGACCTAGGATTTGTTCGGTGAAATTAGGTTACTATTAATCACTAATAGGAAGTCGTACACTGGCTCTCGATTGGCGCCGAATTCAATGACTTTGAATGACCTTGAACGCCGAAATAGGGGGTTTTATGGATTTTTTGGCGATTTCGGGCTGCGACACAAGTCTATATCATTCACAAGGTGGCGCCATGCTACTATCGTTATGCGATCCAGATAGAGAATTTGGTATTTGTATATTAACTTAGCGTGAACACCCCAATTTTCAGCAAAACTACTGAACCGGATCTGCTACAGGCTTTCGCGTGTCTCGTGAGCATTAGCTGAAATTTCTTGTAATTTTTGCTTCTACAGTAGGCTAACTGTGCGTTTGCTAGTTAGTGGTTTGGTGTTAGTGCGTTCTGTACAGTAGGTTTGTGCTGCTTTATGCGAAATAAAGTAGGCCCTATATATCGACTGTAGACTAACTGTACGCCCTGGCCCTAGACTGCACAGAGCGCCCGAGACCAGAGAAGGTTGTGCTGCTGTGCCAAGAATGACTATAACGTAGCTCTACCCCGGTAGGCCTATCAAGCTAAGAACATTAGGCCTATCTATGATCATGCTGTGAAAATCAGAGATAGCTATAGTCTAAACGTAACACAGCGTTACTACGAGTAGGCCTACTTAATTCATGTTATTCACGTAAACTCAATTGCATCAGTGTTTTCGTGTAGCCTACAATCAACAGTAGCTGGCTTGGCTTACAGTAGCCAGTAGCTTCACTGACACTGCGCAGCCCTGCACGGGCTTTCCGTTGAGCTAGCCAGTCGATCGATCAGCAGCTGTTTAAAATATTCTTGGCCGCCCAGTAAAAGCGCTTATAGGCCTAATATCTGGACGCAGTCATGCACCGACTAGGTTATATATAGTTATGTTTTAAGTTAGATGCAACCCGCGGCATGGGGAATAATTGTGTGCGAGATAATAGCCTGGCTACACACTCTGTTCGAGCTGTAAGTTACGTAGCCTATAGATAGTAGGCCTAAGCTCTACAGTTTACCAGACCGCAGTGTAGTCTAAGCGTGACAAGACTCGTCAGTCGTCACACATGACATAACTACACAGAGCAGTCCCAGCTGAGCCAGCTCAGCTGCTGGCTTGCATTCTATTTTACGCGCGAGTGCTATCGCGTAGGTTCCTAGCTATCGTACGTAGTATTGTCCGTCACCCTGTTTGACTGTCACGTCATACGCCTACCGAAGTTAGGCTACCGAACTAAGCCCAGAAAAGACTCGGCGCGTTCACAGTATGATACAGTCTGTTTTTGTGACCAATGACCTAAATCGTGCAGCTGGGCGAGGAGATTTTCCTCGAACGAGAGCGTCAAAGAGATGTACCACTAAGAAATCGTTATTTTACCGTTATTAACTCGTCTATCGTAGGAACGTTTGCAGACAGACACAGACAAATCTGTTTAATTACTTCTATAACCAGCGTTGTTGAGTGCTGCATGACGAGCTTTACGGGGGTACCAATATGTATAACCTTGAGCTACCTTGAACTCTCAAAATAAAATTTTTTAGTAAATTGCGACTGCGACTCATACTTCAAGAGTGAATCGCCCTAAAATCAGTGGAGACAGACCGAGACAACCTGCATATGAAATTTTCAGCAATAATCGTAGATTTTTACTGACCCTCTATATTTAAGGCGTTCTCCGTACTGGGGCGTCAGATCTTGAAAGCATGCGATTTCTGCTGCTGGAGCGTGAAACGAATGCTGCTCGATATCACCATAACAATAACAAGCACTGCTGTCGAGCTTTCTGGGTTTACCAACACTGATGATCTTCCACGACATTAAAATTTTAAAATTGTGAGTTTTTACCGTTTTAGTAGGCTAGCCGTAGGCCTATTTTTTGCGATTTTAACGGACGCAACGCAACTGACGTCTGAGGAAATAACAGCACTTTTATCCTTGTTTTTTGCCTTTGCTACTGCCATTTTAATCTGTACAAACATTTCGTTTGTACTGCGAATTATTCGAAAATGCGTATTGAGTAACTGTAGGCCCTGCAAATCTTCTGTACCGGACAAGTACCGGTAATAACGTTTGACCGTTGAAATCGTTTAAAGGATTTCTTATTTAATTTACTTACTTACCGCTACTTTTGGTATCACTTAATGCCATTATGCCAGAGTCTGTCGCTTTAGAAGACTTTCTGCTGCAGAAAAAAAATTAAGCGCAATGCATTTTATTATCAACTAAGTTCCCAAAAGCCAAAATGTGTTACTTGTATTGTAGGTAACAGGGAGGGAGCCAAGGGACCGTCGATCGGAATTTCGAAAACCGATTTTTGGTAAAAGCTCGTTTTGGGGCGCTGCTGGCACTTACACACTATCATAATAAATTAGATACGATCCGCAGCGCATGTAAACATAAACATAAACAAATAAAATAAACGTAAGTGATGTTCGTAGAATAGCTGGTATTTTCTTCTTGGCGCTCGCTAAAGTGTCAAAACATGTGGAAGAAAGCAAGAAAGCAGACAAGTGACATTGCTGTACGTTTGTCACTGTATGCAGTTTTGTTTTTTGTCCTTAAACTTAACTTTTACTTTTGTTTAGCTGGTGTTGTCTCTTGTGAGATATGTGGACTTCATGCGGACTTTATGCAACATGGACTACATGTGACCCAACGATTGCTATTTAACAAGATGTGTATATGATTGCGTATCTGTAGGTTAAAGGCACTAATGACAACAGTATTGGAAGCAAGTTTTCGATGTCTAATCTGGGATACTTTGCTGATAATTTTGTGAAGTATTTTGCTGGCAGATACTGCCGTCGTTCTCCAATTATTAACAGGTTTAGTATTACAGCTTGTTTGTTTTTATGGCATCGCATGATGTAATTGAGATATAATTTTATTGTAGTAATTGTGGTAAGTTCAAGAAAAGATGTTACTACACTGTACTTTTGTTAATAGTAGAGCAGTCAAATTAACACATCAACTTAATGTGTTAGCATGTTAATAAATTAATGCATGTTAAAAAAATCAATGCATGTTTTTGAAATTAACACCCATACTTAAATTTATTCAATTTTCTAAAATCAGTGAAGCAGAAGTTCCAATATTTTGTTTAACTGTGGTTATTTGATGATTGAATGAATTCAAGTAGTTACACTTTTGTTGCTGATCCATTACTACTGTAAGTAATAATAATAACATTCAGTGTGATTTGGTCCTTTATTTTCCAGGTATTGCAGTTTCCCGTCATTGTTTTTCGTGTTCACCATTTTCAATGTCCTGCAAATTTAGCACCCTTAGCAGTATTAATGATACAATATTAACATTAACATGTTAATGCATGCGTTAAAAAAATCAATGCTTTGACAGATCTAGTCATTTATTGTAAACATTAGAATAACCATGCTAACAGCTGCAAAGTGCCAATTTTTATTTAATGAATTGTGCTAAGCTAAGCTGTATATATACAAAATAGATGCTAATAAGTTTGTTTATGTATATTGACTGAACTTGATGTACTACAGAGGTTATTACATTCGAGCTGCAGCTGTCAATCATTGTCTTGTCACATTCTTGAGCACGTTGTCTGACTGCAGAACTCAGGTGAATCTTGCATCCTGTTTTATGATATGTTAATTAGCATTCATTTTGTCTCAATTCTCTATTCTGCAGCCGAAAATCACAAAATTTACTAAAAACACCCTATTTTGGGGTTGAAGGTCATTCAAGGCCACTGATGTTAATAGCACTAAAAAGCACATTACCAGTGCTTTTTATGATAAGTAGCACGTTTCTGCCCATCTGCAAGCATTTTCACGCTAGACAAGCGAATAGCGCCAAAAGCACCACTTTTTAAGGTGTTACCTGTCTTTGACACCGGCATGCACCGGCATCATTGAACGTAGGCGATTGCAACCTACACCACTAAAATCTACGTTCAATGCTGAAAATTTCATATGCAGGTTGTCTTGGTTTATCTTCCACCATTTCGGCACAATTCACTCTTGAAATATGCATTGCAGTTCGAAATCGCGAAAAATTCACTAAAACTTCATATTTTGGGTGTTCAGGGTTATTCAAGGTCATCAATGTTGACATTCCTAAGAAGCTTGTCGCCAGTGCTTGTTATGATAAGCAGCATATTTCTGCCTATCTGCAACCATTTTTGTGGCAGACGAGGCAATAGTAGTAAAATAATGTTTATTTAGGGTGGGTGCCCCTCTTTTTCCTTCTCGTTCGTGGGGACCCCCTAAACCCAGTGGTTTAAAATTGTGTGACAAAATACTTGAGACCCTAAGTTATCATACGGTGAAAACTTGAAGTCTCTATCTTACTTGGTACTGGGATGTGACAGACACCAAGACAGACAGAATTACCTTAGCTAATACTCGCTATGCTAGCTCTCATGTGTAAAAACAGAGCTTATTAGTTTAATGTTAATATTATTTTCATTTATTAGCTATTTGACCTAAAGAGTAAAACCTGTCTTTCATGCAATATGTTTTTAAACATTGCAGTTTTATGTCGTTGTTAATTTATTTGGTTAAAACTTGTTGATTGTTGCTGCAGATTGTTAATCTTGGTGCTGGATCAGATTCGACTTATTTCCGGTTACAGTCAGAAAACTATCTGATTAACTGCACCTATGTTGAGGTAGAAATAATCACATCAGTGCACGAAGGAAACAGCACAATCGAACACATTGCTAAGTAGTCTATACGGCTCAGTTTCTGGTGTTTGTATGCGTATTTGCTATCAGTGATTTGATGCATTTGAGTGGCTAATGTGAAAAGATATGAAATATATTGAATCTCTTTCTAATCACATGAATACATTTTGGGTGGCAGGTTTTTTTTTATTTTGTGTTGACTGACCACAGAAATAGGGTGGTTTTTTTAAAATAGGTCAACAGTATTCCATTTTCACATAGCATTAATGGTTGCTAATAGTCTCATTTGCTACACAAATGCTCTGGAGATGTGTTAAGTTAATTTTGTTGATTTACCAGTATTTTATTCATCTGTGGACTGTGTGTAATGTGAACCTGGAATTAGTTTCTTGTTTCGTCTTGTGGAAGGAAAATTGTAGAGTTGAATACAGATGCTGCACTTTGTGGTTTGGTATTAATGGTAGTGTTTTTTTTATTTTGAGGATAAATCTAAGTAACATGTCATTATTTACACTGTGTCTCGAAAAAGCATCCTTGATATTTTTGACTGTAACTTGAAAACCAATTATCAGATTCTGATAATTTTTGGTACAAATATTCCAGACACAACTTGCCATCAAATGACCATTCAGTTTCCAACCTTACATAACGTTTGTTTTTGCACTACCTGGGGAAAACACAACCAGCGAAATATCACTTTTTTATCCAATGCGATATGATTGCTTAATTAACATAACATTTAGAAACACATTTTGTTCACATATATGACACTGACCTTGACATTTCATTCAGTTGTCCATTTTTTAACTGCCTGTAATAAAATTGCTTGAAGTGTTGGCCCACTATGCAAACACAGGCAAGGAGATGCTTTCTCTATTCATTGATAGCAGTATCGATAATGTTCTGCTCCAGACCAATCTAGGCTGTACCTATCGCTTCTTGACTTCACAAACATTCCTAAACTTCATCTGGTAGACACACTGCTGCAAGACAGTCAGACCTTGTAATAGACCTGGCTTTGTATTACGGTAATAGAATTATATTTTCACCAAAATCTCATGGTACTAGCTCTTTTTTACTTAGAGTAGTTAAATGTTTTAACTTTATTGGGTTTTAGAAGAAGTTGTAATACAATGTATATTTTTGCCAAAATATCGCGGAAATAGCGTGGTATTAGCATTTTTTAAAGTTCCGGTAGTTAAAGGGTTAATATTTATATTTCTGCTGTTGTTAGGTTGATTTCCATGAACTGATGGTGAAGAAACGTCGTGTTATTGAGTCAGAATCGCAGCTGTTGGAAGCCGTTGGCAGATCACTTGATACTGTCCAATGTTCAGATCAAGTCCATAGTTGTATTGGTATGTCACGTCAGCTTGTGCCAATGAATGTCTGCTTTGTTATTATCTCCAATTAATAAAAATAATTTTTACTTTTTGTTT
>Ga0209671_1002980_pt1 | contig 15995 bp, 6 predicted proteins | sample WorMetHERISLAND2_2_FD_187401 | JGI IMG/M metagenome (GOLD analysis project Ga0209671, IMG submission 187401) | Marine gutless worms symbiont microbial communities from Max Planck institute for Marine Microbiology, Germany - Olavius geniculatus... | ecosystem: Host-associated > Annelida >...
GTGTAATTCAAGCTCCAAATTATGCCAACATCTCTCAAAGGGTTCTAAATCCTCCCTACTTTTCTGACGTGCGGCATTTGGTGCAATATTTATTATTATTACGGCGAAGACGGTCGGCAGTGGTTGAAGACGTGGTAGTTTGATGAGGTACGCGCCTGCGTTGCATTAGGCCTACCTATCATTAAACGAGTGGTTTAGGCTAACAGCTGCAGCAGCATGCAGCATATCAGAGAAAGAGTATTTATTTGCCAAAAACATAAAATACAATATTGTCGTACAATACTAGACAATGTAGGCGGGCTACCAAAAAAGCAAACGCTCATCAACGCTGGCCGCCCACAGTAACTATAAGTAATCAGTGATACAATACTTAAAGATAAAAAAAGACAAAAGAAAGAAAAAAGCGCAATAGTCAGTTTCAAACAATATGATTATAACGAATTGCAAAAACCAGCCAGAACATAAAAATGTATAACTTCAACACAAAGACATACCATTGTAAAATAATTCCTTCACCATAGGCATCACCATCATAGGCCTAGGCCTATATCAACACTGTATACCTGTCTAGGCTATAACGTTCACGTTTACGTTCTGTCTGTCCGTCTGTCCGTCACACGGGTGAATCAGGCAAAAACGGTGCAAGCTACGATCACCAAATCTTCACCGTCGGCTGCCCGGAAGACTCTAGTTTCAGGAACCGTAAAGCTTTCCCATAAATTCGAAGGGGGTCACCCCGAACGAGGGCGCTAAATGAGAGGGGAGGCCTAGCTAGGTTACTATTAATCACTAATAGGAAATCGTACACTGGATGTCGATTGGCGTCGAATTCAATGACCTTGGATGACCTTGAACGCTAAAATAGGGGGGTTTTATGGATTTTTTCGAGATATCGGACTGCGCAAGTCTATATCATTCACAAGGCGGCGCCACGTTACTGGCGTTGGTGGCGTGGCATAGTTGGTAACGCGTTTCTGTTGAAACGAAGTTACTCTACGCCGGGCTCGGTTAGTACGGGCAGGAACTGCTATAAGCTTTTGCGCGTCCCGTGAGCATTAGCTCAAATTTCTTGTCTGTTGCTGCTAGACGTGCTTTTGGACATGCTGGTTTATTTACGTTACCCAAAAGTTCTTCCGGTCAATCTTAAAGCGCGTATACAAAGCGAGGTAGGCCTAACTGAACGGCCTAACTAAACTAACGTGGTTTAGTTTTCGGCCAACCGACCAATGGGCAAACAGTAGTGTATTGCAGTAGGTAGGCCTACTGTCCAACGGCGTCGGTGGTCTACGTGACTTTATGTTCTTGTATACGGGTAAATTAATGACCAATAGGCTTGTCCTGCTTGCCCATTGGTCAGTTCGTCAAAAACTAAACCGTGTCAGTTCAGTTCAGTGACGTCGCTCTGTACGCGGCTTTAAATGCAGCCTTCACCAAACTGGTAACTGCGACTTTTGTGGCCTTCCAGAAACTATAGAACACTATCTCATCGAGTGTACAAGAAACAACATATCACAAACAGTCAAAAAAATCTGTGCTGAAGTAGCTGAACACAAACTCCAGTTTGATCTGCGCACAATACTATGCTCAGCAACTGTTATAAAAGCCATTTACCGGAGTATCCAGTGACCACTTTAGAATTTGAAGACATTGTCTACTCTTGAGGGATAAACTCTACGCACTATAATCCGTAATGACGCTGACAGTCTTCGATACTATACAGCGTCGTTAAATAATCCGACTCCAGTCCAGTCCAGTTTAAATGCAGCGCTTCGTTTCTGCCTACCTTCAGACGCCAAATCTGCACCACGTCAAAGTACCTCGTCTTTGCACTTTCTACTGTTCCCGGCACGTCTAACGTAGGTCCTACGGTACACAAAGCGTCACGTCGTAAGTAGCGTTTGTTGTAAACAATTAAATCCACATCCCTTGAGATCTAGCATAAACTAACGTGTCCTGCCAGCACCGGTGTAGTGGAAAATTCGTCGCACCGGAAAATTATTCCCACACGCAGCAGTACGGGTTAGGCTAGGTTAAGATTAAGGCTATGGTTAAATTTAGGGTTAAGGTTAGGGTTAGGAGTAGGGTTAAGATTAGGGTTAGGATTACGGTTACGGTTAGCGTTAGTTACATTATGACAATATGGAAGTCGGAAAAATTTTCCAGGTGCGACAAATTTCCCACGACACCGGATTCAAACCCGAATAAGGCGTTCGAAAAAATGTGGAGCCCTCAGGCCTATATCTATCCAACGTCACAGTTCAGCTTCAGGGGGTTTCGCCTTCAGACTCCGCCGGGGCTTCGCCTCTGGAAATACCTGTCTGCCAAGCCCCTTACCTTTATCCAGCGGCGTCTTTGGTTCGTAAACTCGGAACAGAAATGAAACTGGTTGCCGTTTTCCAACAAACATCTGGCAGATTTACGACAGAAAAAATTATAAGTGATTTCAAATTTGCTCTTTTAAAATTGTATATCTAGCCCCAGACTTCATACACCGGGCATTTGTAAAATAAAATCCGACAACGCAAGACAAAATTTAGTTTAGAAAAGGGACATTTGCCCCTGTCTTTTTTCTAATCTCTAAAAACTAAATACTCTGGCGACGACCATGCCTGTAGACAGATGGACGGATAGCCAATGACGCTGTGCAAATAACGTTCCCCATCATGCATCCTGCACAGTGCACCCTGTAGCGGTGTGTGACTGACTGCACGTCAACGAACACTTCACATTACATCCGGCATCTGATGCCGAGTGTGCGTTTCCGGCAACCGTGTATACCCAGTCGCCAGCATGTCACGATCAAGTATAATATCCTTTAATTTGCCCAGCTATAGCCTAGGCCTAGCAGTGTTGAGGAAACGTAACGATTGAAGTAAGCCAGGAGAGTGTTTAATGATATTCACTTGCAATCTGACCAGATCCCCCCTGATCTAAAATTTAGCATCCTTAATGTTAAAAACAGTGGAAATTTTCCATGCTTACAGCATTTCCATTGGCCCCCTTAAAAGCGTTTTACGTTGTTTTTATCTTTGCCACTTTGTTACGATTTTTAAATGTTTTTTTTTTATTTTGCAAGTTTTTTTATTAAAAACTCTCATAAAAACTTTGAGAAGCATTTTTAAAACCACAGAAACGAATTAATAGCTCATTAGCTTATGGCGATAGTAGTTTTCATAGTTAGTTCAAATATACTAAATGAAAGTTTTTTTAATATCTAGTATTTTGTTTATTCTAGCGCTAACAAACCGCGGCAGAGAATATTAGGGGCCCATGCGGCGATGTTCGTAAAATGACTTAAATTTGCGATATTCTGGTTGTCAGTCACCGAAGACACAGCGACGGTCATTTCTCAACAGCGAAAGGCACTGCATGACAAGTTTAATGCCGGATCTGATTAAACCGGACTCTGTATAAAACGATGGACAGACAAATATGTAAGTAGGCCTATATACGGTGCAGACGACTTGTCACATGATCACGTCAAATGTTTGGCGCCAGCCGATATTAACTTAATGATATAAATACTGCGACAATTAGTGCCTTTGCAATTAGTGCTAAATTAAATTATCATATAGAATGGATATTAATTGGCCTACCGTTTGTATCAGTCATAAATATTGTGACAGTGTATTAGCAGCGAATAAACGCAACAAATTAACTACCGGGTACCTTAACTCGACAGCAATCAACGAGTGCTAACGTACATCCGCCAAAACTGACAGGGTTAATAATTATAATTATAAAACGAATGATGCATAGGCATACTACAGTCGAGTCCGGCAATGTGACAATTGTAGGCCTAGGCCTAATCGATTCCCTATTTTTTCAAGTCTTGGAATCGGACTCACTGGACTCGGACTTACCCCGGTATTGGGCCTACTTTGGAAATAACTGCAGGCACCGTAGGCATTAGCCGAACTAACTGTACGCCGTCTTGCGAAAATGTTGAAATTTACGACGCCAGTCAGTCTTAGGCTTACTTATTCGGTTTTCGTCGAACTTGCCGCAATGTGTTAGTTAGTAAGGTTTTCGAACTCGGAAAGCACGGCGGCTATGTCAATCGGATTACAACAGCAAAACTGTTCGCAGTAACTGTTGTAGGACTAAATTTGTGGTAAGATTCTGTACCGAGCATCTATGTCAAAAAAATTAAGTCGGAACGCCGCATTTTGACAAACAGGTAACGAGTCTAAAATAGAAATCTACTGAAAAGCAAAATCCACAGCTATAACTAGCGAAACCCAACGCGCACTGTGCACAAAAGCATTAACAGACGTCAGAGCGGCCGTCCTCGACAAACGTGGCTACCTCCGACAACAAAAAACCGGGCTGTGGGTGGACAGGCGCTCTGCACAAGACCGAGCTCGCTGGCGTCAAGTGTCGAAGACGGTTACGCTCCAGCAGAACTTGCTCAATGATGATGATGAGAAAAAATAATAACTACTCATATTTCGTCGGCAGCAGTTTGATTTTTGTACAAAACTATTTTCATTCATCGTTATTTTCACAAACAGAACCGCACCCAAGGAACAATAGATACATCTCTGAGGACCGATGCTGCAATAACGCTGTGTGCGGGGTGGGTGGGGGGTGCAATGGTGGAACGCCGTGCAATATTGCGGTCGGGCAAATCATCATCACGCAGTCGGGCGCGTCCAAGGACTCAGCCTTTTGGGTCAGTACTTCGGTAGTTGGTCGGTCCATTGACCGAATGAAGTAGACTGCACATGGCGTGTCGCCCGAATCACGTCACGTGATAGACTGTGCAGACCATCAGCAAACTGCAGCTCCTGCAGCTCCTAGACATTAATGTCGTACGGGCAATTGTCCGTCCCTCCGCTAAATAGTAGGCGAATAAGTAAGTAAGTAAAGTGTGAATTTATATAGCGCATACTCGAACAAATCTGTAATGCGTTTGGTACTTTTTGTCGTCAATATTTCGTAAAAATACATAGGCTAATTGTGGGCTGGAAGTCTCTTAGACCCTATAATTTTATACAGAAAAAAATTAAAAGCAAAATTAGAATTTGGACCACTCGCAATTTTTATTGTCGGAAATTTGCAAAGCTCTGTCTCTCTCGAAAAAAAATTGCCGCTTCATATCTCTAATCTTAAAAGAAATAAAAACTAAATTACAACTAAATGTTTTATTTATCATTGTTTTCACGCGAAATAAAAAAAAACGCATCCAAAGTACATCAGAAAGCACCACACACGGCCGATTTTCGACACAAAAATGTCACGAAACAGGATGATGTTAAACTGCTGCACGACGACTGAAAGATGCTGAAACAAAAATAACACTCGCGAGGTCATCACACTGACGGTTGACAATAAGTCTGCAAACTACCCTCAGCAGGTAATGTTCAAACCGACTCATTCAATAGACCCTGCAGTGTCTCAATAGCAACTGATACAAGAAATTAAAGCTAATGCTCACGGGACGCGCGAAAGCCTATAGCAGTTCTTTTTCGCAAACTATGCTCGACAGCGGTGCATGTTTGAAGGCCCACTGCGAACAAGTCTAAGCTTTTTGGGTACGATGTATTTACACACGTCAAATGGCGCCACCGTCTCGCGTGGATGCTGCCGTTTGAGTGGTCGAATACGAGTATTTTGAAGAAAATATTTAAGTTTGACGCCTCCGTTCGGAGAATTCTTTGAACGCAGGGAAGGCGAAATTTCAACAAGTAAAAACTACGTTTAATGCTAAAAGTTTCATACGCAAGCTGTCGGGGTTTATCTCTAGCGATTTCGGCGCAATTCGCTCTTGAAATCTGTGTCACAGCCCGAAATCGCCGAAAATATATAAAAACCGCTATTTTGGCGTTCAAGGTCATCCAAGGTCATTGAATTTGACGCCAATCGAGAGCCAGTGTACGACTTTCTATTAGTGATTAATAGTCACCTAGACCTTATCTCCCACCGTTACTGAGATACGGCGACTTATTGGCTGAAAATCGCAATTTTTTCCTACCCCCACTCATTAAGCGCCCTCGTTCGGGGTGACTTTTTCGAATTTATGGAAAAGCTTTACGGTTCCTAAAACTAGAGTCTTTCCGGCAGCCGATGGTGAGGATTTGGTGATCCTGGCCTGCACCGTTTTTGACTTATCCACCCGTGTGACAGACGGACGGACAGATGGACAGAACTGCGATGGCTAGGGTGTGCTGAAAGCATAGCTGCTTTCGCGCGTAAAATAGAAACTGAGCCTACAGATTGCTGTATATGGCCGTTTTGCGCGTACGTGGTCGTATTATTATGCGGAATCGCTCTTACAGTGCAAGCGATTCTGACTATAGCGACACATTTCCTCGTAGCGTCCGTCGTCTGTCTGACGTTTGCTCACCCTGCTTAAACCGCTCGACAGATTTAGATGTCATCTGGCAGACACAGTGCTGTTGTAGGATTTAGCGACACATTGTGTCCGCTAGGGAGTTTCTTTCCCCAGGGAAAGAAGATATTTTGACGGTCGAGCACGTAGCTGAAACATGTAAAATCTACACTTAATGCTTCCGACTTGCGGCAGAAATAATTTATGACTATGATGTACAGGGTAGCGGCATCGGTTAGCGATTCCACATTTTACCAAATCACGTTGGTTCTTCTTAGGCGCAGTGTTTGGACGGCAACCCCCTCCCCCGTTTCCCGGCTCGGCCCGCACGCGTGTCTGCCTGGCTAGTGACATAGCGACTCCAAAGCTCGCACGGTCAGAGCAATTACTGTTGTGAGCTCGGTGGAGTCAAGCATGACGATGACCAACTGTCGCATGGCTGCGCGCGTGCAATGTCACATCGTGATGCACCCAGTCAGTCGCTCGCATCACGGATGAATGAAATGCTTTATCGCTTCATCTCACGCTCGCGTCATTGCATGCAGCAGCAGCAGCAGCATTGCCTTTGGCGTCGCAGCATGATCTGCGGGCCTCATGCAGTGGCGTCGGCCTAACTGATGCGAGACACGCAAGGTACGCAACGCACGCAAGAAAGTACGTAATAAGCGCAACAAGAAGCCTAGCTGTCGCTAGGATAGCCGATCGTACTGGTTGTCAGTGACCTTGAAGGTCATTCATCTCATCTGAAAGGGCGTATGCTATTACCTATTAGTGATCAATAGCAACCGCACTATCTTACACCGTTTTCAAAATATGGCCGCTTATTTAAAGAAAAAGACAAATAAACCTATAACGTATAGATGCTATAGGTAGGCCGACAAGAGACTGATCGCCTATAATATTGCTAACCGGACACTAAGATAGTTCGGACCTAAGACACTTTGGACCTAACTTTTGGGTCCGAAGTGTCTTAGGTCCGAACTGTCTTAGGTCCGGACACTTTGGACCTATTTTTCAATATCCCGCATAACTTTGGGCTGTCGAAAAATATTTTTTAAAAATTCGATATGGCGCCTCAAATATTATGGGTTCACGAGTTTGATCTTTTGGTGTCACGTGACGTCATCGGTCGCGTGACCATTCGACTCGCTGGGGTCGATTTCCCATCGGTGGTCCATAGTGACCATGCGTCTATCTAGCACCGTTATAGGGATATGGCCGTTTGAAGTTCTTTCAGAAAGGCTCTTCCAGGAACAGAGGTCGGTCGTTGGTCGGTCGTCGGTCGGTCGGTCCTAAATATTACACTGAACTCATATACTCTTCTTCGCTACGTTAAAAACGTAGCGCGCGAGAAGTAACAAATAAAATAAATCTCGACTGTCCAATTCTCGCAGTGATTGACAATGCCGTGGCAATGTATAAATCAACTATAGCAGCTAGAGACTCGGCTCATGACCACTGTTCAGGTCTCGGACTCAGAGTCGGACTCGCCAGTGTCGTATGTAGTTAGTTAGTTAGTTAGTTTGCACATTTAAGGTAAAGTGGGCAAAACTATAAGCTTAGTCATTTACGTCGTTCCTTTTCGATGTTGCGTGCCAAAATTACACGTATTAAAGTCGGTCAATATTTCACGAAAATATTTAAAAATAAAATGGCTCGTTTTCTGAGTAGGCCCTATCTGTGTTTTTATATTACTCGTATATCTGCGAGCCATACGACAGCATAAGCACAGTCAATTACTGTTTTTGTTGCAATTACTATTGCAATAAATAGCAGTCGAAAAACACCCTGACGACTTTTCCACGTGTACGCCTGACGCCGTGAACCAAAAACAGCAGAACAAAGTTTCTGCACGACTAACACCAAATGCCGACCGATTTTCACATTATTCTTTCGCCGACATAGCCGATACATTTAACTTGCAAAAAACTAGTTGCAAAAGACCCCACCTGTTTTATCAAAACACAGTCGTATGTCCAAACTTGATCGTGTCTTGCTATCATAAAGTAGGCCTGTTGAATGTTTTTTTTGGCTTCAAGTACGTCACAAATACTGTTTATAACTAAACTTATTAAGTTTCGACACTCTGCTGTTTAACAGTCGTATTGCTATTGTTTTTCGTTCTTGATGCAACTGCCGTGTAAACATGCAGGCCCGTCGAGAGCCACAGCGGGGCCCGGGGAAACATTCTCGCGAGGCCCCCAGACATTTTGCGAAGCCCCTCTAGGGGGAAAAATCTGAACTTTTTCTTTTCAAAATGGTTCATTCTGATGTATTTTTGTATTTCTGAGCAACGGCGGGGCCCCCAAACGTCGCGGGGCACGGGGTAGCTTACCCCCTACCCCACCCTCTCGACGGGGCTGTAAACATGTTTTGTGATTCGTATTTGTCAGTTGGTGCCTTTTATGCAAAAAACGTTACCTTAGTCCTGAGCCAGACACCAGCAAAACCACGGACACGTAGCTATTGCACCGCGCGGTGTGCCCGCTTACGTCCCAGCTTTCGGTCGCATTCATCACAGTGCAGCGCTGTAAGAACGATGAGCGTTAAGTATAGGAAATGACGTTTTTTTTTTGGGGGGGGGAGGGTCCTGCAACTCCGAAACCTCTCAACCGATTTACATAAAACTTGGCATCAGTGATCGACCATCCGATCCCACACGCAAAATTTGGTTACAATCAGCTTAAAGGGGGCGTGGCTGCGCATGCGCGAAATTCGCCGTTAGGCGTCTATTATTTTGCTTTCTTACTTCTTTTCCTTGCGCACGGCTACAGGTCAGCCAGTTAGACCGACCGACACCACTAATGGCTCAAACGAAGCGTCCTGACGCCGGACACATTCCTTATATGTTTTCGATAAAAAATTTAAAATTTACCCCCTTTTATGCCCAAATTTGTAAAAATTTGCATTACGGCTTATAAAGACTTCAAAGCGGTATAACTCGGTGCCCATAAAAGATTGTGCGGTGTTTCACGTCTAGCTGTATATTTAGAAACACCGTGTATTCTACGTTACTGCCGGTCACACGCATAAGGGGCAACAAAAACGACGCCCAACTCCAACAAAGATTTCTTCCCTGTCAGTATACGAATAAACAATCCTCGCAGACAAAATCATTGCGAACACAAAACGCACGGCGTCAAAGTAAAATATAATATTTACAGGGGGGTAGCTAAAACTCGGTTTAGTGAAATATAAAATCCAACTGCCTGTTTTTTTGGTTGTGGGACCAATAGCCATTCTGACGTCATTGTTACTCCATAAAAGTTTACTCGGCCTCTTTTTGGAGGTATGCACCGATACACCCCATGGCTACGTCCCGGATTATTTACACTGGAGATGGAATAAGCATTCAGCGAGTGGAATACACATGCGTCGTTACGATGGAAATGCATGAGCGGGTATAGGCCAAAGCCCAGTGTGTGACAGTTGTAGATGAAAGGGGAGAGGCTGGGGGTTCAACCCCCAGTCTTTCGCCACCCCCTCCCTTCCCCTCGCTCCCGGATTAAGTCCTGTTCGGTAAAACGTGAGGCCTTCAGATAAATTTTCTCTTCAAGAAATGAATAAGCAACTAATGTCGTAAACTTTCAATTTCGCAGAAGGGCCTACGGCGTATAGACTATGAGCCCCCCTTCGCCAGACAATGTCGTGCTGCACTAAGTCAACTTTTAAACGTCGCAATACGCCACAAGGAGACTAAGAGAACTTCAAAAGCCAGAATATGTCACGCTCCAACATTCTTTGAACTATGGAGGCCCGCCCTTCTTGCAGGACTCCTGTTCAGCCGAACGTGTCCAAATCCACCTCTGCTGCATGACTACAAACCTCCCATTCGACAACTATCACACTGGTACAACCAGTATCACAGTACAGCTCAACCGTGTAATAGCCTAACGTCTGCAGGATAACAAAAGAACCAAAAGCTTACCAGCTATCACCAACAGCATAAGGGTTTAGTCCTAAAAATAAGAGGCCGTAACAAGGGGCACATTTTCAAAATCTTGATCAAATTTTTGTACGTCTTGCACTTTGTTTCAAAACTGTAACACAAGTATAAAATTGTTACAATGCACTGCAAATTATTGTACGTTTGTAATTTTTGTTTTAGCTGCAGAAACTATCGTAAAATTAAATCACAAACGATTACAGATAGCAGACGGACAACGCACAAATTCATCACCAGAAACCACACACCAGAAATGCTTCAACACAACTATAGGAAGCTAAACTCCAAACCTTTTCACATGATTTTTTTATAAACTAGCGTGAATGCTTTCCTCTCTGGAAGGAAGTGGGGAAATGGCGTCCCCAATTTACTACATGCATCATATCAACATATGAACATATGAACACGAGACATACTGCACAGACGCACCCACGGAATCAGTTCGTATGCCAGAAGCCACAGGCGTAGCCAGCGGGAAGTGCACCCCCAGAGACCAAGAAATATTTCAATTAAATCATCACAAATTTGCATGACATTTAACTCAAGAAAGGCTTGACTGATGTAATTATAATAACTACCCAGTTGCTATTTACAAAGTAAAACACATAAGCATAGCCAGGAGACAAAGATGCGATCGCCTCCCTTCCCGCTCAACTTCAGTTGTGGATGCAAATTTGTGTTGTAAAGCTAACGTTTTCAAGGCTTCTTCATGACCGAAAAACGTTTGCGGCCGGGGCAAGCCCCACCAGTGGAGTTTACAGCACTCCCCCAAATTCCCTAGCTAGTGGGGATGGGGCTTGTCGCCCCTCCTCAAAAACTCCACCCCTATTTTCAGCCTTCGGCCCTTCGGGTCTCAAACTGCTCCTCCCAACCCTAATTTCTGGCTGCGCCTGTGCCGTAAGCAGGTGCTCTGTCAGTGTATGATCTGTCTGCAGAGTATACAATTAATTACATCACTGCTCTGCATGTGACAGCTAAGCCTGCTGGTTACCACTGTAAGCCAACTTTAAGTTAACAACAATAATTCACAACTACATAATAAGTCATTTAAGTGACTGCCTTTCCAGACATTGCACACAAACGCGTAAAAAGGAAACACCAATTTAACCTTCACAGAAAAAAAACCAAATAGAAAGAACAAAAATATCGATCATAAGCCTAAATTGTAAGAACTGTCCAGTACGAGCAGACATATGAACAGTGGCGGTGCTACGCCAGAGTGCGCCACTGGGTCAAATTGAAGCTCTGCCCTGGCTATTGCTTTGCTTTGGTAATAGCAAAATGTCCTAATGTCCTTCACTGCAAAAACCCCACTGGAAGAGCCTACAGGGCTCCCCAGCCCGCCAGGTGGATTTAAAGAAAACGGCAAAGGGCAGAACGGGACAGGGACAGCGTGTAAGTTCATTTAACACTAACTTATCCCACTCCAGACGGTGGTTTAACATACATGCAGTGGCCATAAGTTAATACTGATACGTACAGTAACGTACTGTATGTAGTCTAGCAGTAGTAGCAACAGTGTCATGATGGTATAGTAACTGAACAAAAAACATACGCATATACAAAAACACAGCCACGCTGATGAATTGTAGCCTGAAATCGGACTGCGAACAGTGCCGAGTCTAGTTGGCATTATACACTAACAAAATAAACTAACACTAGCATTATGACAGCTGAATGACAAAACGTCACAATTATCTGCAAAACGTCCTACCTAAAAAGTTAATTTAATGCCAATTGTCAAAATGTTAAATACTTATCTGATTACAAAATAAATTATAGCAAGCAAGTGCATACATTATTTGCTGTCAAACTGCATTCAAACAGTGAGAAAATGCATCAGTCAAAAATTAGTTTCAATTTTCTCAAAATGCGATCGACAGTAGATATGATGCTTTGCTATTCTGCCCTTGAATAGTAATAATACTGAGCACATAATTTATATAGAGCATTAATTGTCAACAACCTCGAACAAGCTCGGTGTGATGGGATAGTAGAATGAGATGCAAAAGTATTTCAGATGATGTCCAAAGGTAGACAGAGTGTGGGTGTTGTATTTGAGATAGCTCGGAAGAGCATAGCATTAGCAGTATCAGCACCATTATCTGTATATCAGCAGTAACGACATCCTCAGCACAGAAACAAACCTAGTGACACAGCAAAACAATCCGTCTGAAACCGACGACGGCAAAATACGTCGCCACAAACCGTCCAGCAGAATTTGCCCGACCTTAAATGCTCCAATCTCAAGAGTGAGTAAGTGAGTGAGTGAGTAGGGTTTAACGTCCCGCCCGACACAGTATAGGTCATTTCGGGGAAGGCCTTTGCAGGCAAAATTGCACATACACATAATAACGAAACAAAAAGTTTAACCTTTACAGAAAGTTTAACTTTTGTGAAACACAGAACACAAGAAATAACCTAAACCTGAAATTGTAAGAACTGCCGATTATAATTGTTCATATCTAATGGCAGTGCTAATAATATGCTCTGTTATCCTCCAAACAGTCATCAATCTCAAAATGCTGCCTATTGGAGGACAGGGGGCTCTAATCTCCGGAGATTCCATCGCAATGTATGCACTATGCACAAGTTTTCTTTACATCCCAAAATCAATTAATCCAAAAAAGCACTGAATCGATCGATGATGGATATTTGTAGTGGTAACAGTAAACGCATAAAGCAGTCAGTCATTTCGATGACTCACAGACAGTTACAAACTTTTCAAGGTATAGTGCGGACGCAACAAAACTGGATGGAAAAGTGAGACAGGTGCTCTTAAAACTGTCAAAAAATAACAGAAACAAATTCGGCATTAGTAGAGGGCAGGCAAATTCTTCCCGGAAGAATTCACTTAAGCTTACTGACCAAGCATATCTGTTGAACCAAAACAAAAGCAGTATCAACAGCCGGGGTGCATGTTTGAAACACAGTAAAACAAAGTCTAAATCATTCGCCAGAAGGCGCCAGGCGCCAGATGACCCGCGGCTATAGTGTCTAGTGTTTTATTTACTATATACTATTTATATCTTCACGTGTCACAGCAAAATGATACGCACGATAAACCAAAATGATAATACTTAACATCCAGAACCACTGAGTTAATACAAATATCACACTTACTGGTGGCCGCTAGATGGCAGATTCATTAACTGTACATCAAAACAGAACGAATTTGCAAGCTGATATTAGGCACACAATCACATGTACATGGAGAATCCAATAGTAGCACGAACAGCTCACAACACACAGCAAATATGCAGTCCAGGTTACTTGAGCAGTCGTTGTATATAATTACGAGTATTCATCAGGATGTACACCATGTCCCAAAATTAGCGGCCGCCTACAGATAAGTTAGTGTACAAGTTTGATCTGCTAACGCAAACGGAAACGCGCAACAGCCGGGTGCAAGTTTGAAACACAGTAAAACAAAGTCTAAGTCATTCGCCAGATGGCGCCAGGCGCCAGACGACCCGCGGCTATAGTGTTTATAGTGTTTTATTTACTTGTACTCACCAGAGGTCTCCTCTATCGCTCTGCTGACGTCGTATCGGTTGAATATAGCAACTTTTGCCTACCCCCTCTCATTTAACGCCCTTGTTCGAGGTGACCCTCTTCAAATTTATGGAAAAGCTTTACAGTTCCTGAAAGTAGAGTCTTCCGGGCAGCCGTCGGTGAAAATTTGGTATTCTAGCTTGCACCGTTTTTGACTGATCCACCCGTGTGACAGATGGACAGACAGACAGACAAACAGACAGACAGAATTGCGATGGCTAAGACGTGCTACAGGAGTAGCTGCTGTTGCGTGCAAAAATCATTAATACCTAACAGATTTTTCTTACAAAATTTGAAACAGTCATTAAGACAATCACTCTGAACGTGTCTTTACAGTTTTTGCTCGAAGTGGCCACATTTGGCCTCAACACAAGCTCTTAGTCTAAGGCAGGTACACTGCTGCTTGATCCCTTTGTCAATAACAACGTATTGAACGTAACCTTAATGTAAACAAACTCTGGCGCCATAATGATGTTACATCGAGAACACACGGTAAAGTGCATACATCATAATGGGTGTGACCGTAAGTGATGTTAACGTAGTAACATTTCATCAAAATCCATGAACTATAAACTGAATTAGGCGCGTTTGAGGCAAAAGGGTCGCTAATTTTGGAACATGGCGCACAAGTTCACGTCCTACATGCTGATAGCAAAAATCCTTTGCGATCCAAAAATCTCCATAAAAGCATCCAGATCGTCACCAATGTCATGTTGCAAAAATCTAAAAAAATAACAAGAATTTAACAGGCCAATTAAACTGTAAGTAACTCCAGCTTAAGCTGAGGCCGAAAAACGGTGTTACTTCGATAACTATTCTATTATATCAATAAGGTCAACCACTGTTTTCTGCTACATCTGCTATGTTATATACCATTTTTAGCAACAGCAGACTGGACCAACTGCTGATTCTACAGGCGGGGCCCCTCAAACATCGCGGGGCACAGGGTAACTCACCCCCACCCTACTCTCCCTCTCGACGGGCCTGGCTGCATTAATAACACGTTAATTAATGCGTTAAAAAATTAACACAGTGCATTAATGCATTAAAAAAATTAATGCTTCAACAGCCCCAACAAAAATAAGAACACCACAGCCATTACCGACTTTAACACCAACGAATTGTTACTACAGTGATAGAGAGAAAAGAAGATGTAAATTCAGTGTCCACACGTGGACTGTATCAATAAATAAATCATCCATTACCAGGATTGTCGTGAACAAAATTTCCACACATTATGAATACAAATATCTGAAACCCAAGCACACTAATCTGCAAACCAATAGCTAAATAACGGCGTCAAAAATTATATATTTAGCATACACTGCAGAGAGGTGACAAGTTTTGTTTTTACACGACTCATTTCTACTTGAGTAAAGTGAGTATTTGAAACTTCACTAGTCCAGATGAATATAAACTACGCTGTAAAGTGCACTTGTGCTGATCAGCAGGTTAATGCAATATAAGTACCACAGGGCTAAACCAAAAAGTGACAGCCCTAACAACCGCATCAGTATAATCTCACATAAACTGCAAAACACTAAATATTCAAACCGATTGAACAACATCAACAGTTGCTATTAATTATTCCCAGCTTAAATGTGCTGATATATGAAATCATTGTTTAATTCTTTTGAAAAGCCCAGCATTTCTCTACACACGAATTAAACAGCATTCATAGTTAGTAATTGCAGCAATTATACCGTAACTAAAATTAGAATTCATTTTGATAAAAACAGAAGATGTTTACAGATACATGAACAGAGACGTCGTTTAATAAAAATAGCATCTGAGTAAACAAAAATTGTAAATATGATTCATCTAACAAAAGTGGGGACTCTAATATCAAAAGAGTGCCTTTTTATTGGCACATCGGCATATTTTCTATAACCCAGACTATTTATTTACACTGCATATGTGACTGGTCATGATGTATGCAACAACATCAAATTAAAAAAAAATGAAAAAAAACTTTTCTACCAACGTCAAATACACTGACTAAAATACCCAACACTGTAATAAGCTTGATAATTTGACATTGCCAAACATTAATAATTTATTCATCTTCAACGCCACTTCATTAACAGTTTAATAACAATGCATGGCAAACATAATGTGGCACAGCAAAATATCAGTAATATAGACATTACTGATATTTTG
>Ga0209671_1002985_pt1 | contig 15988 bp, 11 predicted proteins | sample WorMetHERISLAND2_2_FD_187401 | JGI IMG/M metagenome (GOLD analysis project Ga0209671, IMG submission 187401) | Marine gutless worms symbiont microbial communities from Max Planck institute for Marine Microbiology, Germany - Olavius geniculatus... | ecosystem: Host-associated > Annelida >...
GGACCAATTGTCCAGATTTCATCACCAAAGACCAGTGGCCTCCAAATTCGCCGGATATGAACCCAATGGACTATCATGTGTGGGGTGCAATGTTGGAAGCTTACCGCAAGCTTAAAACAAAGCCGAAGACAATCGCTGAACTCAAGCAAGCGCTTCAGGTTATCTGGGGCAACCTGCCACAGAGACCGATCGACAAGGTTGTAAAAGATTTCTCAAATAAGGCGACTGGAGGCTGGTGTTGTTGCTTGAAGCTGGTGATGAACACTTCGAACATTTGCTTTGACAATGGAATTCTGGCATTTGGTCATTAGTTAATTGTGTCGTTTCAACGATGTTATTAAATTGGCGTTAAGCCAGAACATTTTTTGAATGCTAAAAAATCGGTAGGCGGTCATGTTAAAAAGTCTATAACTTCGTCATTTTTTAATAGAATCAAATTTTGTTTGGCAGTTAGATGTAGCAGGTTTCAGCAAATAAATGTGTAAAATCTCAAATTAAAATTCCAAGCGGTTGCTGAGAAAACAGCGAAAAACTTTAGGGGCTACTTTTTTGCCGCACCCTGTATATATAACATAACTAAACAAAAATCTCAAACACAATGCATTCAACAAGAGCATGGGACTCAACACATAAAAAGAGGCCACTTTTTTACACACCCTGTAAAAACTGGTTTCTGGGTAACTTGTTATTTAGCAACTCTCTGGAGAACTTAGGTCGGTAGCCAAACCGATGTTGATGCTTTTGATCAACACCTTCAAATTTCGAGCCCCCACCCCGTTAGCAGAAACCAGCAAACGTTGCCAAAAAATAACAAAACAATATCACCTGCAATAGCTGAAGTGACAAGAAATTTGAGCCAATGCTCACGAGACGCGCGAAAGCCTACAGCAGTTTTGGTTCAGTAGTTTAGTGAAAATTGAGGTGTTCACGGTAAGTTAATATACAAATACCAAATTCTCTATCTGAATCGCATAACGATAGTTCCGTGGCGCCACCTTGTGAATGATATAGACGTGTGTTGCAGCCCGAAATCGCCAAAAAATCCATAAAACCCCCCTATTTTGGCGTTCAAGGTCATTCAAGGTCATTGAATTCGGCGCCAATCGAGAGCTAGTGTACGACTTCCTATTAGTGATTAGTAGTAGTCTAACCTAGGCCCTATCTCGCACTGTTGTTGAGATACAGCGACTTATTGGCCAAAAATCACAAATTTTTCCCACCCCCTCTTATTTAGCGCCCTCGTTTGGGGTGACCCCCTTAAAATTTATGAAAAAGCTTTACGGTTCCTGAAACTAAAGTCTTTCAGGCATCCGATGGTGAAGATTTGGTGATCCTAGTTTGCACCGTTTTGGACTGATCTACCCGTGTGATAGACAGAAAGACAGACGGACAGACAGAATTGCGATGGCTAAGATGCACTGAACTGAAAGCAGTAGCTGCTTTCGCACGTAAAAATGCTAAAATGCGTTGCGACCTGTAAGAGCCTACAAAAAATGCAAACCGCCCAAATGAATTAATGGATTCGAGCCCCCTGTGAAAAAGTCTGACAACGGGCCTGGAAGTAATGTTTTTAGCCAAAAGCTGCACTGTATCGTCGTATACCTGCTTCCTGCACGAATGATACGTTGGACATGAGAACCCCGCCGGCGTTGACGGCCCGGCACTGGTAGTAACCCTGGACTACCTTGGATGTGGTCTTGAGATACAGATGAGCTCCTGCAGCCTCATGTAGTGACGTGTTGTGTGACGTCACGCTGCTGTAATGCTTCGACGTCGACCTGGCCGAGTTTGAAGTGTTCAGAAGAGCACCGTTGTAGTACCACTCGTATCTGTATGTACGTCATTCACAACGTCCCGACAAAGCGTAAAAATAATTATTATTATTGCCACCAGATATGTCTTTTAAAGCTAAAATGCACCAAATTTGTTTTCGGCTGGGGCTCCGCTGCAAACCCTGTTAGGGGAGCTCACAGCACTCCCCCAGACCCCTTAGCTGCATTTCAGGGGTCTTACTTCTAAGGAAAAAAGGAGAAAGCGAAAAAAACCAAGGGAGTGAAAACAGAAGAAAAAGAAAAAAAGAGGAACGAAAGGGGAAGGGAAAAGAGAGGAAAAGAAGATGAGGTCCTTAATACACGTTTCTGTCTACGACACTGAAAAAAGAAGGGGAAAAGCAACGAAAAGAGAGAAAACGGAAAGAACGAAAACAATTAAGGGGAGAAGGGGAAAGAGGCGGGGAGGGCGTCAGAGTTGGGGGGAAGGTTGCCTCCTGGCGCTGAGTGGGAATGGACGCCCCTGGAAAGAAAAACCATCTTTACTCACGAATTTTTACAGAAAATCAATTTGGTTGCGAATCCGCCCGAAGACCGAACGTAAGTCCTACTGGATATAACATATCGGGATCAAAATTATCAAATTATTATTATTTGCGTGGCATATTATTAGTCAGTATTGCGATCAAGTCAGAGCGACTTTACATTGTTAGTTACACAAACGTAAAATTAAGTTTAAAGGTATATTCAACATACAGTACAAAGAATAAGTTATACCGCGGTGTGGGTCGACCCTGAGCTATACACGGCAGAACAACACGATCGCCGGCGGTGTAAATGATATGTGTGGATGGACCTTTAATCAGCATCGGAGCATGCAACGTATCGTTTCCATTTAATACTAACACACACACGACAGAGCATTTAAGCCTAATTAATCCATTTTCCTTTTAACATTATTACTAATAGTTTGTCCTTGTTCTGGTTTTACACCAGCGCAAAACGAGCACCAAGAAAAAATTATTGCAGCTTGTTTGTCGGAAAATGATTTTCAAAACGTGTGGGCTAAAATGTTACCCTGCTGTTTAGTGGTTCAAATGGCATCATTAAGTTTGCTTACGAGTCGTAAAGGAGACCACATTAGCATGTTGTATTGCAACTGAAATGCGCGAGAGAAGGTGGATGGTTTCAAGAGGTTTCTCTCTAATTCTTGAGATACTGTAGGCCCCTAATAATAAATTATTAGTAGTACAGTATTATTGACTAAGCTAGTATACTGTCACGAGGCCTGTTAGTCTAGAAACTCAGCACCAGGCCTTAACTCATTTCCTCAATGCTCAATCACAATGCGCTGGTTTGGGCCACCCACAAACACGCCAGCCCACACGCTGCACCGGAAACCTGTAACTGACGTCACCATCTGTCACAGCGCGACCGCGTCGCCATGGTAACTGCGCCTGCGCAGTCAACGACCGTCGACCTTCAGCCCCGCCTTCTCATCGCCTCCTCCGGACCTCGATTACAAAAGATTTCTTGCTCGATTCAAAGCCACTGAGTTATTCAGAACACACACGGAGAAAGAGAGGGGGAGCGGTAGATAGACTGCAAACGTCGCAGACTCAAATCCACATCAACCTGAGCACTGTGTAATGTTGCGGATTGTTTGTGTCCAGCTGTAAGCCGACTATGCTATTGCTAAATTCGCTGCATGGTTAAACACATCCGAATAAATTAAGTGTGAAGCCTGCAGATGAAAAAGTAAAACGCAGTTTTACTTTTCGGTCAAACTGAAATAACCAAGTTCTATCTTTTACCATTTAAATGTACGGTGATAAGAATCTGTCTATGCGTAAATTCGCCATTGTCCCTGTGAAGCATGTGTACAAGAATATGCGGATTAGCGTTTGTAATTCGTTTACCTCTTATTTCAGAGTGACCAAATGGCTATTTGAGGTCAAACCGTCGTGTCACGAACCTCATACACGGTCAGTTAACTAGTGTGTCGGACTTAATGATAGTGAAAGAGACGTAGGCCTATGTGGCCCGCCCTTGTGTCAAGAGATGGCTTGCAAAGTTCATGCACGTACCTAAGTAGGTTAAGTAAGTAATATTTATTTCGCATAACTATAGCCTAACAAAAGTAGGCCTGTGTGCAGCACTTGATCAAGACACAACCCAAACCAGTTTTCAGCAAGAAACAACGTAGATTAAAAACTTAAAACGACACTTTACAATAAATGATCGTTATGCAGATTATACCTTATAGTTGTCTATCTGCACGCAATTTTAAGACACTAACTAATGTGTTCGAAAGACTAAATGTTATAAAAAAAATCATACATTGCGAAGTCAAGCCAAAATTAGATATGACTTTTGAGTGACAACATTCTTGAAAAACACGGCGACAAATCTACAGATAGGCAAATATTCAAAATCCTATACTGACAGCAGCATTATACGACCGTTATAATTTCAGCTGTAACTTTGTATAAAATTGAAAAAGTAAATGTTGCTGCAGTTGAAATCGAGCAAAAACTGCAACGGTTCATGCACCGGGATCTATGTTAATTCAAATCGACTTGTTGTCAATGAAGTACGTTTCAAGGATAAGATGAGAGCCTGGCAATTAAATCGACTCCAGACACAGCGCCACAAAACACAATCATATAAATAAGAGAAAATGCAGAAAAAAAATACCCGATTGCGCATTCGTCAATGGAGTCGTGTTTTCAGCAGTACCGGTCAGCAGCAGTAACAGCAGCAATAATACGTCACTGATGACGTAATGAGTGACGAGAGAATGACGCATTAGTGACGCTGCAAATGAATCATCGTCCAATGAGTAATGACTGATTTATCTCTCATCTTCATTTACATCAGTTTCCATCCATTCGCTACAATACATGCATGTAAATAAATAAATAACTTAAAATAACCAAAGTGGTTATTATTAGTTACTAACGTCAACTCAGCCTGGCCATCCCTCCGTTGGTAAGCGCAATGAGTACCAGCAAAAGCCGAAACGTACACAGATACATTGCGCGATGCAACAGCCCCGTATTCGTAGCTCGCAGTGTAAACTGGTGTCTGGCCGACGGCTAAAAACGGAGATCAGCGCCGTCCTATGAGCCTCATGACTCGGAAGGGACTTTGCGTTTTACAGTTCTAAAACGCCACAGTACCGTAACTTCAGAGGCGCCAGCGATCACAAATTATGGAAGAGTTCGTAACGGTAAAACCCTGTTGTCTGTACAACAAATTATCACCAATCTCCAAAACATGACATTGTACGCTAATAATAGGCCTGCTGAAACAGTTTACTTAGCCTACCGTCATGTTAGGCAGAAGAACCAAAATTGGCGTAAACCTTTCCCAAAGCCAGAGTAACCGGTGTGCCAACTTTCAGCTGAAAAGGCGAACGTCTGGCGGACGGCGGCGCAATATGACAACACTGTACCGACATATACACTGGCATAGCCATAGGCGGGGGCACTGGGGGCACGTGCCCCTCTAGGAGCCTACTCAGTTACTCAAAATAGTGCCAAAAATGCACCAAAACACGTCATTCTCACATCGAAAATCCGAAAATTTTCTGGAGACGGCCCCCTCCCCAGACCTCTTCTTCGTGGGGAGGGGACACCCCTCTCCATACCCCACCCTTCAAGTGCCCCTACTACAACTAGATCCTGGCTACGCCGTTGCCGACATAATGGTACTTGCATCAGTTGTAGGCAATGCGTCCTGTCAGTATCGATGTGTGAACATGCAACAGGCAATCACGAGCAAACAGCCGTCGCACGCGCGCGTAGATCGAAACGCTTAGCTGGCGGCGTTTTTGTCGCGAACGAGTCGACCATTACCGGCTGAATTAGTGACGATGATGAACGCCAGAGGGCTTTATTATCATCATCATCATCAGCAGCAACAGCAACAGCAGCGTGTTACTCTGGCGTGCCAGGAAACGGTTAACTCTGTCCACAAAGCATGATAACCCTCGAGCCAAGGTGTGCGGACTCCGGACTCACAAACCAACAGGATTCGGATCCACACTAACCCGAAGACGCTGTATCATTTAATGGAAAAACGTCCATATAAAAAACAAGAAATTTGAGCTAATGCTCATGAAACGCGCCAGAGCCTACAGTAGTTCTTGCTCGCTGGTAATCTTGGTCTATCTCTACCCGTTTCGTCGCAATTCACTCTTTTGCAGCTGAAAATCGCAAAAAAAACTAAAAAACTATCATTTCAGGGCTCAAGGGCATTCAAGGTCATCAATGTTGATACCATCAAAAAGCACGTCATTGGTGCTTGTTATGATAAGCAACATGTCCGTGCCTGTCTGCAACCGTTTTCACGATAGACAAGCCAATAGCAGAAAAATAACCACTTTTTAGGGAGCACACCTATTTAACATTTGTTTGTGCAGACATCCTTGAACGTAGGGGGTCGGGACTTGGACTGCTGTAATCTACATTCAATGGGGAAAATTTTATATGCAGGTTGTGTTGGTTCATCTCCAACCATTTCGGCGCAATTCACTCTTGACAAGTGCATCGCAACTCGAAATCGCGAAAAGTTTACTAAAACCCCTTATTTTGGGGATTAAAGGTCATTCAAGGTCATCGATGTTAACATTCCTAAGAAGCCGTCGCCAGTGCTTATTATAATAGGCAGCATGTGCCTATCTGCAACCATTTTTACGCTAAACGGGCCAATACCGGTAAATAACGTCTTTTTAGAGGGGTGCTTCTATTTCGCCCCCTCGTTCGTGGGGACACCTTTGACCTAGGGGCATGAAATTTTGTCCCGAAGTACTAGAGACACTAGGCTATCATACGGTGAAAACCAGAAGTCTCTATCTCACCTGGGCTTGGAACGGTACCGGGACGTGACACCAGGACAGATAGACAGACAGACAGACGGACAGAATTACCGTAGTTAATACGCGCCATAGGCCGCTATGGCTCTGGCGCATAAAAATTGAAAAAGACTAGCAACAGCAAACATAGCAATTAGACTCGGACTTGTTACTTTTAGGTAGTTGAGCTTCGAATTTCGAATCTCACTGCAGATCATTTGCAAACAACGTTATCAAGTTGCTGCGTGCTCAGATCAGCTCAACCTCCTATCCTCAGCGGGATGGATACCATTAGTTTATGACAATTATGAGACTGTAAAGCACTGTTATAATAGGCTAGATACAGCGCACTATTATCGAAAGTGTGTCGTCTATTTGTACTTGTAATTTGGATGTTCAAAGCCATTTGCTCGCTCACTGCGTAAACTTCATTAGGGGCGAATTGTTGTGACCAGCTGTGGTACTTAGTTATATACATTTTCTTTCTAATATTGTTGTTTTTAAAACGAAGTTACTTATTAAACTTTTCGGCGTATATGACGCTTTTCCGTCACGTCTTGGGTTATGCCGGCGGATTTCTCCATATCGTTAGGCCTATATAAAATAGTGCAGGTGGCTTGGATTTTGATTAGCGGACTGAATGTGGACTGACGTTTAAATGATCCATGACACGTCAGCTTCGTGTGACTTGAAGATGCAGACTGCAGACGACGACTGCGAGTTAGCACCGCGTCACCTCCTAGACTGCTAGAACTGCTGCTAGGCACGCACTCGTTATTGATCGATGTAGGGCTTCCAGCATCAGCAACCGCACATCCCCGCATCTCTGGCCTCGATCATCTCTGTAATACACGCGCTCAACCGGATAATAATTGCACCGCTCTTCACACTGCCACGATTTCCTATGCCCAATAGCAATTACCATCTTCCGATGAAGAGAAAACAAATGGAACTGGCTTGGACACACGCCGAGAAAGAATTATGACAGCGTTACCAAATAAGCACTACACGCAGTAAACACAAAAAATTCACAGAGAACGAGAAAGAGAGATTTGGATAAAAACACGCAACCAGAAGGTTTTAAATACAGCTGGAAAAAATGTATCGCAACATTTGCTGTAATTCCTATAGCATATTTCAGCACGCAATATTTCAACGTGCAATATATAGCCTATATAACGATGTGCTGAAGTTATAGGCCTACTGTTGTCGAGTCTCAAAAGCGGTAACTTCCTAATGATGGCGGTGGCTTTTGAAGTGGCTGTCAGTCGCTGTAGCAAAGAATTGGCGAAGTAAACGACTGCATGCGAGTCAAATTGAGCCAATATCAATCACACAGCAAAGCAGCACGGCAATGAACGACGGCATAGGCTATAATAACGAGCAAACAGTGATTGCGCTCATGAATATCATTCATTTGCCATTATCAGTGACGACTGTAGTTGCAACTTAAACCCCAGACATGAAGTAGCTGCAGAGTGCAGAATGCGGAAAGAATGGATTGCAAGCTATCAGCTTTTATTAAGCCCAAATTCTATTACGCCGACTATGCGACAAAGTCCGCGCAAAGTCGCAGACACAAATCACGAAAGTCTGCGACACAAATCAGGGAAGTTCTGACGAAAGTCGGCGTAATGAAATTTCCGCTTTAGAAAGCAAAAACGGCAAAAATTTAAATAAACACTCGATCAAAGAGCGCGCATCAAAAATGGTGCATAAAGCAGGGTAATCAGTGATAACTTTATAAAATGTCAGCCGATTTTCCCAATTTCTAAATGCAAACAGAGATAGCCTTCTTATAGTCACATTTATTTTATAGCCGTAATGGTAATATTACACGCATAGGCCTATTACACGCATTGTAAACTGGGCACGACTCACAAGACTGTCTGACTGGCGACGTTTCCAGACACTTGTAGGCTTATAAGCCTGGATCTCGCATACCAGTCAAGTTTTTACGACTGCTTTCAGCGCGTCTCAGACATCGCAATACTATCTGTCCGTCGGTCCGTCTGTCTGTTGTACACTGGCTCTCGACTGCCAGCGACATCAATGACCTCGGATGACCCTGAACGCTAAAATAGGGGGTTTTATGGATTTTTTGGCGATTTCGAACTGCGAGACAAATTTCAAGAGCGAATTGCGCTAAAACCAATTGAGATAGACATAAAAAAGCTGCGTACGAAATATTCAGCATTAACGCAAATTTCAACGGTCTAAGTCTCGATTTTCTTGGTTCAAGAAAACTTGCGCACGAGGGCATCAAAGAGCGGTACTCCCGTAAAACTCGTTATTTTACCGTTGTTGGCCAGTCTTTCGTGAAAACGGTTGCAGATCATCATAAGCATGCTACCTATCACAACAAGCACTAATGACGAGCTTTTCAGTCGTATCAACATCGATGACTTTGAAAAACCCTAAACTTCTGAAATAAGGGTTTTTTTATTGATTTTTGCGATCCTCGGCTGCAGCGCACACTCCAAGAATGAACTGCGACGAAATGGCTGGAGGTAGACTGACAGTTTGCGAACAGGAACTGCTATAGGCTTTCGCGCGTCTCGTGAGCATTAGCTTATTAGCTTAAATTTCTTGTCTCATTCACTTGATTCTCGACGACCTCCATACAATGACCTTGACTAGCATACTGACCTAGTTGTGAAATTAATCGAGCTGATGCAGCAGTGCTGAAGTAATCCACTCATCGCATCACTAGGCCTATATGGATTGCGGTCGGCTACGTACAGTATAAGAATCACAGACTGTTCGATGGGCTCAAAAGATGAGGCCGACACTGGCATCTATGGTAATGAAGTATCGTCGCAGATGAGCATCGCAATCGCGCGATTCTGAAGCTGCAGTCGTTGCAGTAAATGTCATATCCAACGTCCGTAGCATATCGGACGATTCGTATATGAGTCATTTGAGCTTTCCGTCGTAGCTGTTGCGTGATAATATCTGCATCAAATAAGCCTACGCACGCTCCTAAATCGTTATCCCATAATTTCCGGTGATAAATGTTGTCATAAAGTACGTCCGGTAGTAATTTCGTTACACTAGTTCAAAGCCAGGCCTATACAACGTAAAGGGGCGGGACGCGAACGCCCATGCGCCGTCAAAAGTACTGCCGTACAGATTCTGGCAAGTAATGTAATGTGCACGACAATTTATGGAAGAAATCACCATGCAACTGACGTATAGCAAAATTGCTTAGAAGCTTGTAGGCCTACATGTCTACTTGGAATATAAAAACCCTCACATCGCATTAGTCTAGCTGCTTTGTTGTTAATCGCTTTTATGAAACTAAAGAACAGGTAAGTCAGCCTATCGTCGAACTTACGACCCTTACTGTCAGTCGCTTCTGTATTAGCCTAACGCACGTGCCAATCTCAGCGTTTCGTGTTCTCCCTTTATCATCATTTTTCTGTCCCATCAATGCCTCGGCAAAAACAGATAATCAATCCCGCAGAGAAGTAATTGTCTACTATAGATGCTACAGTTGCAGTAGCTGCTGCTGGGACGGCCAGACAACGCAGCGTTCTGACATCACTTACAACAGAACCGAGAGAGGCACGTACACATGGAGACACAGCCACAAACAGATAGACAGACAAACAAGCAGACGAAGACAGACAACCCAAATGATACTGATCAATAAGACTTTGCAGGACACCCTGCAGCCCAGTCTTAACGTTAGGCCTACCAGAGATGAGCCGCTCAGATCATGAAAATGCCTGCTCTTACTCGCCAGCAGTTTCACTAGTTGATAGACCTACCACAGACTACAGCGTTTAACCCTTATGTTGCAATTGGGTGGGGGGTAATTTTACCCCCAGGCCAATTTTTGCCGTCTTGAACTGAAGCCGCTTGGAATTGCGGGAAACGCTTAGGGACTTTTCCTAAATATGTTTGGCCTAAAAAATCCTGAAAAAATGCTCAAAATATCTTTGCTCGTTTTTCCAAGATGGCGGCTAGAAAACCGATACACAACCGTGAAATGACGAAACATCGTATGGTACGTGTTATTTTGTTTTACAGAGCACTTGCAGGTGAATAAATAGCCGCTCTTAGCCAATTCGGCTATTTATCCGGTAGCCGGATGAATAACGGATAGGCTTTTCGTCCGGCTGCCGGATAAATAGCCAATCTTATCCAACCTGGCTATTCGTCCGGCAGTCGTTTTCTGCTTTGGATTACACCTAACTCTAACGATAGTGACCGACGCTGGTGCTGTAATTGAATCTATTACTGTGGGCCTCGTTTTTGTTCAACCGGATAAATAGCCTATTAATTCATCGGCCGGATAAATAGTCAACGTGAAGCGTAAATGACACCGATAACAACTAAAAATACTTGTAAACACTTGTGTTTATTTCGCTGATGACAAATGCATAAGAATCGACACTAACGACATTCAAACATGAGCAGTGCAACCAAAACTAAAATCACTTCCGGTTTCCGGCTGCCATTTTGAATTTCCGGGTAAAAAACACCAGTAGGCCTAAAGGTTGGCACAGAGACCGCTTTAATGTGAACCCTCGAAAACGTGAGTATAGTCGTTAATATTTTGTCTCTAGCACAGAAACTTGATATACACCTGGGGGGGGGTAATTTTACCCCCCTCCTAATTGGCAGTAATTACAACGTACGTATCTAGAAAAAACTATTGCAACACTAGGGTTAATATCGAAATCAAAATTCAAGGAAAATCGCGCACATTTTCTGTAAAGAAAGAGGTATTTAGGTTATACGAATATGCAGTGAATCCATGTCTGCAACTTTACTGTCACAACGAGAGAAAGCTACGCTGACGTTCTGTAAAATTCAGTAAAACTAACGACGCGGCAAAGCCCAAAATAATATTAACGGTAAGCCTGTGCACGTTGGCGTCCGCCACAACTTCTGGGAAGCAGAATCGATTGCATACCTCTTCGTAAAGTCTTCCCATGTGCAGCAGATACATGTATGGGCGAACTATTGACTGACCAAAGAGCCGCAAGCTAGGATGCACATTCCACGTCACGTCGCAGTCATTACGGATGCAGCGGCAGCAGCAGCTAGACCTCTCCCTATCTGTCACAGATAACGAGCGGTCTGTCGATTAGTTAGCCTCTAGACCCGCGCACGCTGACTACACGCCGGCCGGTGTTTCACCGTCTTAATGACCGGAGGCGACGGCATGCTCTGAAGACTACCGACAGTGCTACGGCCTCTCACCGATCGAACGTTGGGGGCAGTGGCGTCGTGTCAAAAAGTGGGACACAGAGGGAGTGTGCAATTCCCCCAACCCCCAATTTTAGCCTGTTGGAAAATTTTCTTCTTGTCGAAAACTTTTCGATCAAAAATGCAAAATTTGGGACTAAAATTAGGTATTTCGGAAATCTCCCACTTAGGCGTTTTGTGGAAGAATTTAAGGCAAAATAATTTATTCTAGAACGCCAGCAATCTCCACGGGAAATAAACCTATGCAGCAATCGTGCCTCGATAATCAAGCAAACGACGCCGTTTGACCGAAAGAGCAGGCATGCCGACTTTGTCGCTATCACCGACGGCCGCGGCGGCTTGGCTTTTATACTGGTCAGGTCGATGTCGGAAACAGTATAGCAGACCAAAGAAGCTGGCGCGAAACTGTCAAATTGATGCCTTAACCACTAAAGCATGACTTTTTGCCTTGCGTGACCTCATAATGACCTTGGTGATATTCAAATACAATGTCCCGATGACGTTCTCTTCTATGACTGATTTTTCTTCAGCTGAAAAAAAAACATATGATGCGCCAACATGCATAACAGCTGATTATTATGCCTAATATTAACACTGTCATGAGCATTATTGTTATACGAGTGTAGTGTTACGTACTTTGTCAGGGAGCGTCCATAAGTCTTATTCGTTTTCAGTTCAGACGAACTAGGCCTACCGGACTTGATGCGACGGTGCCTCAGTAAAGCGCTTAATCCACAGTCGCCCACGTGTCTGACGTCATTGATTTTCAGCAGCGCTTCGGTTGCGTCCCGTGCTCTGCGCATGTCACAAACAGCAGCAGCAGCAGCAGCAGCAGCAGCATACGCTATAGGCCTACTCGCTGCAGGCGAGCGGGTAGTTTGTTCTTGAAGCAGAGGCTTACTACAGTAATTAACAAATTCGCATCGTATAGGGCTACAATTTCAGGTAACATTGTAGCCAATTCTGCAGCTGAACATACAACAGTATCTCACATACCGGACGGTTCAGAATAAAATAGACCTATATCGGAGAACAAAATCTTATCATGTAGCCTTCAGGCACACACTTCTATGACTGAAATAATATGTGTACGATGTACCCACCGCATTTTAATTAGGCCTATACAGTCAGGCTGCTGTGTGAAGCAAATAGGCATAAAACAGTGAATATGAAACAATTATTGAATTTTTTTGCTTGCCAGTTAAATTTGCAAAAGGTTAGTTCATTTTTGCTGACAGAAAATTTTTCTTTTCTTTAACCCTTTCTTAACCATCAAAATGATCATGTTTTTTTCGACGGCAAGCAAAACAATATCGACTAGGCCTATAATGTCGATTGATAGTCAAAGGCGAAATTTGCCAAACACGTCACGTTTGCTGTTGCAGTGTGCTGTGGCGGAAAAAAACTGAATTTCATGCTGGACAAAACAAAAGTAAATGGCAAACTTATCTGTGAAACTTTTGTTACCCAAACCGGTTGAAGACTGCAATTAATTAAATCTGTTGTGCAATCGGCAGCCGTACAAATAGCCTGCAGGTGCTCGTTGGATGCCATACGTATCGGCTAAGACTGCCGAAGACGGCTGCCGCAAAAATAACATAGCAGTTTAATACGGCTATTCATCCGGCAACCGGACGAAGTCAACGGTGTACAGGAGGTAGCCTCTATTGATAAATTTCCGATGGGGGATTCCCCATCAGTTCTTTCTTTTCCTCTTAGAAGTGGTTTTTAATTTAAATAGAAAATTAGGGGCAGCGCTGCAAGCTCCCCCAGCGCTGCAAACATAGTTTAAAGCATTTTGCACCCAGAAAACAGTCTTTAAAAGTGAATTGCAAAATGTGGCGCATGCACAGACATATTTATGCTTACCGCTCATGTGTAAATTTTTAATTAAAAAGAAAATCGTTTAGTTAAAAAACAACGTACATTTTTTTGCGAAATATATGTCATAATAAAACATAATTATCTGTTATAAAATACAATCGAGTATCGAGTACCACTAAGTCGAAAATAAAATTCGAGTACTCAGCACATCCCTACCGGATATAGTGGCCACGCCTTCTAGTATTGTTTACATTTTCACCACAGCAAGCACAGTTTGCAGTTCGTGAATGAGGCTGTGACATTTTGTATTTAGTCGATTATGTTTTGCGTCGTACACGCTCGATGTGCGTCGTTACCACTATGAAAAGACTTCCGTTTGATTGTCCATTTATCGTACTGCGTGAATAGGTGATAGGCAGATTCTAAGCAGACGACACAGCGCGTCGTTTCTGTCAGCCGTAACTACAGGTGTGTCGTGGTGTCGTCTGGTACAGTCGTAGATCGAAGATGTCGTCTAAACTGACGACGGTATTTTCGCTGCTCGTCGTCGCCGCCACCTTGTGTGGTTTTTCCTTTGCCGGCGACAACGCCACTACGAGTACGCAGGACGCCAGTCAGCAGGCCAGGCCGATTGATAAGGGACTTAAGCCGCTGTACGTCCTGACTGAAACGTTCCTCAATATTGTACATCCTCAGTCGCGTGGTTCTGCTCTCAATGATCCACGATTTGATCACGGTAGGTTTCCTTATTGCTTAGATTACCGGTATACGTTGTGTAAAGCTTACTGCTCTGATAGCAGTTTTTAACCAGTCCATTTTTTCTGGAATTGTTCCTGGTTGCTTTGACCAGTTCTGAGGAAGTAACTTCTAAGATAAATTATTGTGGCACATATTAAATCATAAGGTGACGGATGATAGTTGTTGAGAATAGATGTTTATAACTTGTGTTGCAGTTTTTACATCAAAAGATTTGACGTCTGGTCTTACTGCATTCCAGGATGCTGCATCTAGTGACTGGGAATTTGTAAGTAATTCTCTGTATTCATTAATACATTGTAATGGTAAATAATTTGGCAGCCATTATTAATAAATTGGAGCAGAAGTATGAGAAATACTGAGCTGTGTCTTTTATATTACAGCCATTATCAGCATGAGATTGGCATTTAGAGTTATCCTGTTGTGTGATTATTTTTCATAAGAATGGTCATAACACAACATATGGCTGATTAGCTGGAGAGATACTGTGCATTGCGGTGTTCAGTTGCCTGAAATGCTAAGCCCAGTGGCAGTGAGGTCTGTTTATTGTCGCACTGTAGACCTGTATAGGCTTGTACCAGTGCACATTCAGCTGGTGAGATGCAGCTTGAGTGTGGTCAGCAGATGTGATTACTTGTCCTCCTTAGCACTGTTTTATGTCATCTGGGAGACTCAGGCCTATGTGTTTGTCAGCTGCATTACCTCTGTGCATTCCTGGAGCCTTCTGGCAATGTCTTTCTCCTGTGCAGGCAATGATCGGCCCTATCTGCACTGACTTACCCCCGAGGAGAGGGCTAGGTTTCCGTGAACAGTGTCCACAGAACAAGTCTGTTGGCTGTTAGCTACATTAGCTATGTGTCTCTGTTTCTCTTCCCTCATGAATGTCTGCAGTAGAGTAGTGTTCAAGCCAACTTGCGAGCATAGTTCTGCATTTTCCTTGGCCCTCCTCAGTATTACTTTTAGGGTTCACACATACAAGCATACCAGTAGTAGGTTTTATTGAGTAAAACCAACAAAAGACCCACCCCATACTTAATCCAGTTACACTTTTTTGTTTTATGGTAATGAAATATTTTATTACAGTCAAGTTGATAAAACTTTCAAACTTAAAAATTTGCAAATTTTTGGATATCATAGCATCTATTCGATGTGGACAGTGCTTATTCTAATAATTTAAAATTGATGAAACTTTAAATGCACTAGGTTTAGCCAAAAAACAATAAAATCCACTCGGCTGAACTTGCACTTCAGAAAAAACACTGGTTTATTAAAACCCTGATTGCTTCATCTTTGGTTTAGTTTTGTAAGTAAATTTTGTACTAGATGATGCTGGTTGAACTTAATTAAGGTTAGAACTTTTTGATGTCATTACAAGAAGCACCGATGACTTCTCCCCATCAGTTAGCTTTTTCTCTACCCAAGAATAATTTTATTATTTTTCTTGTCAGTTCATAATTGTAAAAAAACTTGATATATAATCGACTCTCATCATTTGATGAAAAATCATACCATTCATTTTATTAGCAATTTAATTATATATTTTGTACACATTTTTTTATAC
>Ga0209671_1002986_pt1 | contig 15987 bp, 10 predicted proteins | sample WorMetHERISLAND2_2_FD_187401 | JGI IMG/M metagenome (GOLD analysis project Ga0209671, IMG submission 187401) | Marine gutless worms symbiont microbial communities from Max Planck institute for Marine Microbiology, Germany - Olavius geniculatus... | ecosystem: Host-associated > Annelida >...
GTTCAAGATCATCCATAGCCTATCACCGGTAAGGTTTTTCGTCTACTGGTGTTTTATGACCATTTTAATCAGAGCTATTTGATGATGAGTCTATAGAGTTAGTGTTCACTCACTCTTACAGCAATAAAACAGTCACGAGTGTGCTAGTAAAAATATGCTCTGGCAAACAGTTCAGTTTTTAGTTCACGCCGAAAAGAGGATGGCAGATGACAGTTCCGTAGAGATGCCGGCAGCGAGTTCCATGTGGACGATCCTGCGACGGCGAAGCTGTGAGGACCGTATAAGCGGATTGTGCGTGTCGCTGGAACGGCAAGGTCACCACGTGCAGCAGAGCGCAGGTGCAGACGGCTGGGGTTCTCAGCGACCAGCTGACACATGGTGGAAAGATAATTTGGCGCCAGGTTGTGCAGACTGTTAAACACGTATGGTGGCAGAGATGCTGTCGTACTTCCGCTTGCGAACGATCAGTCGAGCTGCAGCGTTGAAAACTCGTTGGAGCTGCCGCAGGTGTACGTCGTATAGGCCAGCGAGCACTGCGTTACAGTAATCGATCCGACTGACGACCAGAGTGTTCACAAGAGTAGTAATAGTGTTGGGCGCCAGCATTCGTTCGATTGAACGTAGCTGCCTCAGGCAGTAAAAACAACGACCAGTGAGTCGTCGAATATGATCTGCGAATGTGAGCTCCTCCAGGGTCAATAGTGACGCCGAGGCAGGTTACTACACGGAAAAAAATCGACTGACGAGTAAACCGTTGGAAACAAGGACAGAGCCGTCAACTTTGCCAAGCTAATACTTCGTGCTGAGACAAGGGAACTGCGTCTTCTCAGCATTCAGTTTCAGTCTAATAAAAGACATCCAGAGGTTGATATCGTCGATACACGCGACCAGGCGTGCAAACGTTGCTTCACAGTTGTCAGCAAATGTATGAAGGTACAGCTGAGTGTCGTCAGCGTACGAGTGGACACTGATGCCGTGACGTGCAGCGATGACCAGCACATCAGTGGTGTACAACAGGAACAGGATCGTTCTAAGTACACTGCCCTGCGGCACACCGTACTGGACTGCAAAGCACGTCGAGTACTGGCTTCCTACATGGACCCTCTGTGTACGACCAGTGACGAAGCTGGTAATCTATGACAGAACATTATCACGAAAGCAAAAAGCATGATAGAGTTTGTCGATAAGGATGTTATGATCGACAGTGTCAAAAACAGCGGATAAATCTAGCAGACTGAGAAGTGTAACTTCGCCGCGATCCTCTGCTGTGAGGAGGTCAGCGACGATTTTGAAAACGCCAGTCTCGGTCGACCGACAGCGCTTGTAAGCAGACTGTAAGTCTGGAAGAAGACCGTTCTGCTTCAGGTAAGCGACGAGTTGACGACAGACTAAACGCTCGACAACTTTGGACATAAATGCCAAGTTAGATATTGGTCTGTAATTACGAACGTCCGCTGGATCGGAACCAGTCTTCTTCAGGTGTGACGCGACGATGGCGTTACGTTGAGTCATCGGTAGACTGCCTCGCTGTAGTGACGCGTTGCACATCTTGGTAATGCACGGCAGCGAGACTGAGAGAAACTGCTTCAGGATGTCAGTTGGAATCGGATCAAGCTCACACGACTTTGACACTGCCGCTGCAACAACCCGGGCCACGTCGTCTTTTGCGCAGATCCGAAAACAACCCTTTGAGTGAGAAGCAGACTGACTCGAACGTCGTCACGTTAATCCAGCAAACGTTCAGCAAATGTATTCAAAATACATGTGCTAATGCTGGACGTTTGATGGGTCGTGTAAACACCCAATAACTGGAAGCGAGGTAACTCGAGCAGATAATCAGTCGGTGATGACAGCGTCTACGCCCCCATGGTTGCACGCAGCGTCCGACTGGCGAGACAGCGTCGTCGCAGGACGTGGTATGTCGATGGACGAGTAGCCCGGCGACGTACAGCGGCGCAGACTCACGTCATCGCTGCGTGGTTGAGTGCTACGTCTCGGTGATAAGAAATACGTCAAAACCACGATCGTCGATTTTGCTATCATAATATATTATTTTGGTTTTATTGTTTTGTCTTATTTGTATGATTTTTTGGGTTTATGTAAGAGGCTCTTGTAGCTCTTTGTGCCCTTGTTTAAGCTCTTTCATTATTCATTTTGTCAATGCCTTTGTGTTTGCTTGACTAAATAAATAATTTGATTTGATTTGATCGTGTCGAGCGTTTCTGCAGAGCGACAATTTCGGACATTTGAACTTTGAAATGAATACAGTCTGTAAAATACACTTGCATATGCAATGTAGGCATGGCCTAGGCCTAAATAAAAACTACAGGGTGGTCCAGCTAATGTGAAGCCAACTTACATTTACTGGTAACATTTGAATGCATAGGTAAAATTCAATGATTTTTTGCAAATGTAAACTGCATACAACAAGAAGTGGTGTGATGCAAATTTTAAGAAATTCAGCATCGATTTTTTTGATGAGTCGGTCAAGGCTTTATCTGCACCAAGCTTTGCTGGCAAATTCCTTCAGAAAGCGGCGAGAGCTCCAGTTCTTTTCCACTCGTAACGCCTTTATAACAATTCTGTCCTCTCGCGTTATTTTACCCATCAAAATGCAGAAACAGGTACATATATGTAGTTATTCCCAAAGATATTATTTTAAAAGCAAAGGTTAACAAATGCCAGCAAAACCAGACGATTTTACCATAGAATTTTATTAAGTTCGTCAAAACGGAAAATTATCGGCCTATGCGAGTAAGTCAGTAAAATGAGAGATGTAACAAGGGAGAAAATACCTAACCTGGTTACGCCATCTGACAAACAATATTAAATTTTTATGATTCCCAATGTGTGTGTCTGAACTGTTATCACATTTTGCAAAAAATCATTGGGAATTTTAACTATGCATTCAAATGTTATCAGCAAAAATGTAAGTTGGCTTCACTTTAGCTGGACCACCCTGTAGATGTATCTGCAGTGGTTTGCAAATTTTGTGAACCTAAGCTGTAAGTTAACAAACCATGTGGCATTATTTAGAGTTAAACATTTTTTGCTGTAACATCGTAGTGATAGACGGTCTAAAAAGTAAAACATCAGAAGTAGGCCAGGAACTACCGGGACTGCTGGAAACAACCGTTCAGGGCGGCCTAAAATGTGTAGTCGCAAATGATCAAAGTCACAAACAGACGAACGGACGGACGGACGCAAAGACATAAATACAGTCTAAAGTCAGCACTCAGTACAGACAATTCCGGTATACACGGTGGCAATTGGCAACAGCGCAACTCAACTGAAAGGAAAGTAGTCACACGTCGTGGACTTGAGTGGCATTAATTTACTTATTTATTCCGCGAATGCTGTTTGTTATTTGTTTACATCGCGCAGCAGCCGCAGCTGATGCGAGATGTTAGATGCTTTTGCGTGTTATATACGTGTTGCGTTTCAAGTTGCAACAACACGCACGTCATTATTTGCTAGGAGATGAATTAGTGAACGAATTAACTGCATCAGTAACGTTGAGCGTTTCGCGGCAGTAACGCAATGGACGCGTCTACAGAAAGCAGTGTCAAAGTGGCTGTAAGGTGCGTGATTCAATACGTTACAGTCAGTCATTTCGATAAAACAAGTTTCGTATTATAAAATTACAGCTTTTTTTCTGGAAGCTGTATATTATGTGGTTATAAGTTATGATTTATATGGTATGCATATGGATTATGATTATTAGTGGAGGAGAAGGAAAAGAGATGTGATTGGAGATGTAAAGGAAGAGGAATCGATGGGCGTGAGCGGAGGAAGGGAGGGAGTGAGTCTCAGTTGTTGCTTATTTCCAATTTCAGCATACATGACTGCTTGGTTGTAGCTGTGTTGTAATTGTAATGTTAAACGTTTGTGTCGGTGCAGAATCCGGCCTCAGTTAGCACGTGAACGTATCGAGATGTGTCGCGTCTGTACCATGGTAACTCCCGGTGAGCCACAAGTTATGATTGGAATGGACAAAGCATTTACATTTGACTATGTCTTTGACATGGACACTGGACAGCAACAGGTCTATAGCACTTGTGCCAGCAAACTCATCGATGGGTCAGTTTTTACTGTTGTTAGTTTTATTCATTTATTTACTTATGTTTTATGGCCATCCCAATTGGATATATTTTGATAGCTACTTTTAAATGAAAGCAAAAACAAAAATTATTGGTTTTCATTTTGAAACAATGTGAACTAGAATTTTCGGAACATGTAGAAAAATTAAACTATGTAGTAACTACTGGTGAAATATAATTAAGCAAGCAGAACAAACCCAGATGAAATGTGTTTATGGCAGAATGAACAAAAATGAGGTTTTGGTGATGAAGTAGGGGCAGTTGGTGATTTAGTATTTAGTGTCAGGTGTAAAAACTGAAAGTTTATTACCAGAATGGTTATGTGTAAAATGATTAGGTTCAGCCGTTAAGATTATCACTTTTGATTTTATAGGATTTTAATATTAAAATGTGTTATTTGTTTCAGAACTTTTGATGGCTACAATGCTACAATTTTGGCATATGGACAGGTTATTTTGACATTTGCACTATATTTTTGCATTCTTTTCTCATACAATTAGATGCCTTTATAACAAATTGGTGGTTGTCAGGAAAGTGATAGTTTGAAATAATGAAATAAATGCTGCAAAATAATTTAGCAATGAATCTTGTGTTTTTTCTCTAACATCTACTGGATCTATGTGATATTTTTGGTTCTACAGATTTCATCTGTTTAACATAACTTTCGGTTTGTGCCAGACAGCATGTGGCTGTCATTATTTATCAGAAATGTTTCAAGTGCTATTTATGACTGATAATTACTGTTGTCAGTAGGTAGAGTCACAGTACATATGTACATGCCAAAGGCGTGTATTGTGGTAAAGTCCCATAGACAGGTACTAGTGTAGCATCCAGAGCTAATCCCAGTTTCCAAGCAGTCAGTCTGCAGGTGACGTACAGGCTGTCATTACTATCTGGTGTCGGCCAGTGCTAAAGTTACCTTCCCAGCCACAGAGTAACTAACGTTTGTCTGATACAAAATTTTACTGCTTGTTGACATAGGCACATGTGTGCGAATAACTTCATCAACATCATTCGTCTAACGAAAGTTGACATATGCAACTTCTGAGAATGCAGACATGGAATACATTTTTAAAAATATGCAGACATTTAGGAAAAATGTCCAATGGTTTGTGCGAAAGGTAAGCACGACTAACAAAAAGTACTTTTTAACTTAAGAAAACTATCGTTTACAACAGGTTAAAACATTAAAAACAGACAGCTTAAACACGCAAATACAGTCTGGTCATGTGTTCGTGGGTTAGTTATCTGGCAGTCAATTAGCCAACCGAAATCTTTAATAATCAGTTGACAGACTGCAATTGAACTGGCTGGGAGTTGAATCCACTGCTTTTTCTTAGCAAGGCTAATGCCCTAACAGTCTTTGATATCTTTATGAATGTTCGTTGTAGACTGGTTCAGGAAAGACGTACACAATGGGAACAGCATTTGACGTTTGCGGGGGAGACTGCGATGACGTGGTTGGTATAATTCCCCGTGCCTTGGAACAGCTGTTTATTGACATACAACAGACACAGCAGGCTGCACAGGACCGAGGAGAAATGCCTCCCGAGTTCAGAGTCAATGCCCAGTTCATGGAGGTATGCCATTACATCTTGGAATTTTTGTTTGATGGTATGTAACTTGCAGCAGTGACACAAATAGTAAGTAAGTATGTAAGTATACTTATACTTAACATAAATTAAACAGAAAAGATGGAATGCACCATTGCCTAAAATGAACAGAAATGCTTAAAATGTTCATTTTCATGTCTTGTCATGCACCAGTGCATGCCTACTTAATTTTAGTTTATAGTAACATCTGGAATATACCACTAGGAAAACTTGACTGTATAGAGTGACTTATAATGCGTCGAGTAAGATATGGAAACTGTACTTACAAACTCACTCACTTTCCCACGAGTTCATGTAATGTCTGCTAGTTGTTATTCTTAGCTACCTACCATGTCACTGAACGTTTTCTGTGCTTTTCTAGATTCGATCTGACATCTGTCATCAGTTCCTTGGGTTCATGCAGCTGTTGCCTTCTGCGTGGTTTCTGTCTTCTTTCTAGCATTCATGCTTGTTTATCATCACTCACCTTTCATGGTCTTGTTAAAGCATAGGCCTACTGTTTGGAGCAGGCCTTTAATTCCCCTAGCATCACACACACAGGTGTCTCAGATTTGGCTACTAACTGGCTGACAGTGTGCACTGTAGTGGATTTTATTTACTTATTTACTTACTTAACTTCTGCTGATATTGCTGCATGTTCTGTCGGCTTGACTGTTTGTAGCTATACAATGAAGAAGTGTTTGATTTGCTGGATGTTACCAAAGACCCCGTTGACAAGGTACATACTGGAAAACTGTTTATTCCAGCAGTACTTTGGGATTTATTTGAGACACTTTTTACATTGGTGTTGTAATTTGTAATTTATTGAAAACAGTTAATTGTATTGAAAGCAGTGCTACAGTGAATATTGCACACTGATAGACATTACTTTAGTTATGATGTTGTGTAACTTGTGTTTAGGGTCGGAAGTCACATATAAAGATTCATGAAGATGCACAGGGAAACATTTGTACTGTGGGACTCACTGCACGATCGGTCACCTCACTGCGTGAGGTATTGTCGTCATTATATTTATATTATAATTATTATTACCACACAAAGCATTTCATTCATGGTGCAGTTTTACGTTGTATGACACCTGTTTGGCTTTAGGTAGCATTGAGATATCAGTCATGCATTGTGCTGTATTATTTATGTATTTAATTACTTATTTTTCAAGTAACACAACTTTAATTTGTGTGAATAGAAAAATAATTATACATAAATAATTTGCTTAGACTATTTACTGCTCGGAGCCCCAACATTGGTGACCATAGTCTTGAGGGAATGTGACCAATATTTGGCTGAAATGTAATGTTCCCACTGCATATGTAGTGCTGTAAATTATCTCACATAATGGGATGTTTTACATTGATCAGGTTGTACCAGCTATGGTTTATTCCACTGTACACGTATTTAGCTGCCAGTTGCTGATGTGTCTAGACTCTGCAGATCCTGCGAGCAGGAACATTGTCTCGTACAACTGCAAGTACCAACATGAACACCCAGTCCTCACGATCACATGCCATATTCACTCTGCTTATACGTCAGCACCGCGTCAGGCTTGTTGAGGTTATTGATCGACTGATTGATTGAGGGATTGACGGATTGATGAGTGATCGGTTGATTAGTTGATTGATTTTAATAAGGAGAAAATTTGCTTTATTGTATGGCATTTAGTCTGCGTTGGATATCTTTAATTGCTTTACTGTTCTGTATTCATGTTTTTGTCACTGTCTTATGGTTTTGCATAGTTGCAGGTTTCTCATATAGGGTTTTATTGTAAGCGTGTTCATCTGATAGTGTTCAATAAACTGCATGAATTACTTACCTGCTGCTGCTATGGTGTGTGTGTGTGTGTGTGTGAAGGTGGAAGGCAGCAATGACGTGGAGGTGCTGACGGCAAAGTTCAACTTTGTTGACTTGGCTGGCTCAGAACGTCTGAAGCGTACAGGAGCCACGGGTGATAGAGCACGTGAAGGAATCTCCATTAACTGCGGCCTTGTATGATACTTACTGTCATTTCTACTGTTGTTTCTTGTCTAACCGATAACGTTGAGCATGCAGCCATGAATGGTTGAGCAGTTACAAGACAGCAGATACAATAATCAGTCACTGACCATTTATCAAACACTGATAAACTGATTAAAGCACAACTGTTACGAAGATTTTTTATATGCCAGTTTCATTGGTGGGCTACTTTTTGAGTATTGGCCACACAATATGTCAGTTTCTGGATTGGACTTTCGTTTAACTTGTGTCTAGTGGACAGAGACCTTTGAGTCGAGACTGAGATGAGACTGAAACGTTGAACATTTTGTTTGAGACTGGACTGAGACGAGACATTAGTATGTCTCAAGACGGTCTGGAGACTGATACTGCATCTCTGCTAGTGGATCTAGCAGCAGTTTTTATTACTTTGGCTTGTTTAAACATAAGTGCATTAGGGTTTAATTTAACAATATGCACTATGTAAATTTACATTTTACTTACTTACTTACTTATTTTACTGATTTGTTGATTGAATGATCATCTGTGTCAGTGATTGATTGATGGTGTTAATGATGGATGTTGGCAGCTGTCACTGGGGAATGTCATATCAGCACTGGGTGATGAAGAAAAGAGAGGTTGTCATGTGCCATACAGAGACTCAAAACTTACGCGACTACTACAGGACTCACTAGGCGGCAACAGGTTGTAGTAGTAGTTGTTGTTGTTGTTGTTGTTGTTGTAGTAGTGATGCTTTGAAAGAAAGGTCTCTGATATAACCTATTATGTTGCCAACAATGCACACAACTGCTCATTCATTTATGCCTGTTGGTCATAATTGATGAGATTACACACTGTTATGTCTACCACTTAACACAGGTGAATGTACCATGCTTTAACTGCTGCTAGACAGGCCGGTACTTGATTTGCCTAGCCTGGAGGGATGGAAGGCTAAGTTGAACTTGGTGTTGGTTATATACAGAAATGGTTTATCTGTCTGTAGACAGTCGCTCATCCAGGTAATAACCACTTGATAGCAACCCAACTGGATGTTGAACCAGCAATCTTTCGAGCGCCCTAACCATTCTTTGTGGCACCATGTACTATTAATAGTAACATCAGCATTCAGCAGGGATAGTAGTAGTGTAGTAGTATTGTTTGTTGTAGTAATACGACTATGATAGCATGTATATCACCATCAGACTGTGACTTTGTGGAGACGCTCAACACACTGAAGTATGCCAACCGTGCACGCAACATCAAGAACAAGGTGCTACGCACTGTCAAGTTTCTGTTCATACATATATCATATTACATTACCAGTATATCATAAAACTTTTTATCGTCTGTGGCATCCCTCGTCCGCACATAGGGGTGCCATAATGTACAGCTGTAGAAATATAGAATAATGAAAGATAAAATGAAAAATAAAATAAAACTATAGTAGCACACATTTTAAAACTGAAATGTGGTGTAAGATGTAGACAGAGATCGACCCAGGTCAGGAAGTGTTCCTTCTCTGTCTGCGGTCCAGGCATCTAGAATTAGATTCTTTCCCACATCAGAAACTTTATTCTGCTCTGGCTCTTCACAAGGCTCTTCAGGCTCATCTTTTTTCACAACTCCGGACATTGTAATGCACTGTCAGTGTTCAACAATGCAGAATGACTGATTGTAACTATGACCAGATGAAATGTGTGAATTTACAATAAGTGATTTATCACTATGATTACTGTTGAAAAGATTGGTAGAACACAAGTGTTGTTGCGGTTGTGTTAGCTTGTGGCGAATCAGGACACAGCAAGTCGACAGCTTGGGGCAATGAGGGCTGAAATCATCGCCTTGCAACACGAGCTCATGCAGTACAGAATGGTAACTTCCTTTGTTCTTCTTTGGCCTTCTGCTAAACGACAGGTTTATGACAATTGGCTCCTGTTTTTAGCTTCTCTCTTCATATTTTTTTTACTTATATGCACTTGTTACTATGCCTAACGTGTCATGTCTTAAGATATGTTCTATCTTTCTGAGCTTGTGGTTCTGTACTGAATTGTTTTTCTGTATTTGCTGTAGAACTTGTGCATTGGTTACCTTGTAGACTTGTCTGATTTTTTCTCATCGTCATCCAAGTCCACATGTGTACAACGTGTCATGGGGGTAGCTGATCTCAGCTGGCATATGATACTGTAAAAGAGAACGTCATTGATTATTTTATTGATTTGATTCATTTACTTATTTGTTTATTTATTCATTAATTTATTCATTCATTCCATCATTCATCTTTCCATTCAGTATCTACTCTATCATTGTGACTGACAGGGACAGAGGCCACTGGGTGATGGTGAGTTGGTGGATGATGCAGTGAAAGAGAATTCAATGCTGCGAGCTGAGAACCTCGGTCTGAGACAGAAACTACGTGCCTCGCAGGACACCGTAGAATTACTGACCACACGTAACTCACAACTACAGGCTGACAGAGACCGACTAGCCATCTCTGCTACAGGTACTGATAGTAGTTGTAGTAATAGTAGGGGCCTAGTAGTAGCAGTTGTTGTTGCTGTTGTCATCATCATCGTAGTAGTAGTAGTTGTAGACCAGTAGTAGTAGTTTGGCTCTGTGCTCGACTTGGACTCTGACTTAGCTCTGGGCGATTTGGAAGTAACTGTACTGTAGTCATAATTTAGTTTTATCTTTTGTAGATGTAGTGTCAACAGACAAATGTTGGCTGAAACCGATAATTTGTAACACAGTTACTTCGATTGGGTATTACTTCTGTCATTTAACAGAACTGATGTTTTGTCTCATTCAGTGCATTGGACTGGACTGCACCATTGTAATGTGAATACCTTTTTTGCTCTTTGTTGTTAGTATATGAGTAGTTAATGTTTCATTCTTTATATTGAGTAGTAGTAGTAATTGGTGATTCTTCTGCAATACCATAGCACCTTATTTAGGATGCATCTGTGGCCTAAGCCAGTTGATTTAATCTCAAGATCAGCTCTGTACTACATTCATCAAACGAACTGAGTGAACTCTTCAGTGCCAGTGTGATGGTTCAAGCAGCATAAACATTGTCATTTGCCGTCACTGTCATCCTAATAGACCACCCACACTACGGGCTTGTTGATCTGTCTGGACTGCATGGCAAGGCCAAAATTGGTATGAACATTTCTTAAGGCAGGAGTAATCGGCGCCCCAGTTTTTAGCTTGAAAGATTATGGTCTGGGGTTTGAATTGCATCGCCGTGGGTGGACGCTCGCATAATATGTTGGCACTGGGTCGAAACACAGAAGTTTCTAGTGACATGGTTGGTTTGCATGGTGATGTTTGCATGATTGAAGCAGATGGGGATGCTGCAAGCAGTGAGGTACAGCAGCTGATTGAAGGCTATGTTCAACAGGCTGAACAGCTCAGGTATAGTACTCATCCATTCGCTCACTCACTCACTCTTGTGTTCATGCAGTTACTTATTCATTCAGTCGTTCAGGTGAATTTAGAGATTAGTTGGCGAGAGCTTTTATGGCTGACATTGAATTTCAGAAATTTGTTGAACCAATTGTTCGCTCTGAAGACGAGGGATTAAATTCGGGATATAAATTGCAAGGTCTTCATTTATTCAGTAATTCATTCATTCACTTACTCACTCATTCATTTGTGCATTTGATGATAGTTTGGTGTAGTTGTTGTTAATGTGTCGGTTTTTATCATCAGATTTGTTTAATGCTGTACCCAGTTACAACTTTGATGGGTGAATGCTACTGTTTGCCATCGGTCTATATATAGGTAGTAACTAACCACCAAGCTCAACTCAGTCTTCCACTAATCAACTACTGCCTTCTACCTGGGGTTAAGGTAGAGTGCCTTCACTTGTGTCAGGTGGCAGGTGTGTGTGATCACATATGGTAGGTGACGCTCAGTAGCTCGAAGACTCATTAACTTGGTCAGCCTGATAAAACTGGTCCATATATCCATTTGTTTGCAAACAGAATTTTTTTTGTGGGTAGTTAGACTCAAGCAAAATTTCACACAATGGTCAATGAGTGCTACATGACAGAATGCCAAGTGACCCGATGCAAGGCCAAGGTCATGAGACCTTCAGAGTTAGAAATTGTTCCATTTTGAAAGTCTCTTTCGTGCTATTTACAATGAGAGCACTACTTTCTCTCAAGCTAAGGGGACACTATCTAAATTTTTGACACTCTGTGCATGACATTGTGAAACAGCTATTGTTTAACTATGTGACAGGGCAAGTCTAGTGGAGTCGGAATCTCTGGTTGAGTCGCTTCGCCAGTCCACCATTCCGACGTCACGATCCACTCTACCAGTGCTGTCATCATCATCATTCACGGAGTCCATGTTCCTGATGGACTCCAGCTGGGAGGATCCAGATGACCACGTACAAAGGCTACTTGAAGAGGCCAGACTGGATGTCAACCGAATTAAAACCAGGTCTACTAGACAAGTATTATTAGCAGTGGTGGTGGTAGTGCTAGTGTTTGTGGTAATGGTAGTGGTAGTCATAGTCATAATCATAGTGATAGAAATACAGTGTGTCTCAAATAAACATCCCCGACATTTTCGTCAGTAACCTGAAAACCAATTATCAGATTTTGACAAGTTTTGGTACGAATATTCCTGACACAACTTGCCATCAAAAGACTATTTAGTTGCCCGTCTCACCCAACGTTTGTTTCTGCACTACCTGGGGAAAACAAAACCAGCGAAATATCACTTTCTTATCCAATGTGATATGATTGCTTAATTAACATAACGCACAAAACACATTTTGTTCACATTTCTGACACTTTGGCTGACATTTCATCCAGTTTTTCATTTTTCAACTGCCTGTAGTAAAATTGCTTGAAGTGTTGGCCCACTATGCGAACACAGACAAGGGGACACTTTCTCCATTCATTGACAGCAGTATTGATAAAGTTTTGCTCCAGATCAATCCAGGCTGTACCAGTCGCTTCTTGATTTCACTAATATTTCTCAACTTCATTTGGTAGACACACTGCTGCATGACAGTCAAACCTCGTAATAGACCACCTGTTGGGGCCCAAAGATTAGAATAGATGGAATTTATTGACGTTTTTGATTCATTTTAACACTTATTATGCTTGGTCTGCTTTTTTCCAGGTAGTGCAGAAGCAGACGTAGGGTAAGGTGGGAACTAAAACACTTATTTAATAGCCAGTTGTGTCACAAATATTTTTGCCAAAAATTATTAAAATCTGCTAATCTTTCTTCAAGTTACCATCGGTAATGTCGGGGATGTTTTTTTCAGGTTTTTTGTCTATTTCAATGCATATTTCGCTTGATCTGCTTTCCCTATGTAGTGCAGAAGCATACATTGGGTGAGGTGGGAAACTGAATGGTAATTTGATGGAAAGTTATGTCAGGAATATGAATGTCAAAAATTACTAGAATCTGGTCATTGCTTTTCAAGTTACGATCCAAAATGTCGGGGATGTTTTTTTTTTGAGACACAGTGTACTAGTATTAGTAATAGTTTTCTGAATAAACTAATCGGTTGTACAGTAGACATACTGTCGGAAAATTATATACTTTTTTCTAACTTTTCAGTTAAAATCTTGAATGTGTGTTGACTCTTTTTCACAAAGTGTCATTTCGATGGAAACTAGCTGAATCATGGAGAAGAAGCATGAATCTGACCACCGGACCACAACTAGATGATCAAATAGGCTACTGCGATTTGCAAAAGCAGAGATATGTGCATGAATCGTGACACAGGGTCGTACTTTTTCTGTGATTCAGCTCATTTTCATTGAAATGACACTTTGCAGAGACAAGTCGACACACATTTCTGATGAAGGCGTCAGCGTACGTTGAAATGTCAAGATTTTAATTTTTAAAAATTAGAAAAAGTATATAATTATTTGACAATACCAGTAGTTGTTGTTTTGTTGTTGTACTGCTACTACTACAGCATGTAGAGAGAACAAGTGGCAGCAGTAGTTATACAAACAGCTATAGGTTTGTGCACAATATGCTTAAACTTAAAATACTGTTAGCTTTTCGTGACGTTTTTTTTTGTAAATTTCAGGCACAGGAGAGCTTTAGGCTAAAAATTGTCAGTGGCATAGAAAGTGTGGCACTTTAACCATGGCATGTATTCATTGCTTTTGACAGTTGAAATTTGCAAAACTAGTTTGAATTCATCTAGCCAAAAATGGATACATGATTACTAATATATTGTTGTCCAGCGTCGCTCAAGTGTACAGACTCCCTTTCACAATTTGCAATAGTTTCTGGATCAAACTTACAAAAACTTTTTAACAATAGTAATAAAGAAAAAATGTGATTGAGAAAATAATTTAAAGTCAAAAATACTCATCACCATGTAATTGGTTGACTGAAGTTAATTGGGAGAATGTTTATAGGTGTTTTGTAAATGTTATGTATTGTCAGTTGTGTTGGTAGAACTTGCACAGTCTGTCTCTGTCTGGCTGTAAACAGTGTACAAGAGATGGAAAGTGTCAATGAGCAACAACAAGAGGACTTGAAGGCTACTGAGGTAGTTTGTTCCGTTAACTGTTTTTTGTGTTAGTCTGTTGGTTTCTGCTATTGAAAAAAAAATAACGAAATTGGTGTGAATGTTGCCCAGTGCAGGATTGACGGTTGTGTCAATTTTTAGTTTACAAGGTCAAAGGTGACGGTTATGAAGCTCCATGCAGACAGCCGCATTATGTCAGCACTGGACTGACATACTTTCTTTAGTTTGCATCATTTGCCATTTCTTTTACTTTGACTGTTATAAACTATTTTATGGAATATTTAACGTTCCCATTCAGCTGTTTATATTTTGCTTTGGTTTTTCTGTCAGTTTGCATTAAACCTAAAATCACAAGTCATTGTGAGAAATTTACATAAGATTACAATTTTTGATGTTGCAGCAACTGTTTCTGTGTCTGTAGGCCAAAGCTGATGTGGATGTGATAGCTAGTAATAACGCCTTGTCAAGTGATACAGACTCAGATAATGATGAAGAAGGTTTGTTTATTTTTACTCATCATTTGTTATTCAGCCATTTTGACAGACCATAGTATATATGTTTAGTGTTGTCACGGTTCGAAATCGGCACCAAAACCGCAGTTTTTTAGCAATATCGAACCCTATCAAAACCTCCCTCTTTTTGTCCCCATCTCTGTCTGTCTGTCTACCTAACTCTGTCTATGCATGATGAAGTTATGAACGTTGACGGACGCTGGCTGGAGCTCACTCGTTCTGAGCATTGTGCATTTGCCTTTGCTCGCTCGACTGTCTCAGTCAGTGATGCTCGCACAGCCACAACCTGTGGGTCAGTCTTTACACGGCTGTCAATAGAGAGCCTAGAACTGGGTGCAGTGGTCTTATACTAGGCATGCATGCTGTCAAGTCGTCCAGGCCTGAACTAATCATGCATCATTAGTGGGCGCACCAAGAGTCTGTCCCGTCTATTCCAGTTTCTCTCAGCAATGCACCATCGCCTGCCCACTCACAGAGTTTGCGTCTAGCAGGCATACCATCGTAAGTGGACGCGTCATCATTGGGCATCACTGCTGGTTTTAGTGCTAGTCAAAAAACCGAATCATATAGAACCGAAACCACGGTTTTTTCCCCAAAACTGAACCGAAACCGACTGACCTCGGCCAGTGTGAAAACCATAACAACACTACAGATGTTGCTTTTCTATTTGTTTTCTGTCTGTGCATCTGCACGTCTGTCTTTCCCTAACTCAAAAGTGAAAAAACGCTGTAAAACCAAAATTGATGTGCAGGACTGACTGGAGTAGCAGTAGTTTTCAACTCAAACGGTAAAAATTGAAGATTAACATTAAGGCAGATGTGGTTGCAGGGGAATAGTAGTCGAGTGGTAGATTTGCTGACCACATTGCAACAGGTCTTGGGTTAGCATCGTAGTGGTGCAGCAGAATATGGTGATGGAATTTTGAGAAGATTTGTCACCTAACGTTCGCAGGCCCATTGCCAGCCAACAGTCAGCCAGCTAAGTACTAACTGCCGAGTAAAGGTAGAGTTAAGCATGACTTAACTTTCACAGCAATGATTGCAGTCATTGGTTTCCAAAACGGTAAACTGTCCAATTGTTTTATCTATGTAAAGCACATATATTCCACATTTTATGAGCTGTTTCATTTACATTTGTGTTGCAGGGAAGGAATTTGATGCTTGCAGATGTCGTGGGTGAGATCTCAATAAAGCAGAAACTGAGTGATGAGATACTACTACTGATACTAATAATACAACAACAACAACTACTACTACTACTACCACACTTTTTGTTGTTGC
>Ga0209671_1002988_pt1 | contig 15986 bp, 9 predicted proteins | sample WorMetHERISLAND2_2_FD_187401 | JGI IMG/M metagenome (GOLD analysis project Ga0209671, IMG submission 187401) | Marine gutless worms symbiont microbial communities from Max Planck institute for Marine Microbiology, Germany - Olavius geniculatus... | ecosystem: Host-associated > Annelida >...
CCCCCTATTTTGGCGTTCAAGGTCATTAAATTCGGCGCCAATCGAGAGCCAGTGTACGACTTCCTATTAGTGATTAATAGTAACCTAGGCCCTATCTCGCACCGTTACTGAGATACTTGTTGGCCAGAAATCGTAAAATTTTGCCCACCCCCTCTCATTTAGCGCCCTCGTTCGGGTGACTCCCTTCGAATTTATGGAATAGCTTTACGGGTTCCTGAAACTAGAGTCTTCCAGGTAGCTGACAGTGAAGATACGGCGACCCTAGCTTGCACCGTTTTTGACTGATCCACCCGTGTGACAGATAGACGGACAGACGGACGGACAGAATTGCGATGGCTAAGACGCGCTGAAAGCGCCTAAAAATTCGAGCACTACAAAACTACAGGGTCGGCCCAAAAAAGTGGCCCAACTTACTGTACGCTTTATAACTTCACCAAATATTAACAGACTTTCAAAATTGTTTTACCGTCATAATCAGAAAAAAATTGTCATATAACTAAACTATCGCAATGAATTCCACAACATCTCAAGTGTGTCGCTACACTACCTTGTGAAATGTCAGTGTCTTAAAAGAAACAAATGAAAACAAGTCGACTTCTATAACAGCACGATTTAAGAAATTAACAACAGGAAATAACGTGTTTCATATCTCAGTTATTGTCTAAAGTAGCCGTCACATTCTGCAGTTTTTAGTTTCAATCACATCAAATGTTCAACGTGTCCGCCTTGCTGCTGGACTACACACTCAAGCCGGCAACGCCACTGACCAATGGCGCGATCTACAGCGAAACGCTGTGACAGTTTGTCCCACTCTCAATGTCACAATATTTTTTCATAAACAAATAAAACTTTCCAAAAATACCAATGACGTCAGTAATGATGTCACTAGGCACAGGCAGAAGAAAATGTACTAGTAGGCCTAAGCAAAGTGTTTTAAAAAGCAGAACGCCGTATCGCGGTGTTTTTAGAAGACACAAGGTAGTGTAGCGACACACATGAAGTGTGGTTGGATCTATAGTGACAGTGTTACCCGGTATTACAATTTTGTTCCTGATTCTGACAGTGAAAAAAATTTAAAATCGGTTAATATTTGGTGAAGGTATAAGGCGTACAAAAATGGTGCCAGTTTTTTTTGGCCCACCCTGTATAGTAAAAATAAAACCGCTTTAGGCTCACCAATGACAGCTGCATTCTATAGGCCTACGCCGTCAGTTTCTCTCAGCGTTGTTGCACTTGTAGGCAAACTCCACTATTAATTTTAAACTTGACCGCTGTATAACGTGATCAACTAAATCTCTCAAGTTCATCCGCTTCAGTAACAACACTTGCAGTTAAAGCCATTTTTTGAGCCATCAAGCAGAGATAGGTAGAAGACAGGAGGTAAAAAACATTACTTTCTTCGATGGAGATTTCAGTGGCATCGCGGCAGCAGAGGCGGGACAGGCCTCGTAAATTTTAACCTGTCAGAAAACTTTAGTCCAAAATTACAAAATGCTCAGCTGAAATTTTTTTCTTGGGGGGAAAGGGAAATTTAGTGGCTAAATTGACATTTTGAACATCCATATTTCCTAGATCGAAATTTGCAGCTGTTTGTCAGAAAATGACCTGCTCCGCAATGTTTTTAACCCATGATGCCACTGCCGGAGATAATAATTTTATGGACGAATTCTGATCAACAGCAGCAACATATTCATAGTGTCAGCAGAAACGGTGAACGACCGATAAAAATGTAAAATAATTTATTCTTCACCAAATAAACATGTCACTGAATTCTACAGCAAGTGGAAAGGGGAAAATGATGCAAAGTGCAAAATGAGCAGCCAGGAACAACCGAATAAATACTAGACACACACAGAAAGTAAGAATCGGCGGCAAATTAAACTGTACAAATTTCGTACCAGCTCTAAACATGCAGAGTGCACACAAATGTTACCACAAGGAAGCACATTATGCCAGCAAATATACAAATATAACACGGCCAGCTTCAAGTACCTAAGAATGTAACAGTATACACTGTGTCTCAGAAAAACGACATCTTTTACCTTTGCCGATAACTAAGCCAAGTTATAACATCTTAGCTGAACAGCACAAGCAGACTTTCAGCTATAATATACATAAATAATAATTTGTCAAATGTTCAAAATTACTTTTCTTGTTATATCTGGGAAACAAAAACCGACGTACTTATGACATTAAGTTATTAGAGCATGCTGTAAGTAAGTAAGTACAGACGTTCAGTAAAAATGCTGACATGCTGAAAGGATATACATGTAATGCAATAAAGCAAACAAAAGTATTTCCAGACAAGTTTTCAAGTAATAAAAATCATAAAAATCATAGAATTGCATGAGATCTAATAAACGGCATATTCACACAACACCACAACAAAGCAACAGCATTAGTATGTAAACTACATAAAAATGGATTAGCATATCAGTAAAACTATGCATGCTGCAACGGCTAAATGGCTATTTATGCAGCTGGGCGAAGTATATCAAATTAGTTATAATGTTGCGAAGTTATGAGCACAGACAAAAGTGAGTTGTTTTTCTGAGACACAATGTAGAAACAAAAGCCACACACTTACTATCAATGCATAGCAATGTAATATACACAATGGAGCAAAAAAGATGCCAAGAGCTGTCAAACTAAACAGCAGTATGCTAGAAGTCTGCATATAGTGGGATGATATGGGCTGGTATATAGCATACTGGCACTTCCTTGGTTGGCTGCAAAGCATACTTTTGCGACAAAGTTACGAAATAATATACATTGTGTCTCAAAAAAAAATATCCCCAAAAATAATCAAAATCTGACAATTGGTTTTCAAGTTACAGTCGAAAATGTTGGGGATACTTTCTTGAGACAGCATTTTTAATACACAACCACACTCTGTCTTCCCATACTGACACTTATTTTTCATTCGCTATAGTCCAGATGTGTTTTTGCAAGTTGTATAGTTTTAAGCAGAAAACCATCAGACACGAGACATGCTGTATGTAGTGTTATTAACAGAGGCAGCTATCTGCCCACTATGCAATAAATCAAACGTTTTACACAAATCGAACTGATGAGATGCAGTTGGTTTATACTGGGTGGTGCTAAAAAACGACCCAAACATTGCGTAACTATAACGACGCCTATACTTCATAGAGATAAGTATCCTTTCGCGCATTTGTAGACCAATATGTACTCTTACTTACTTATAAATTTCAGTGACCTCACTAATGACGCCACTGAATGCTGCTTGATGACGTAAGACCAGTTGAAAATCCAATTATGTAAAGACAGCATTCCATCACACCACATTAAAGCAACTCAAAATTTTCCTTTGACGCAAAACACCAGATTCTGTTAGCTCACAACAACTGACATCACATTCAACAGATTTGAATGCCACTACATTATTCAGTTTGGGTTACCTCCCAAGAACGTGTTTACGAAAAATGCGTAAACTGTTTGTGAACCTTAAAGATCTTCAGAATGTTATCAGAGACAAATGGCATCATGTCAACATCAGACAGCCAGAATCAGAAAAGCCAGATTGCAGTGAAAAAGGCATTTAGCAACAGTGGCAAAGAAGAATGGAGGACCAATTCAGCACATTTTCTGTAAATCAGTTGACTGATGATTTGGACTACTGTGACGTTTTGGCGTAGCCTGGGTACAAGCGGCAACACAAATGACAAACTGCTTGCAAAAATTGCTTTATGGCGCGTGACGCTATTTCGTTTGTATCACACCTAATACGGAAGTACTTTAGGCGAAAATTCTTACACATATTCGAAGATGTTTGGTCACAAAATATATGCTTTTGCACCGATTCATTTCGACTACTTGGCTGAATAATGCACGCAGAAGTTCAGAATGTTATTTTCGCCATGCGGTATAAATAGCAAGTTCACCAAAGTGTGATAAATACACAAAAAACACACTGTTGCATCATCAATCTAGCGCTAGGATCACAGTGCAGGACGCTCTACAGACACAAGTTATCTAGAAAACAGAAGACAATTGCACGCACACACAGACAGAGAGCATGTATATACAACACACCGCAGCTAAACGTTTAGCTGCTGAAGCCTTGCAATGAAAACTCACATTCTGCAGCTGTTTTTCAGAACACCATTAAACCGTCAAAATATATTCAAGACATTTACGAGGACATTTTTCAATTAGTTAATCCAGAAAACACAACAAAAGTGTTCAAACATTGAATGGTAAAAGTGACAAAATTACATTTCTAAAAGTGGAGACAAGACTCACAAGAACAGGGTCAGCACTCCCTGGAGCATATAACGTACTATCATAATTTCCATTGGGTGAGGAATGCTTTCATTCTAGTTTTGGAAATTTTCAGCATTTTCATGACAAATCTGCTTATTTCGGGAGAATAAAGGAGAAGCTTCAAATGTCAGGCCGAGTGTGAGGTTTGGACACAGAAGCAGACGTCGGTCAGATCACAGACAGCTCTGCTACAGCCACAGTCAGTACTGGTATGTTGCTGCTACAGACAGTAGTGGTACGTTGTTGCCAGAGCCACAGTTAGTAGTGGTATGTTATTGTAGCCGCTGTTGTTATCAGAACGTCCAGTCTTCAGTCACGACGACCTCCTCATTCAACCTCTCTGCCAAAGCCTCCACCGCCATCTCGTCTACATCACCACAAAGTAAGTAAGTAGGTAAAGTGTAACGCAAAGTTCTGCCTGAGCTGTAAATTCTATAGTGTGGTGCTGATCTCCCATTTACTTAAGCCGTTGGCCAGACACCAGTTTACACTGCCAGACCACGGAAATGGAACTGGTGCATCACACAGCGTACCTCTTTACATCCAACCTTTCACTAGTACTCAATGTGCCAGGCTGAGTTGACCTGGTTGTCTTGATTAAACACAAAGACGTTAAACATGTGAAAGGCACCCATCTCGGTACAAACTCAGTGCAAAGTAATTTCGTTGATGCAACCATCAGACCATGCCACCAACCATGTAAGTAAGTAAGTAAGTTTTATTACTTCAGTAGCATGAGTACCATTACATGATGTCATACATAAATATGCATTCATGTTAAGCATCAATACACAACATATGCACTGTGTCCCTAAATTAGCAACACCCCTTGTTTCAAGCACACCAAATTCAGTCTATAATTCATAGATTTCAACAAAATATCGTACACTGCACTACCGTAGCATTACTTACCGTCATATTATAACACCTGCATCTTACCGTGTGCACTCAGTGTGATGTCATTATGACGTCAGAGTTTGTTTACATTAGAGCTACGTTCAATATGTTGTTATCGACAAAGGGATCAAGCAGCAGCATACCCGGCTTAGACTGAGAGCTTGCGTCGAGGCTAAAGGTGGCCGCTTTAAGCAAAAAATTTCAAAGACTAGTTCAGAGTGATTGTCTCCACGAATGTTTCAAATGTTGTGAAAATATGTCGGGTATTAACAATTTCACATTAAATTATCTGTAGTGGTGTCGCTAATTTTGGAACATGGTATAATACAATATAAGCAAATACACTGGTACACACGATGTGCCAAAACGGGTATGCAACTTTTGACTTTCTGCCAAATCTTTAAAACTGCCTCTTTAAACATGATCATATTCAGACCTTGCCATATCAACCACTACCTGCCAGACTGTTTAAGTCAAAATGTTTCGAATGATTTAAGCTTGAAGTGGCTACACGACTCAGGCAATTACGATCACAGCTACTACTGTCACTAAGTATTCCAGAGTTTCCAGGTTTGTGACTACCCTGTAGAAATATGCTGCTCCAAACACTAGTACTCAAAGAAGACATAGTAAACGCAGAGACCTGAGAGAGGAACGCTGGCAGCAGTGATGGGGTTCAATGGTCGCAGTAGTTCAATGAGTGGTGGTGTGTCATGTTTGCGACTAATCTGCTTCATCAGTTCATGTCCACTCAGTGACGCTGCTGTTGGCCTGCACATGCACCAGCATCACTAGACTACAACCTTCCCAAATTCTGCAGCAAATTTGAATAGAAAAATTGGCCAGTAATGTATTCCACAAAACTGTGCAAGAACATAGAAATCCACAGAAATGGGTCAGAAAACTGTGGTCCCAAATCCTCATCACCATGCCAATGGCAACATGATATTCTACATTCAAAGACCACGCTTTTGAAGTTTCCTCACAAAACAGTCTATCCACCACCCTTCATCCATAACTACACATCATTCAGGAGTTTTACAAAATATCTTCGACAACCTATTATTATTTTATTTTATGTCATTCATAAGCACAAGATGCTGGCTAACTGACTGTATAAAGCACCACTGTAGTAGTTATTACTAAGCTTCTTATGAAACTCTAAAACTGACCAATTTATTCGAGTCAAATTACATCTACAGCTAAGAACGTTGATACCGAGACACTGGTTCCGAGAGAAGACAGACTTCGACGAAGTTGTGAAAATGTCGGGAGAAGGTGCGCTGATACGGTAGCATTGATGGGTGACAGTCGGTTGATGTCTTTGTTGTATCAACTTCAACAATAATAACAAGCAACAAGAATTACATGCACATCAGAAATAATGGATTAATAACAGTCACAAATTACATCTGACATGCATAAAGTCTTGCATCAACTACTATAAGTTAGTATAGTTAGGGGAGCTAGCATAACTATTCCACCAATGTGTGCCATATGCTAGCTTAACTGGGTTTATATTTTTGGTGGCTCAAACACCACTAAGGTGATAAGCTCCCACGCTACAGACCTTTCAGTCATACTTGCAAGACTCTGGAACAACTGAGTGGTTAAAATAATAACTGAAAGCAGCAGCATACAGACACAGTTACTTTCAATTATTGCTTCTTACTATTGGTTGGATTTCAGAAAGGCAATCAGAAGTTAAACTTCATCTGTTATTTTTTTCCTTTGAAGAATCCAGGCTTACGACTGATGACCAAAAAGCGTGAACTGTTAAACAAAAGCTAAGAAGTCAACCACCAGATTTTCCTCAGTTAGTTCAGTTAAGCCAGTCACAAAAGTAAACTTTTAGGAACTGTTCTAATGGAAGTTCTACAGACCAAATGCTCATCATGTCAGCCGACCGACAGCATCAAGGTGCTGAGAACTTTAAATAAAAACAAAAATGCTCTTATTAGACACAACTTGTTGTTCGATGGACTCAACAATCCTTCTGTGCTTTGATGCTTTGAAAAACATCGGTAAATCATTGACAGAAGAAGAAATTGTTTGTCTTACGTGTGTCGTTAAGCTCAGGCAAAGTAGTGAGATCAAGAAGACGAGGAGTCGTTCCCTCAATTTTACTCAGCAGCATCTGCAGCATATACCATTGCATTATCATCATCATTACCATCAGTACTGCTGTCAAGCTATTAACTCTATAATTTGGACCATTATATTAATCACAAATAAATCACAATTATAGGACACATTTATGTTTCATGCCTATGATGTAGGTAGCTATCAGCAAATGACTGAAAAAGATAAATTTCAATATCATGCCGTTGATGACTAATCTACAAGATGTGACCAAAATCAAATTTGCCACCAAATGATGATTGACAAAAAAACTAAATAAACAAAATAAACTGCAACTCGTTGTTGCTTAATTTCTTAATTTCTAAGTTAGAAAACTGGAGTGGTGCTGCAACGACATTATAATTAGCTGTTCATCAAATAACCGCAGTTGCAACTGTTGGGTGGTTTCTGTTGTATTTTGGCACTCCTGCTGAACACATTTATATCTGTGCACTGAATTTCTAAATGGCATTAATTTCTCTAATCATAATTAATGCCATAATGCATTACACCACATCAAGGTAATCTGACAGCTATACAAATACATCAGTAATGAACAAATCAACCCAGTAAGACAGTGAAGCAGACAGTCAGTAACTTGTGAGTCTTCATCAGAGGGCAACACAGGTGAATGATAATATATTTCTAGTTCAGAATCGATTTATAATTACTGTTGTTATATGCAGAGAAAGAAAGCAAAAAGACAATGCTGTCTAGTACCGAACCTGAGTAAGAGGCATATCCTGAAATGGCACGACGCCGTTTGCCAGCTCGCATGCCGTTATGCCGATGCTGTAAATGTCCGACTTGGTATCATAACCACTCAGGTTCTGCACCACACAACAGTGGAATATAGATAGCCAGCCACAATAATCTGATGCAGAATATACAAGGCCAGCATCAGTTTGTACACTCATTACAGAACAATGAAAATTACACGCTCATTCAAAAACATTTGGTCACAAAGTATGAAGACCCTAGAGCCATGGCATCGCAGGTTAAAAAAGTTTGAGGGCAGGAAGTGGCAACTTTCTGACAGTGTAGATAACGGGTGCTCAAAATTTTATTTTTGCTCTTAAACTACACTCCCAAGTGGGGATTTCTAATCCCAGATTTTGTATTTCTGGAAGAAAATTCTCCAACACAGTAAAATTTGGAAGTGGGGACATCCTGCAGCTCTGTGATTGCAACGTCTACACGTCTAATGCAACTATTCCACGATGCCAGACTAAAATGAACATAATCTATCACAAAATATAAAGAAAGTATATCTATGACTGGAAAAATTATCAAATTCAGTTCAATCAAACATTCGTTAAGCTTCAAAAACAAATGAGATATGCCAACAATTAAAAACAATAAAAGGAATCACTGATGCTAGATGCCTTCTGTGAAGCTCAAATGCACCAGACCACTCACAAACAATATTTGTAAATGAACCAAAAAACGTCCTGATGCCAGAGCAGCTCTAATAGATCGACTCTGTAGTGGGGTTGACCTAAAAAGCAATCTATGCACAAAGCCAGCAACAGGGAGACCAAAGACAAACATGGCGACTAAAGCATGTGTGATACAAAGCAAACTGAAAACCTGTTCAAGGAGTTCGTGACTCGCCCAGTTCAACGAATGTATGTAGAAGTCGGGAAAGTCATGGACTGATTTCCTCCGCTGGCCATGCAGCGTCATGCTCAAGCAGTGACGAAAGCCAGACAGCCGCACACTACCGTCTACTTGCACCAAGATATGACTGGCCTTTATATCACTGCACACATACAATAATACTAGATGATAAGATAATATCTGGCAAGCTATTACCAACATAAATGCCACACTCTCGTTGCAGCCACGGGTTATTTTTCACCCAGGCATCCACTGACTTCACTAGTTAGTTAAACTTAACAAAGTTTGCAGCCTTGCACTAATCATGTGAATCAACACTCAACGGAAACAGATCTGGAAATGTTTCATTCTTTGAAGTTAACAAAACTTGCCAGAAAAAGTTTTTTAGGGTTCGACCCGCTCTGTTGCAATTGGACCCGAAGCACGACATGTGATTAATACATACTCCTGCAATAATATTTTGCTGACAAATATTTCTCTGATCATCTTAGATGATGCATCCTACAAGCTATTACTGATACGACAGATGGCACACTAAGTGGACAGAGTTGGTAAATTTAGTACAGCAACGCAATGGCTGGCCACTCACCAAGTCTCGGATAAACACTGCTCTATGGTGCTCTAATTTACAGACAAAGCAGATTGTCACTAACTAACTAAATTCTCTAATAAGTGACAGCACAGAAACCAGAGACAGTGGGTGACTCAACACTAAACACATAACAGATCATTTTGGTCATGGCCTTTCCAGGCAATGCACACAAACAATTAATAATAAAGCAGAAAGTTTAACCTTTACAGAGAAAAAAGCCTGATATGAAACACAAAACACAAAAAATCAAAATAAGCCGAAGTCATTAATTTCAGAATGCTGTCTATTGGAGGACAAAGGGAGAAAAACCAGATACAACTGTCAGACCGACCGATGAATAATGCCCCGATTGTGTAGATAGTTGACTGCCTGTAGTACATCTCGCAGTATGTAAGCAGCTGCCATCTCCGGCAAGCCATCTTTAAAATGAGCGTGGAGCAGATCCCTACAAGACCCTGATGTCACAGATCACAATGAAATATACACATTGTGTACATATAACAATACTGAACATGCACAATATAGAACCACACAAATAATACTCACAGCAGAGTGGCTTGATATAAAAAGATGAACACAAAAAGATTTAAATCATCAAATAACAGACTCTAAATAGACCATTGTTATATTAAAAAGGAGTAAAAGAAATGCAGAAAAAACACAGAAAGTCCTTAAAATAAATTAGTGTTGCTAAGTTTGTTTACTGTTTTACTAAGTGATACTACAAGTACGATTTATGTTCAACTTGCCATCTTTTCAGTTACTCTAGACTAGGTCAGGCTCTGCAGAAGTGACCGGTAAGAACACTAAACATTGAACAGACTGTGTGCATGGCATGTAGTATATCATTCACCTATCCAACTCCATCAAAGCACTACTGAAGAGTAAAGCCCATCGACTAAGACAGAATTCTATTCACAAGATTAACTGAGAAGAGCAGTGCAGACCGTATGACATTAGCGGCATAACCATCCAGCACTCGGTTCTGTGCGTAAAGCAGCCGATAGCAGACAAAATGTTTCTGTGTTGCAGCAACCGATGCATCCGCACCTCATGCTACGCTCCCCAACAATGTCAAACAGAAATACATATGATAATTACAATCAACTACAGGGTGTGGCAAAAAAAGGAGCCCCCAAAAGTTTTTCACCGTTTTCTCAGCAACAGTTTGGAATTTTTATTTGGAATTTTACAGCTTTATTTACTCAAACCGTCTACATCTAACTGCCAAGTAAAATGTGATTATGTTGAAAAACAACAAAGTTATAGACTATTTGACATGATCGCCTAACGATTTTTTAGCATTAAAAATGTTTAAGCTATAAATGTTTAAATCTATAACTTCGTCATTTTTCAACAAAATCACATTTTACTTGGCAGTTAGATGTAGAAGATTTCACTAAGCACATTAGAGGTTCAATATGCACTATATGAATTTACATTTTAGTTACTTACTTACTAAATAAAACTGTAAAATTTCACATTAAAATCCCACATGGCAATTATAATGAATTACATAATTATGACAGTAAAATGCACAAAGCAACTACAATGAAATATGACAATTATAATGCACATTAGTGATGATTCGATATATCGAAAATACTGATATATTGTTTTCGATATCGACATATCGTATCGTATCGTCGAAAAAAATACTGAATTTTTTGACATATCGTTTGAATATCGCAATTGCGATGTTTGATAATATTGCAATATTTTCTACAGACTGCATGACTGGAAAAAGATTACAAATTGGGCGAGTTAATGGTGCCGTCATTTAACTACAGTCATAATATAATTTTACCCAGAGACATATTTTATTATCTAAACCCAGTATACTGCCTTGCTCAATGTTCACATCTTGTTCCCATGCTCGCATAAGATTTACATACTTAGTATTTTAAAATATTGATATCGATATCGTGATATTCTGTGAAATGTTGTATTGATATCGTATCGAAATTGAAATCCTGATATCGAATCATCACCAACGCACATAAACGCTAACAATTGGTACATTGTGGACGTGAAAATAAAATAATAAATAAGTGTTGCAGCCAAAGGCAAAATTAAAACCTAAAAACACTAGGTAAAAAGTAAATAAGATGTAGATGGCAGTTAGATAAAATTGTTGTAACAGTACCAGGTATGGAAAAAATAAATGCAACCATAACGGTTAAAAAGCTACATCTGATAAGCAACAATAATCACAAAAATAAACACAAAATATTAAAAACTGTTTAAACACACACAGTATGGCATAAAACCTCATCCTCTGCCACAGCAATTAAATCAGATTCTTAAACTGTTCACTTCATAAAGCACTGTTCTCACAACAGTAGAACGAAACCGAGATTTAAAGTAAGAGTACTTTGAAAGCCACCGACAGACAGTTCATGTACAGTAAATAATGTGCAAAATATCTTTAATATCATAATTTCACTAATGCCGGCTGCCCACTATCATTCTAGCAGGTCAGGTGAGTCAACAGTTTATAGTGATTACCTGGACCAGTGAATGCGGCAGTTCACACTTGTCAAAATCTATGGATTTAACAGCAACCAACCGTTTGGATGATACATGCTGTGCCAACCAAATTGTTACACCACTGTAGCTACCATTGCCTACAGACGATAGCAAATCGACAGATACACAATGCAAAATACAATTTGCACTAGAAAGCTAGCAGGCACGCTACCACTTATATCTGGCATAAAATAAACTAAAACTGTTTTGACAATACTGAAATAAAGAGAAACGAAATGAGCACATTGTCTTTGAATAGACTCATAGGTTGAAACATAGGCTAATTTAATAAGTTATAATAAATTCATCAAATTACAACCTTTTATTATTGTTTTTGTTGACGTTTCGGCAACCGCTGCTGCCTTGTTCTTTTCTAATGTGTACCAAGACGAGGGGTCCTACCAACTTCCACACATCTACGACTTACTGTCCGTTGCAGCTACACCTAGCGGACAGTCGTACCGACCAAGGCAGCAGTGGTTGCCGAAATGTCAACAAAAACAATGATAAAAAGTTGTAATTTGATAAATTTTTTATAACTTATTAAGAAACGAGCACATTGCTACGTAAAAAAAACAACATATCCAGAAACAGAGTGTTATCAGAGAAAGATAAAAGCCTGAGATCAGAAAACTAAAAAAAGAAAATAACAAAAAACTGAACTAGAACAAAAAAAACCACAAGCAAGAAAAATGTCAGCAGTCCAGAGATCAATGAAGTCAGACAGATGAGTGTCAGACAGATGTTTATGGAAAGAAGAATTTTTTAAAAAAGATGAGATCTAAAAGTTTTGAAGTTGGAAATGAAAAATGAAAGGTCGATAGATGTTAAGAATGTGGTGATAATGACAATACGAGGGTGAAAGAATTGTAGAGGAGTAATAACTCACGAAGAGGCAAATTGGTGCTTGACTTGCACAATTACTGACTTGTGCCCTATAACTCTTAAGGTTGAGTCTAAAACTCGAGAAACTTTGACAAACAGCTTTGTGAAACTGCACACAGAACATATTGTAATTCAGTTCCAGGCAGTAATATTACCTATGAGAGTGAGCAGCCGATAACAGTGCGGACTTGCAGACTCATCACCCGAAGTCATTGTCAGCGATGTCTTACAGTGCTTACATTGCTGATGCTGGCCTGGAGTGGGTGACTGGAATCTGTCATCCTCTTCCACCTGATCACAGATGGACAGTCAAACCACATGCAGCTCGATATTAATGTGGAAAAAGCAACGTGTAAAAACGGACTTAATCAATAGATGTCATTCTATCATCATGCAGCAGAACAATGCACACTGAAAAGTTGATTACGCTCCATCTCTGCACAATCAGTTAAAGGTGATGGCTGCCAATAGTTGACCATCACGCCAACTTCAGCTGAATGCTAGTTTAATTGGATCTAACCCTCACTGGCTCAAAGTGCCAAAAGGGGGATGAGCTCCTATGCAACAGAACCAGTTGTCTATGCAAAATCTTCTTCTTATTACCATGCATCACACTGCCCTTCTCAGCTTTCTGCTGTCGTTGTGTCTCATAACTCGTTAACATGCTTATTAAGTCTTTAAATCATCAGTATTCAAGCCACCACAATCCAGTGAACAGAGAACTAAAAAAATCTCTCCGCAGTTCACCTACACCATCAACCCCATCAGTTCAATATAATTATAATCAGCATCACCAGCGCACGCTTCGACAAAAATGCATCAAAATGCAGAACATACATATGCAATCATACCAGAGATTTTTACACGCAGGCTGTTCAAAACAGCTTGTATTACCTGCAATGACACAAGGTTGGTGAGCGATTCATCATTCTGAGTGTCTGCGTGACGACCAGTCGTCGTCCGACGATTGTTAGAGCACCGAGGAGGAATCTCTACCACGACACCGCCGGCGTGATCTGTGTATACACTATCGCCTTGCTCACCGTCACTGGAGCTGCCGCAGCAACCCTGACCAACACATCAGCAACTCAACCAGTCGGACAGAACTCGTACCTTCCCACTCACTTACTTCACAACTAAAGCTGGCGAATTAATGCATTAACTTAAGGCATCAACGGCTTTAACGCATTAAAGAATTAACGGGTGTTAAAAAAATTAACGCACATACATAAAGTCACTTAACTATGTAAAGCAACAGTTATGTTTATTTGATGATTGAATAATATTCAAGTAATTAAAAATTGTTTTGTCGCCGTTCCATCGCTACCATCACGGTTCTGCGATACAGGCACGACTTTGTGGGCTTCATTCCACTCACCCTGTCGGAGTAGTCCAGCTACAATACCAGCAATAATAATGATGTGTTATTAACGCATTAATGCATACATTAAAAAATTAATGCTTTGACAACTGTATTTACAACTGACAGACAACACTGAAACTAAGCTAGTCCATACGAAAATCATTGCTAGGGAATAAAATAATAGTAAAGTAGGTAAAATTAACATATTCTAACCAGTTGACAAACATAAAACTCCACTGAGTCATGTCACCGCACAAAAAATGTCACCTGTTCCTCATCACAGCCTTCCCATCTTGAAAATATCAAGAAAATTCATACAAAACTTTATAAGTGATGCCATCTCCCGCAGATGGACCAAAAGACAAAGACAAATGCATATCCTTATGTTAACAACTGACTCTGACTTGCGAAACAACTAAACAATACAAAAAGTTAATGTCATACAAAGGTAAACTGAACAAATATGCAGCAAGAATTACCCATAAAGGCATCAATGAACGTGATGCACTGATGCTTCTAGTGATAAAAAGTCATAACAATATGAACATCACTAAGAAAAAAAGGAATCACTTGTTGCCTACAACCACAGAATGACACAAATATCAAGCCATTACAACAATCAAAAACAGATTTTTTTATCATTCAGTTACTGCTGCACAGTCTCTTACAACATTGTACTCTGTGATATCCGTATGGTGCGATCATGTTTGCATGGTACGTCAGACATGGTCTCGGTGAATAGCCGTCCGACTTTCGAATGTAAAGACACAGCGATATTTTAAAAAGTCATATCGCCATTTGAAATTCAACAAGGTATGTACAGAAGCTTCCGGCTTTTCCACCATATCACTGTTTGCTAATGGTGCAGTTTAGGTTTTTGTTGTTATAATATGCACGTGCACTCTTTCAGCAAAGTTCAAGGTTAAAGCCTAAGTGGCGATTACTAGCAACAGCTCTCTATGCAACAGTTAACCAGCCAATTCTTGGCAATTATTTAATCAAACGATTCACCCTCTCACCTTGGATGATTCACCTCCTAGCTCATTCGCCTCCTGGCATGTTCACCCCCTGGCTGATTCGCCTCCTTAGCTTGGACGATTCGCACCCGTTGAATGCCAGTAACTCAATATCGATTAGTATAAGAACAATGAACTGCAATATGCATATGCTATAATACGTAATTTAATGTTTAGACAGCTTGTAGCATGACAATGAGAATAAACAATTGCGTGACTGTTTAGTCGTGTGTTCAATTAAGCATAGGCATCATTATATTTCATTATACAGAGAGTCAGAAACCCCATTTGCTTTTTTACAGCACTTTGTCGCCCTATAATGTTTACAGTATGACGCTATCTATAGATCTAGACTTTCGTCAACATGCAGTAGCAATTATTAGGCCTAGACCAAAGTATAGGCTACCTGTAAGAACTCATTTCAAAGGAAGGCCGACTCAACACACATGCAGCACCCATTCAGTAGACTGATGTTTGGTCTTCAGCATTTTAGCTATCTATTGTCAAAAAATGATATATTTGCGGCAAAAATCTGTGTTTTGTGGAAAAAACAAACTAACCTGATGCAGAAATTTATGAGGGTCTCTGTCAGAATTAGGCTATATCAGAAATTTGCAAACGTGTCAGTCTGAAAATTGTAAGTACTTTATTACTCCACAATGCCGCTGCTATGAAG
>Ga0209671_1002992_pt1 | contig 15979 bp, 9 predicted proteins | sample WorMetHERISLAND2_2_FD_187401 | JGI IMG/M metagenome (GOLD analysis project Ga0209671, IMG submission 187401) | Marine gutless worms symbiont microbial communities from Max Planck institute for Marine Microbiology, Germany - Olavius geniculatus... | ecosystem: Host-associated > Annelida >...
GTCTTATTGTTGTATGAAGTTTTCGCTGTTTTACTTAGACATACTCGCAAGCACGTATTTCCATTTGTGTTTCACCATTGTGATATAATACACTTGGGGTGCTTTGATTCTATCGTATTATTTGTTAATAACATTTTGACGTACTCATTAGGTTTTGACATCAATATGTGCAGAACAAACTAGCAATTTATATGATGTGTCATTTTGTCCATATAAACAAATGCAGTAGCATTTTAAGCAGAATAATATAGGGGGCGGTTTTTTATGGTCCACTCTGTATAACGATTGATAAAGATTTAACACGTGTGCGTGAATTAACGCGTAAATAGCTTGGTAACATTCGTCTGCAAAACGTGACAGTGTCCACCGCCCTTTGCAGCCTTTGCAGCACGCGACGTATTATAATATACAATGATATGTTTGTCTGCTGCAGCCATTATGACAATTTATAGTGGGATCTGCGCGTGCGACCATTATACGCCAGTTTACAGCCGTCGTTAATTATTGACGAAACTTTATTGCTTGCAATGTATCAGGCGACGATGGATGATAATAATGCACTAGCTTCTGCTATTATCAATCTCTTAACGCTTTATTTTGTGTGAAACGACACTGCTGCTTACTACAGAAACGTGTATACAGTTGAAGCATTATACACATAAAAGGCAGATGAACTATTATGCTTTTATTCATAAATGTGCTGTATAAAGTGTTCAATTTTTCTGCAAATCAAAAATCGATGCAGATTACAAGACAGTGTAAGCCTATTGAATTTTTCGAGCTAGTCGATGATAGCTCCAGAATTTCGCAGTGTGTTTAGAAACTTAATTCTATCTTTCCATTTTTTTTATCTCGACGTCTCTTCCAATAGTCCAGTTAAAGTCGTGTTACCTCTCCTTCTGCTTGTACGGCTGTCAAACACAATTTTGTGCTTTTGAGGTAAAAAAAACACACATTGTTACTTTTGTGGTATAAACGCGCACGAAATTGCATACACCTGTATGCTACCTAATCAAAAAAGTGGTGAAACAGAAAGACAGACATAAATTTACATGTCACGTAGTACTGGGTTATAATTACAGGGTGTGCCAAAAAATGACCTAACTGGTTTTTGTCAGAACTTCGTCAAATCTCCACCAAATTTGATAATTTTTGGCATACAGATAGCCAAGACGATAGAATTATGTAAGGTATACTAATTGTCTACATTACTTTTGCACTGTGGCACGTATCTGCACAATAAACTTTCAGAATAGCAGACCTTCGGAATAGTAGATTTTCGGAATAGCGGGCCGGTACCAAATTATCACGCGGCGACATGTTTAATTGTGCTCGCTGTGTTTCATTTCGTTACGTGCAGAATAACGGCAGTGGATGCCAACGATCTGTATGATTTCATGGTCATTGATGCACCTCAAAGCGACGCCAGTAAGTCATCATTATTTCCTCCGGTATTGCATGCCGTTCATCAGTCACTCGCAGCTTCTAGGCCTACTTCAGTCAGCAGTATGATGTGTATGCTTCCCGCCGTGTGTGCACAACAATAATGCAAACGACTGCAAGTAGGGCAAGACACTATTCCGCGACAACTTTTGCGTTTATCGCATAAAAATACGCGCAAATCTATCGTCTGCCAGTTCCGCATTATGCAAAAGCAACATAAAACATAAATCCTGTAGTTTTTGAAATTTAGATTAATGTATGCCGTCTTGTAGCAACAGGGCCGGAATTGGCCTAGCAAGTTGAGGCGGCCGCTTCAGGCTGTCCCTTTAGCTTACACAGCGAAAACTTAGCGTATAATTCATCGCAATGGTTGCATGCTTTTTTTCATTTTCAACCCATTCGGAATGTCGTAAGGTTTTGCATAGGCCTAATGTTGCGTAGTGTCAGAAAGCCACGAGAAGTACTGGCTGTACACTGACGTGTGCGACATTCCGTCGGACATTCGTCTGCAGCTGAAGCTGATGAACGTGTCTCGAGCGGTCTGTCGATTCGCCTGCTCGGACGTCTATGACAAACGGTGCAGCGGGTTTCTGTATAGTCGCCGACAGCGCAAGTGCACACTGTCACCATATACCGGCGAGTTGATTTCCATCACGGCACCGCAGTGCAATAGCACCAATGGTCTCGAGTTCTACCGAAGACAACGCCTGCTCGGTAGTACCTCCATGTTCTATGCGTATGCTCATATGACTACACAAATAAGTCAACGGTTACCAAGTCTGATATTTGTTGGGCTTTTAAGAAAAATTTGGCACTTTTTTGCACACGTATTTTGTAGAAAAAACTTTACAGATTCTGGTAGCAGTGTTCTTTAACGATCTGGCAGTAAAGGTTTCGTGAAATAGCTTGCATCGTTTTGATAGGGCAGAAGAATAAGCGGTATCTCAGTTTAATAGGGTGTTTACACGATCCAGCAAACGTCCAGCATTAGCACTTGTATTTTGAATACATTAAATATAAAAAAACAAAACAGCAGTCACCAAAACCAGTCGCGTGACCATTTAACTCGCGGTGCGTGACTTCCTATAGGTGGTCCATTGTGACCATGCGTCTATCTTGCACCGTTACGGAGATATGGGGCCTCAAAAATAATGGGGTCACAACTTTGAACTTTTGGGGTCACGTGACGTCATCGGTCACGTGACCATTCGACTCGGGTGGGCAACTTCCTATGGGTGCATTTGTTTCCAGGTTAAAATTCACTGCGTATGCGCCGTGTCACGTGACCTGTAGGCAGGGGGTCCAAAATAACCGCATATTTGGAATTCCCGAGGCCACATTGCCTATTTACTATGCCACTTTGGCGAGGCTACGATGACGATTAAGGATAGTTTGTATATGAGCATCTCCACTGTTAAGCATTTTCAAGTCCGAAAATGGGCCTAAAATTTTCGTTTTTTGGGGGGACATAAGGGGGAAAATATGAAAGATGAATGTTGAGACCGCTTTAGGAAATTAATCCCTACAGCAACACGTTATTCAGTGCAAAAAAATGAGGCGATACTCCCAAAACGTGTTCTCCAGAGCTTGGCAAAAAAAGTGAAAAAAGAAAGAAAAAATAACCCAGTTGAACATTATATTTCACCCTTTTGCCCCACCAACCCTGCTGGGCCGATTTTTACCATTTTTGGCACGTAGGGTCAGGCTACCGACTTAATTATCCAAGTCAAATTTTAAGTCGATTGATTGAAGGGTTTGGGGGCTACGGGTGCTCACAATCTGGGGTTTCCCATTGACTTTGATAGTCGCCCTTACAACAGTGTTACGCACTACCGTGCTACACTGTGATTTGCTGGAAGTTTACTGGACGTTTGCTGGGTCGTGTTGTAAACACCCCACAAGACGCGAAAACGCAAGCAGCGGTAAACGATGCAGCGATATAAACTAAGTATAACAAGAAATTTGACATAATGCTCACGAGACGCGCGAAAACCTATAGCAGCTGCTGTTCGCAAACTGTCAGTCTATCTCCAGCCATTTCGTCGCAACTTTTACGGGGGTACCGCTATTTGATGCCCTCGTGAGCAGGTTTCCTTGAACCTAAAAAATCGAGACTTGGACCGTCGAAATCTACGTTCAATTCTAAAAATTTCATACGCAGCTTTCCGTGTTTATTTTAATTGGTTTCGCCACAATTCGTTCTTGAAATGTGTCTCGCAGCGAGAAATCGCCAAAAAATCCATAAAACCCCCTATTTTAGCGCTTAAGATCGTCCAATGTTATTGAATTTGGTGGCAATCGAGAGCCAGTGTACGACTTTTTATTAATGATTGATAGTAACTTAGGCCCTATCTCGCACCGTTATTGAAATACAGCGACTTATTGGCTAAAAATCGCAAATTTTGCCCACCCCTCTTATTTAGCGTTTTCGTCCGGGGTGACCCCTTTCGAATTTATGGAAAAGCTCTACGGTTCCTGAAACTAGAGTCTTCCATCCAGCTGACGGTGAAGATTTGGTGATCCTATCTTGCACCGTTTTTAACTGAACCACCCGTGTGACGAACGGACAGACAGACAGACGGACAGAATTGCGATGGCTAAGACGCGCTGAAAGCAGTAGCTGCTTTCGCGCGTAAAAACACTTTGTTTTCAAACTGCTAGTCATCGCAGGATTTACAAAAAAAGCTTAAAACCGTAAAGCGTTTTAAAACAAACTGTTTTTGATAATACGTTAAGTAGGCCTAGCCGATGTGTAATGTTGAAAACAATGATTGCGTGCGTTTAAACTGTTCGTTTTTGCAGTTCGGCAAATATTTTAAATTAAGTCTGACTGGGCCTAAAAGTTTATTTTACAAAGCTGCGAATGCACTGTATTCTAAAACGGAATACAAATTTTACGATATTGTTATGATAAAATTGATTACATTTTGTGGAATATTGGCTTATAAGTTACATACTTGGCTGTAATCCTGCAACTAAACATATTCGTGGATGTGGCAAAATAAACTAACTAATACGAAACTCACGAGCGTATAATGCTTCACAAATTGTTAACCAAAACGCACCTCTTCGATTCAATGCTACAGCGTTTGTTACTTTCTAATGACATTTTTTTCATTGCAGAAGTTGGAGAAATATTCTGCAATTTCGAGGAAAGTTGTGCGTTTGAGGATGAGTTGGCAAGTACTGTAACGGAGCGGTGGACTCGTTCTGTGCAGAGAAAAACGAAATGGGACAATACACTAGATATCCGTAAGTTCAATCAAGTGTCCATAGCCTACTTGTGCGAGTATAGGCTAATGCATATACCAGCGCCCGACTGTTCGTTTCTGATTGTTCGCAACATACTAAGTAGTTAATTGGCGACAGTAATATAATGCTGTCAGTATAGTGAGCAAACGCACTGCAACCAGAACAGCAGAGAGTCAAACAGCGACGTGTCTTAAATCTATCTAAAGAGACACATACGATTGAAAGAAAAATGTCGTAAGATCAAAAGTTTAATGAACAAAGTTTTGTTACCGCAATGCGTTTTTTAGTGAGCTATTTCTATAGAGTGTTATAATTATTTAACATGTAACGACATTTTTGTAAAGTACGAGTAACAGTAGCAGACGTGGCATGATGACAGCTTGCTTATTGTTATCATTGCGTAGCGGGGAAAGGTCATTACGTCGAGATGGCAAAGTCCGACCAAGGCGCGGGAAACAAGGCGCGTCTTGTGTCGCCGTTCATGAACACGACAGATAAATGTCTGGAGCTGTTCTACTGGATGCGATCAGTCGACCACGATCAAGATGTCCACAATCCGACTCAGCTGTCTGTCATAGCCATGTCGGAACAGCTGCTAGAAACAGCTCTCGTTTCAGCCAGCGGGTCTACAGTCGACTTTATTCGGTTGTTCGTTCAACTGCCAGAAGGAGTTCATCGTGTAGTTATCGAAGGTCGTCGAGCCGACTTGAAAGCTGAATGTTCTATCTCCATAGACGACGTCGCAGTTATGGACTGTGCACGGTTTGGTATGCTTTTCATTTTATCTTACAAAACAATGCAATAGGCCTAACGATTACTATTAATAGTCACACTTGCATTCGAAAAATCACTAAAATTAAAAACGATTTTCTGCATTAAGTTAGAATTGTACATTTTTAAAACTAACGTATTTTCATTTTATGTATTTTTTTTGTTTACCGCCTGACATTCACAAAGTCTAATTTTAGCAGAATAGACGCTGTGCTGTGTTAAGTTAAATCTAATTCTGTAGATGGAATGATTGCTAACTGACTGGCTGACTGGTTAAGCGGTATAATGAAGAATTACAACAATTTTAAAGCTATAGCTTCGCAATTTCGCATACAGTTAGAGTGTGGCGGGAATGGAAGACGCAAAAATGATTCGAGCTGTTATTTTTGCACATATACAAATATCATAAAAGCTTGTAATGGTGCGAATATCTAGATGCAGAAAATGAATGCCTCACTAATCCTCGTGGCCGAGGCTATTCGGGGACAATGCAGCATTCTGCGTACGGCAGAAGATGTGAGTACTGGAGCGATACCCCGGATTCGCTGGGAATCGACCTGCAAGATGTAAACATTGAGGAGGCGCAGAACTATTGCAAGTACATGCCGGGTTTAGACTGGAAGCAGCCGTCTTGTCTCGTCTCAACGTCTAGCGGCAGAATGAGAATTGAACCGTGCAGCATTGAATACTGCGGAGGTACGCATGTCAGTGTCATATTACTAGGTTTTTCTAGGTACTCGATGTGCGATTATGTTTCCATGCCTCAGTCTCATCCGGACTTTTAAAACTCAAGCAGGTGGAACGAAAATGTCTCTCGAAAGTGTTCGGTAAGTCTGTGACGCCTAAAAAGCGTCAACAACGTTTTCCGGACCACTCCAGGAAGCTAACAGCGTTCCTGCAGATTTGCCGTTGGTGGGAGGGGCTTGTTGTAATGGTACTTCTGTCTAAGAACCTTAGTCCACGGAGGTAGGGCTGTTGTTGGACTCTCTTATGACGCACAGATTTTGTGTGCTCTCTGTAGCAGCAGCAGCAGCTCTGCTCTGCAGGCTGGTGAGTTAACTAAAAATTGGGATAATGTATGGTTAGATTGACAACGGATAAACATTAAACATAATTAACTGCCATCATTATCCAACGGTAACAATAGCATTTATTACTACAGATACAACAAGTTATCACGAAATACGGTAATATTGTTTCATACACGTTTAGAGTAGCCTAACTATAGCTTATGTCGAGCGGTGTCTTTGCGCTGCGGTGTGTGCGATAGCGTTAGCAATTTCTCGAGACTGCTGACTAACGACTGATGCAATGACGTCGTAATAACCTAGCGGCAGTCATTAGACGACGACCGGTAGTGTAGTTATTGTCCCTCCTAGATCACGACTGATGACCTCCAACTTGATAGAATCTGCCGCATTATGTAGATTGGATGACCCGTACAGTATCCGAGCTCACGATCTCTTCTTCAGTGCAGATGGCTTTAGTTTGTCTATTTCATCGTTCATCTAATCCAAGCTGACGTAAATGCACGCAAATCTATTTTTACGAATCAAGATTAATTACAAAAGCACAAGCACTGATTTGAAACATAAGCAATAACAGGGGAACGCTGAAAATGCAGGAGTGGAAAATGAGGGAGTGGAAACATTGGCACCCTTCTGCATTCCCGCATTTTCAACCAATGCAGAATTGTGCCGATGTTTCTACTTCTGCGTTTTCAGTACCCCAATAACAGTTCTGATTTGGAACATAGTTGGCAAATTCTCTCAGTGGGATATCACGCTTATAACAGTAGTATAAGCTAGCGGGAAAAATTATCGCCGGATCTCACTGCTGCAGCTTACTGCAGTTCTTTTTTATCGGAACTTCTGTTGTGCTGCGATTACTTATCGCGTTCTATTTTTGAACAAACTCATTAGTGGAAACAATAACAACGACATCTAACGGCAAACAGTCGTTACGACGAAGGCAACAGCTGTTCTTAAACGTTAACTTGTCAGTCAATGCTGCAGAGTTTAAGACACGAGTAAATTTCTTGCACCAGGACCCGACCCAACCCGACCTGACTCTATGCAGATGCAATGCCGTGTTATGTATGATGCGTGCGATTTTGCAATAGTGTAAAACAATATATAAAACTACTCAAATGCAATTGTAAGCTTCAAGACAAACAGAAACGAACTCTATATTGCTAGCTTCGCCTGTTGCAGTCACGGAGACACTCCGCCGCGCTGCGACCGCGTTAAAATCGTTTAAATTTTTTTGAAGTTTACCTATGCCCCAACCAGACTCGATCCGACCCGATCCGCAGATGGACAAGACACTGTCAGTAAAGATTGTAATTTGATACATTTATATAAGTTATTAATTACATATCACTGTTGCTATTACTGTTTTGTTTTGTCGTTTATCACTGCCGTTGTGTGCATCAGCGGCGTTGTCCGAGTGTCGAGTGAACGCGAGCAAGAAATGTCAGGACGGACGGTGTCTACCGACAAGTCTGCAGTGTGACGGTGTTGAGTACTGTAATGACGACAGCACGTCCGATGTGCTATGTCGTGAGTCACTGTGTTTTGTTAATACTATTGCTTTTCCGTTAGTCGCTAATGCAAACATAGAAACTGACAAAATCGTCCAAAATAATACGTGTTGCCTAGATGCGCTTGATTACCCTATAATAAGTTACGGCTGTTACAGGATTATGCACCGTGAGCCATAAAAACGTGACACTTTACTTTTGTCCATATCTTTGCCAATTATTGATCGATTTTTAAAATTTTTTTTACTAGCACACTCTGCGGACAATTGCAATAACGTGATTTTGAAAATCGATCATTAATTGGCAATTGGCAATTAATTGGCAAAGATATAGACGAAAGTAATCTGCGACGTTTTTATGTCCCACTGTGTATTGCATTGTTCCAGACAAAGTGGTCGCCAACAACCTTAAATCGTAAAATTGTAATAGATCTTGGTACTGTACGGTTTACAGCTTACAAGCGGTCACATTTTGAGTTAGCTTTGTATGGTGCGAATGTTTTGAGCTAAGTGTTAAAATATACTTGTAATTGAATACATCTACATGTATGCTTTCAAAAATTCAAGCCGTTTTACGTTACTGTGTAATACTGTACGTAATTATACTGTCGAGAGAATGAAAGTTGACAGCCAGCGCCACTGTGGGTGCGTTGGCATGTAAACACGGCAATGCTATCTTGACGAAACGACACTATCTGTTGAAAATCTGTGTTTAGAAGTTTGAAATTTTCGTATTAAATTGATTGCATTACAACTTACAGCTGTTCGATCATTTCAGTGGAATATTGCAACTTCGCTAGTCATCCGATATACGTCACGTTTACAGCGTACCGGGGTACTACATTTTAGCAGTCGAATGTCGACTGCTTATGTCAAAGTTTGTCAACATTTGTTTAGATTATGGACAAAGTGGGATAGTCTGGCAGTGTACAGATATACAGATTGTAGTTGCAACTAATAAATATTCATGTACGTTAGTGAGTCACGTATATAAGGTTCGTAATGCGATCACCCTGTTTGTGTATTATGCATTGTATCTATCTACTGCTTGCATTGTTCAGAAGAAGAGATGAATGTCTGGGCTGATTTCGAGCACATTTTTGTATCCGGGTACACTACGAGCGTCGTCAACACATTGTCATGGCAACGAGTCGCCGTTTCTACCGTACGCTATATGCACAACATCAGAGACGGTATTCATGTGTATTCTTTTGGATAATTTGCACCTACGACGCCGACACGACTTGACTGTTGAGTCGCGATGTATGTGTGAACAGAATTGACGACGCTACAATCGGAAACAGTTGAGTCACGTTGGCGTCGTAGATGAGTAGGAAGAACTTGACAATCCCAGAACACCATCAATCATTTTTGACAGGTCAAAGTCAAAAACAAGGTCAAATGTCAAAGGTCATCAACCTTGACTTTGACTTTGGCCTAGATATGTCAAAAAATACACTTGATGACTTTTGACCATTGACCTTTAACCTTGACCTTGATTTTGACCTTGACTTGTCAAAAATGATTGATGGTGTTCTGGGACTGTCGAGTTCTTCTTACTGAGATGTGAATTGGCCATTTAATGTCCACGTGTACCTGTTAAACTCCTTTATACTTGCGATTTTTATATGAAGTAATGCCAGCAAGGTGATTATCGCAAAACACGCATTTATGTCGGCGTTGATTTCTCAGTATTTTAAAAATGTGGCGCAGAAACTACATTGATTTTGTTGTGTGTTTATAGGACACATCATGCTTGCTAAATCTACTGGCCGATATGGCGATCAGGTTACGCTAACGTCGGTGATTCGTAAATACTCGGAACCGACGGTTGTGAAATTCTCTTACTACATCCAGGAAGTTGACGCGTCGTCCGGGGGCGCGCTGTTGGTCTATTTGTTATCTATTCAACGGGCACCTGTTAGTCTTCTGTTTACCAGCGAATCACGGCCAAACAACGAATGGCAAAACAGCGAGCTGTGTATACCGGCTGGAATGTACCATATTCAGTTTCTCGCTCGCCTTGGTTTGCCTTTCAAGTCGGATGTTGGACTTGACGATGTTCTGATGACAAACCAAAGATGCATAGTAAAGGAACCTGCTATCGGCACAGGTAACTGAGTAAAAAACGTAAAGTCCTTCCCGAGCTTTACGGCCCATAGGGCGGCGCTGATCTCCGTTTCCTAAGGCCCTCAGCCAGACACCAGTTTTTACACTGCGAGACCACGGATACGGGGCCAGTGTATCGCGTGGTGTGCCTGTTTACTTCCCAGCGGTGAAGCCGGTACCAAATTATACTGCTTGGTGACAAAGGCACATGTGTGTGAACAACTTGCCTAAGGTCGTTACCTAGCGCCTCTGAGTTACCTCAGGATTACAAGTCCGACACGTTACCGTTAAACTACCGAGCCACACATGAGGTACTGAGTAAGCTTAATCAAATTCGATCAATCCGTATGGTGCCTTTTGTCACATGAGTTGTACGTTAAATGCGCAGTTGCAACATTGTTGTTGTCATTGTACATTTACAAAAAGCTGCACTTTTAGCTCGTGAAAAAATACTTTTTTCTTGCTAAGTTGTTTTGAAATTAACTTCATTTAATAAATTTTTGTAATTTTCGTCTGCGAGCATATGTCAAATACTAATGTTAATAAAACTATTTTATTGCTATCAGTCAACAACAAAAGTAAACTATTCGTCAATGAACATCATGCAACATTTATTGAAGTTGTACCGCATACAGTTGTTCTGTAATTTTCAGCAAGGCATCGGCTCAAATCACTAGCGCTTGAGTCATAAAAGACAACAAACTTTTTAAGTTTAACTAAGTACACGTTTCGTCACAGTCTGGAATGTGCTGTGCCTGTGTAACAAGGCATAGTAAATTCTACATCATAATAAGAAGTGTTTTATTTTATGACTATGATCGACGGTATGTTTTGCCTGGAACGTATAGTTGTGATAAACAGTTGCGAGACGTTTTAACCGTCAAGATTAACTGGAATCAAGTTATGGGCGGTTCTGTTTTATTGCAGGACAGTCGAATGAAGTAGATAATAAAATGAACTATTAGTTTTAGTCTGCATCATGGTGTGTATTAACTTTGCAATGAACGTTTTAACAGAGAGTTTGCAGAACTGTAAGTTGGACAGAAGTCTGTGTGGCGGAGTAACAATGGTATCATCAACAAGCGTCAGAACGTCCTGGATGCTTCAAACAGGTACAAACACTTCAATAAATAGTGGCTTTTATCTCTATACCTGATGGGCGCAACATGCGCCCAGTGAAAAAAGGGGGGAGTCTTGTTAAGTTTGCAGATCAAAACTTTCCCCTGTTCTTCACTTTTTCCTATTTTTTAATCTACACCCTTAATGAAACTTCCCGTTCTATTCTTCACTGGACAATATACCCTTAACAGAACTTTTTCTCTTTATTTTTACTTTCCTTTTATTTTTTAATCTACGCCTATACAATAACTTCCCCTTATTTTTCATTAGGAAATCTATACCGTTAAATAAACTTTTCCTCTATTTTTTACTTTTTCCCTATTTTCACTCTACACTATTGATAAAACTTTTTTCAAAAAGGAGGGAAGAAGCTCAAAATAAAGAGGAAAATTTGAGTTAGAAATTGGGGAAAACCTAAACCCCAAACTGGGGAAAGTTGCGCCAAATTTCGATTTCAAATTTGGGGGATAGAAGCCACTGTCAATAATGTTACTTTACATCGTGTGTTTTTGCTTGCGTCATTTGCAACCAATACAACATTTGTTACGTTTCAAACTTTTCCATACATTTTATTGGGAGTTTAATGGTCACACGACTAATGACTTTTCATAACCCCGAAAGGTTAAAATCGTGATTTCAAATTATTTGAGACGCCATATTTTTTTTAACTGTACAAGATAGACGTGTGGTTATAGTTGACTACTTAAAAATGATATATTCCAAGTCCAATGATCACATAACCGACGACGTCACGTTACCTCAAGAGGTCAAAATCATGACCCCAAAATTTTAAAATTGTACATTTTCATAACGGTGCAATATAAAACCTTGAATGCTAGTCTAATTGACACGTGACTGATGATATCACGTGACCAAAATGATAAAATTTTAAGGCTAAGGTCGTTGTTGGAGATCACCATTAGCTGTATGCATAAGGTATAGAATGGCAATAGAAGAGATACCCCGTTCCACAGAACGAATTCCTAGTCGTGAATTAAATTCGCCGATCAAGCTAACAATTGCGTATTTTCAAAAAACTTTTGTTTGTTAAGAATGCAAAAAAATTGGTTAAATATGTCTAACTTAGTTACTACGTTCAAAAAACACGTAGATTCTCGTCATTTACTGTCAGTTAATCATTTGTAGCTAATTCTTGTTGCACTGTAGTGTATTTTTTATGGTACTGTAACGATGGCTGCGTTTTACGGTAAAATGTGTGTCGCAAATAAAGATGTGTTTGTGCTTAACAGTTCCTGAGCCTGCTGCTGAGAATTATGATGATGATTATTTCTATCCGCCAGATATGCCATTTGCGCCCGGACCTCCATGTGTTGGTTGTCCAGGTGAGATGATTACTACACTGTGTCTTAAAACATCCCGGAAATTTTCGATTCTAATTTGAACAAAAATCACCAGATTTGTATAACTTTTCGCACAAATATTCCTGACACAACTTGCCATAAAATGACCGTTTATTTTTTCACCTCACACAATGTCTGTTTTTGCATTACATCGGGAAAGAAAACCAAGCGAAATTTGCGTTAAAATACAGGATGGGCCAAAAAACGTGCCACTTTACTTTTGTCCACATCTTCGCCAATTATTGACCGATTTTTAAATTTTTTTTCACTGCCACATTTTGCAGACAATTTACGACAATGCGGTTATTATAGATTCCATTAACCATAAATGCGTCTCTACACTACCTTATGAAATATCAGTGAAATGTGCGTAGATAACGATAATAACAAACGTTTATTTTGGTAAAATTGAAAAAAAACACTTCAGACCAACATTGCAGTAAATGGTCTGTACGACACTAGACTGTATAGGTATAACACAGCCCAGTGTCATACGAATCATTCATCGCAATGTAGGTCTGAATCGTTTTTTCATTTACCTAAAGTTTTGGTATTATCGTTAGTTTTTGCTTACATTTATATTTTACAAGGTAGTGTAGAAATGCATTTACCGTGTGGTGGAATATATAGTAATATATAGTAATCACATTATTGCAAATTGTCTGCAAAATGTGTCAGCGAAAGAATTTTAAAAATTGGTCAATAATTGGCGAAGATATGGACAAAAGTATGGCACGTTTTATGGCCCATGGTGTATACAAAAAAACGTGAAAAACAACATTCCCAACGTTATTGATCGTAAATTGAAGCGTGATTATCAGAATTTAATAATTTTTGGTAAAACATTTTGACACAACTGGCTATTAAATGGCTGTTTAAGTTCTCACCTTATTCAACGTCAGCTTCTGCACTATCTGGGGAAACCAAACTAAGCAAAATACGCGTTAAGATAAATAAAAAAAACGTCGATAAATTCCGTTTATCCAGATCTGTGGTCTCCAAAAGGCAGTCAAGGTTTTACTCTCATGCAGCAACGTGTCTACCAGATGACGTTCAGGAATGTTTATGAATTCAAGAAACAACTGGAGAAGTCTGGATTAGTCTGGAGCAGAACATTATCGATACTGCTGTCAATGAATGGAGAAATTGTCTCCATGCCTGTGTTCGCACAATGGGCCAACATTTCGATCAATCTTATTGCAGGCAGCTGAAAAATGAAACAGTTGGACAAAGTGTCAGCCAAAGCGTCAAAAATGTGAACAAAATGTGTTTTGTGCGTTATTAGACCGCCCGAAACGGCAGTTCCCGTAAGGCCTTATGTTTTACAACAGTTCTTTATTTTTAACGCGAAATGTCAGAGATCCTTTGGCCGATCGCCGCGAAATTTTGCATCATGTTCGGAACCATGTTCAATTTTATTTTTAAAATTAAAGGGTTTGCCCTCCCTTCCCCAAAAAACCGGGAAACGAAAAACACGCTAAATTTGGCTTAATTTCAGAACTTTTCCGAATTTGAGCACGAATATCTCCGGAACGAATAGAGATATCCAAAAGCTGAAAACTACTTCACCGACAACATTTCCTTCTGCGTTGGGCGAAAAAAGTTCGGTGAACTTTGGTCCACAAACCACAGAGATTTAGAGGTGCAATTGTACCCAGAAAATCGCCTTTTCTGAATACCATATTTCGGCCCCTAGGGGGTGCTGCGCCACGAAATTTTTACACGCGCTATAGAATGTCCAAGTCTTGCTAGCCAACACCCTACCAAAGACGGGGGGTCCTTTTTACATTTTTTTTGCAAAAGGGGATGTCAAAATTGGCTTAGAATGTAGCGCATGAGCCTCTATAAATTTTTAGCTAAGAAAAGTAGCTTAATGAAACTTTCACGTAACGTGACGCTAAGTGGGGGTGTTAAGCCGGAAACATTTTTTGGGGGGGGCACTGTTCTCTTAAAATTTGGGAAGGCAAAAAACGTTTAAAATTCGCCGCGATTTATTACAACTTTCGACTTTGATTGCAAATATTTCTGGAACGAATGGAGATGTCAACAAGCTGTAAACGGCGTTATTAAGCACTATTTCCTACCGCGTTGAACACAAAAATTGTGAATTTCTGTCCACAAACGCAAAAGTTATAGGGGCTCATGTTGACCCACACAAAATCGACAGTGCGCGCGTTTTTGGACTAGTTTGGAGTTTGATCGCGAATATCTGCGGAAAATATCAAAATATCGACAAGCAAGAGACGGCGTTATTGCCCTCTACACCTTCGAGGTTTAACGCCAAAAATTGGTAAACTTTTGTCCACTAACAAAAAAGGGCCTGTTTTTGACCTACCCAAAATCGACAGTGCGCGCGTTTTCGAACAACTTTAGACTTTGATCGTACATATCTCGGGAAAATATAGAAACATCGATAAAAGAAAAACGGCGTTTTCAACTACAATCAATTTCACGTCGAATGCAGAAAAACTAATGAACATGGCTTCACAAATAACAAAGTTCTGTTGTCGCATTTTAAACCACCCTAGTTCAACATTGCTACTGTTCAACATACTATAGGATAATGCAATTGCGTTCGGGCCACGTGACTTTGCTGCGAACGGAATTTCAATCCCTTAGCCATCCTCAATCGGACTTACGGCGTCGGGCGGCCTCACATTGGGCTCTGCCTCATATGTCTAGTTTAGATTAAGTAATAATGTCACGTTGTTCAAAAATGCAATATTTCGTTGGTTTTGCTTTTCCCAGATAGTGCAGAAACAGACGATGGGTGACGTGGGAAATTGAATGGTTATTTGATGGCCAGTTGTCTTAAAATGTTTTTACAAAAAACTATTAAAATTCGATGATCCTTTTTCAAGTTACAATCGAAAATGTTCAGGATGTTTTTTGAGACACGGTATACAGGTAAATTTGCAACAGTAATAATAATAAACTTTGTCGGTCGCTGTCCAACGCTTCTACGCGGCTTGTCTGGCGGACACGTTTCCAATCTCCGAGTCCGCATCGTGACCATTTCAGACAAAATTTCCGTAACATAAACTAATTATTTATTCGTTACTGCGGTTGCTATTAATAGACCTGCTAGGTCGGTTTAAATGAAGTTGAATTTATGTTTAAATTGGCACGTTGAGAAAATTCAGTAGTAATGAATTATAAACGCACGGTGAGTTACACGATCCAGCAAACGTCCAGCAAACTTCTAGCAAATGTATTCAAAATACACGTGCTAATGCTGGACGTTTGCTGGAAGTTTGCTGGATCGTGTAAACACCCTATAAGCCAACTACACTGTATCTCATAGAAACGTGTTAATTTTTGAAGTAAAAGAGTTAACACGGCATATTTAAAGGAAATCTACAGTTTTAATTTAGATCTCGGCG
>Ga0209671_1002993_pt1 | contig 15979 bp, 17 predicted proteins | sample WorMetHERISLAND2_2_FD_187401 | JGI IMG/M metagenome (GOLD analysis project Ga0209671, IMG submission 187401) | Marine gutless worms symbiont microbial communities from Max Planck institute for Marine Microbiology, Germany - Olavius geniculatus... | ecosystem: Host-associated > Annelida >...
GTTCGGAATCAGGCCAAATTTGGCAACACTTGGCCATTCTGTGCGCATGTAAAAATTTTGGGCACAGCGAAATATGTTTTTCTGAAAAAGTCAATTTTGTGGGTGTAATTGCACATCCAAATCTTTGTGGTTAGTGGACCAAAGTTTGTCAAACTTGTTTCATCGAACGCTGGATGAAATGCTGTCGGTCACCTACTGTCCGATTTTGGATAGTTATATCCGTTCCGGAGATGTTTGCACTCAAAGTGGGAAGGGGTTCGGAATCAGGCCAAATTTGGCATGTTTTTGGCCCCCAAATTTTTTGGGGGACAAGACCCCAAATTTTTGGACCAGTGTTACAAAATTGAACACGCTTACAAGCATCATGCAAATTTTTGCAGTGATCAACCGAGGGACCTTGGAGATTACGCAGTGAAAAAAATAATAAAAACTGTTGTAAAACATGAGGCCTTCTGGACTATTGTTTCGGGCGGCCTAATAAATACATTGCGGTATACACTGAAGTCATTTGTCGAGCCGGTTTGATTCACGTGTTGATTTTTATGTCGTCAGTTGCTGGAGGAGGTGTGTGCTTTGGGTCGGGACAAGAGCTACGTGTGTCAGAAGACATCGGGGAAAGTCGACCAGCAGCAGCAGAGTGTGTTCAATTCGCAGTCTAACAACAACAGCGCATCGTCTGACGACGATGACGAAGATGACGATGTAGCTAGCACACACAGCGGAACTACGCTTAAACAATCTACACCAAGCTTTGCCGATCCACAGTGCGTTCGCTGACATGGCTTCTGTCAACCAAATCTGGAGTCAAAATTGGGCTTAATTTTTCCTTTATTTTTTTCTTGTTTCTTTCTTTTCTTGCCCAGTTGTTTTCTTTCAGTCTACACCAGTGCATTCAGTCATGTGGCTTCTGTCTCCCAGTGGATCCAGTCAGAGCCCAGCTACCAAACGGTTTGTGGTCCATTTTGAGCTGCAAACAGGGCTTCTGGTGATAGCACTTTTGCATACTACACGCTCAACAAAACTTTCCTCTCCCTATTTTTCACTTCGCGCATATTGCGCCCACCAGGTATAGGAGTAGAAGCCCCTGAGTGCATTATTCCAAATCGGTGTTTACATATCGTACATTGTTACATTGTCATTGGTTTTGGCAGTTCTTTGTTTCATTTCAGCATTGCATTTTGAGTTTTCGTTTGCACAATTTCTGTTGTCTAATGTCTTAATAGCATAATTCTTTTTCAGTGTATAGCGCTATATAAATGTCTTTTGATTGCTCGATTTTTTGACTGATGCTATATTTCAAGCTTGTATTTGCTCATTATCTGTTGGACTTTATGTATTAGCATCATTGTTTACATTGGCATTAGTTTTCGAGTATTTTTTGCTTAAGATTAATGTTTAGTTGTGTGCCTCTTGATTAGTTTGCAGCATATTTTTATGGCATTATATAAGTGTTTTTTTTAAATTTTTGTTTCATGTTTTTGGGGCTGTTTTGGGCTCGTTCCTTGTTGTATTTTGTGCACTAATTTCATTGTATTTGACTTTGTTAAGCGGATTAATTGTGCAGAATGGTCAGTGTTCTGTTTTTATGGCTGATTACTTGCTGTGTTGTAGGTGTAGCCAGAAAGAGAAAACATCAATACCACTGATGGATTACGTGCTTAATGTGGTATGCAGCATTTCTGCAATGTTGTTTTTGCATTTTATATGGCTAATTGTTTTCTTCTGTTTTTCTGGCAAGCACCACTAAGAGTGCGTAGCGCCGAACGTGGACATCAGTCTCCAGAGTGGACGGTTCTGAGCCAGGTCAACTGCGTCGTCCATATTGAGGTCGCTGGATTTCAGATTCTGCTGAATGGTTTTCATCCATGTAGTACGAGGACGTCCAAGTGGTCTCCTCCAGTTTCCTGCATGGGAAGCTGTTAAGATCTGTTTTGCATCTGTTTCATCAGGCATTCGTGCAATGTGTACGAACAGGGACATGCACCTTGACTGGACTATGGCTGAGAGATGGGGTTGCTTGGTTAACCTTCTGACTTCGTCATTGCGCACATGCTGTTGCCAATTGATTCCTAGCAGCATTCTCAGACACCACTGATCAAGTGCATCGATCCTAATAATGGCTAATTGTGGAATTGATTAATTGTGAACAGTGGTATAACAGGAAGTTTATTGTTCTGTGCAGCTTGTTTATATGTTATATTCTGATTAAAATACTATACAATGTTGTGTAAAGGTGATGTTGTGTGAAAAGAGGGGCTTTAGTTTTTGTATAGGTGCTTTGGAATCTTGGATGAAAATACAGTATTACGACATATTAGATAAAAACGAGATACAGATTTTTGTTGTTTCTCCATGAGAATGGGAGAGATTTTTTTTACAGCACTCAACAGTTCTGTAATGTTTGAAGTTTTTTTTTAAATCTTACATAGGAGTCTAATACATCCGAGAAATAGCTACTGATTGGGTTATGTTTGTTGTTATGTTACATGTGTATTATGTGCATGTAGGACGTAGTAGGTACTGTAGTGAATCATGCTTTTTAGTAGAGCTGTTGAATTAATGCATTAAAGAATTGCCGCACGTTAAAAAAATTCACGCATGTTAAAAAATTGATGCATGTATGTAAATTTACTAAATTCTGTGAAACAGGAGTTCCAGTATTTCATTAAACTTTGGTTATTTGGTGACCGTATAACATTCAAGTAATTAAAAATTGTTTCGTTGTCATTCCATCACTACTGTCATGGTTCTGCGACACAGCCATGAGTTTGTCAGTCGTTGTTGTTGTTGTAATAGCCAACCAATTCCTCTTTTCTCATCGCGCATTATCATGGTTGAGGAAGTGATGCTTGACGATGATGGCAACGGTACAAGAAGAGCGAGGGAGAGGAATACAGAGTGTCATCATTCCAGTCACTCTCTCTATGCAGTCTACCTACAATATGAGCAATAATAATGATGCGTTATTAACGCGTTAACGCTAATGTGTTAAAAAAAATTATCGCTTTAACAGCTGTGCTGTTTAGTATGGTGGCAGCCCATGAAAGTACAGCTTTTTGCTTAGTTTTGACTGCATTGTTAATGCAGATGAAATTTGTGGAAGCCATTCTGAGCAACAACACGACAGATGACCACTGCCGTGAGTTTGTTACACAGAAAGGTCTCGTTCCGCTGATGAATATTCTTAGTCTTCCAAACCTGCCGCTGGATTTTCCAACTACGCATTCATGCCAGGCTGTTGCCAGCGTCTGCAAATCCATTCTGGTTCGTGCGCTGTTTGATGTGTCATTTTTGTGTAAAATGCTGTCTCACAGTATTAAGTTTAGTTATCACAATTTAGTGGTACTTTTTTGACACTGTTGGTTGGGCATTGGGACAGGTATCTACTTATCTAAAAAAAAATTTCTGGCAGCATTCGAGTATTTACTGATAATTAAGTAGATCTGTGGGGTATATCTGTGATGATTACTTTGTTGTTTTGAAAAGTTGTGTGTATTTTTATATGCACTTAATATTTATTTGTTATTTCTAAGGAAGCTAGCTGAATTATTAACATGGCTATGTATGCGATTAGTTGCTGGTTTGTGTAACCAAATGATCTATTTGTCTCTGTGCTACAATTACTAATACTAAAAGAAGTTTAATCCATATATTTCTAAGTTTTGGCCAGCTGTACTTAAGGAACGGTTGAGCTGTTGGCATGGTTGTCATTTGTCTGTCTACTCGTCTGTCCGTAACGGATGCACCCTGGCTAACGAGTAGATCATGGGGGACAACTTTTTGCACGAATAATTAGCCATGTGTGGGAAACTCGGGCATGCTAAATTTCAGCAATCTACTACAAAGAGAACATTTTCAAGTTGGGGCTTGAATGAAGGTGGGGGAAGAGTAGGAAAAATGGGCGTTTTCAACAGAAAAGTGGCAATATCTCGGAAATGATGAGAGATACGACCAAGGTTACTATTAATCACTAACAGCAAGTGGCATACGCTCTGTCAGATTAGACGGAAATCATTGACCTTGGATGACTTTGAAGGTCATTGACAACCAGTCCTGGTGACAGCTTTTTCTTTGGATTGAAACTGGTTCATGTGCACTGTGCATTGTATTGTGATTTGTGTGTGGCATCATAGACATTATCGTATGAGCCGCAAGTCTTAACTCAGGCGCTTCAGCATCTGAGTGATGTTCTCAAGTCTCTGGAACCTGTCAATCAGTTTCTCAGCGCACCGGGCAGCTCAGTGCTACTGCAAGAGTTGGCTAATGCTCAGACGTTGCCCGAGTCGTCCATATCTGCTCACACGATGCCGTTACTTCATGGCTTGTCAGCCGTTCACTCGTGCGTCAATGTCTTCACACACATCTGCAAAGTTGGACAGGTTTATATCATGTCTTTGAATAGACTCTCGGGTTGAAACTTACCTTAATGAGTATCGAAATACAACCTTTTATTTTGACACAAATTTTTGACGTTTCAGACACCTAGCGGACAGTTGTTTTGACAGGCAGCAGCAGTTGCCGAAACATCAGGCAGATGATCTCGATGTTCAGAGCTACAAACAACATGTACTTGAGTACACTGATTAGCATATGATTGTAACATGATATAAACCTACGGTAATAAATTATACAAATTCATCGAAATGTGTAACCTTTTATTGACACAGATTAGTGATGTTTCAGTACTGATTGTATTTAATTAATAATGGCCAGTTGATTATCTGTAGCTGGAAAGTTATCCAACGTCTTGTCATCGTCTTTATTGGATACAATTAGTGTATTATCTCGGTGGATTAGGTGGCTGAATTAGTTTTGCTGTTACAGTGCCATTTTCTGGCTGTGTAAATTTTTTCACTTTTATATCATGTCATTTGTGACTTTGTTCGGCAGCATGGCACAGCGGTAATGCGTTGAGTCAAATCAGCGAAGTTACTTTACAGCAGTCCTGGTTAGTACTTAGATGGGTCACTGTCTACGGGCAGGTAAACCATCTTGGTACAGAGCCAGCCAACTAGGTCAACTCAGCCTTCTACCCTCCATGGGATGGTAAAATCAATGCTGGCATTGATTATGGCCTCTGCTGTTAGTTGTGGGGAAGAAACGGCGAGTTCTGTGCAACAGTAGCCCTGTTATCAGGACTGCTGGTATACTGACTCAGTTGGTTAAAGGCGCTGGCTGTTAAAAATAGAGCCGGTCATCCAGCCAACTTCGGCAACAATGTTCTACTGGCCGACTGTCGGCTTAATTGGGTTCCACCCTTGCCAGCTCAAAGTGCCACAAAGGGGATAAGCTCCCACGCAATGGGTCTAGTTGCCTATGCAAAATTTTCTCGTTTTTTTCATTTGTGTCGTAGGTGATGTTGTTTATGCTACTGTATTTGGAAGTGCTGTTTTGTAGAATCTTGTGCTGTTCGTAAGTTGATGTTTAAATGACGAACTGTACATTGTAGAGTGCTGGGTCGGTGCAAGTGCGCAGCATGCTGGTGTCTCACTGGGGTTCGAAGCTTGGCCTGCAAGTGCTGCAGGGATTGTCGCAGCTCTATCTGTCATTGGTCTGGGAAAGCTCTGTGCTGATAGCGCTGTGTAGTGACAATGTTCTGCCGGCCGACTGCCAGTTCGGCGCTGTAGACATAATGCGGGTGATGTCCCGTGTCGATGCCAAGTCATCGCGGTCTGACACTAGGGATTCGTTAGCCACGTCCTCTGGCCGGTCCGTGGACACGGACCTGGACTGTCTGCTGGCACGGACAGCGTGTGAACTTGGCAGTGACGGGGTCAGTGCTGCCATGGAGTCGCTGAGTACGTCGGAGACTGTGTCCGCCGCTTCGCCCATGGACATGGATCTGGCTGGCAGCTCGGTTGCATCCGACAAACAGAGCCATTTAATTCCGGTAATTACTCTTACTGCCTTATTGCTACTTTTATTAGCTAACTGATGTTTTGTACTCCTGTTTGCATCTTAACAAATTGTATGATTGCCAGTGGTATTTTCGTTTTTCAGCACAGGATGGGCTATGGCATACATTACTTGGGTAAGTTGTAGGAAACATCAGATGGTGGAAAATGCAGCAACACTCATTATTTTAAGATGAGGGAGCATTATTGGCTAACCTAGTAGGGGAGGCAAAAACAGTTTTTGCTCACATTAATGGTTTCTTGAGTTGAGTCACAATTTTTCTTCTGTCCAACTTTGTATGTAATTTGCAGTGGTTTGGCAAATCTGTCCATTTTCTCTGTCAAAGTATTGCATTGTGAAGTGGCTTTTTGATATTCCGAGGTAGCATTTGCTGCATTTTGCTTCATTCTTGGCCCTAGTTGCTGTCTGTTGTATAAGTTTGTAATTAGATTGCTATAGTGCAATTGTGCACCAGTACATTCCGCCATTCATTGTAGTACAGAAGTTGTGGTATTACAAGTAATGTAATTGAGTGATTTGTTGAAGATTTCTCTTGGGCATTTAGATTATTTCTAAAAGGATCAGATAGCAGTGATGCGTTTTGACATTTTTTGCAAGTTGACGTTATTGCATTTCATATATTTCTTGATTAATCATGATATAAACTTATTAGGGTCGATTGCTGCATGCCTAGGTTAACTTTGCGCTCTGATTCTTTCTGAGACTTTGGCGCTTTACAAATCATTTACTTACTTACTTACTTACTTACTTACTTAACTTCAGGTTTGTTAACCAGAGGTTAACTTTGGCTCTCTGGTTACCTCACGCTCTCTGTTTCACGGCAGATTTTGGCGTGGAATTATGCGCTACGAGTTAACTGGGGTAATTTCTCGAGTTAACTTCCATGGTTAACCCTAACCTCTGCATGGAACAATTGTTCCTTAGTGTGAAGGCATTTTTGTGCAAAAGTGTAGTTTTGCACTGACCAACCAGTACATTGTTCTGTAGGCACGAGTCAGACAGATCAAGCCACTGCTTGCCGCGTCGTCAAGACTTGGTCGCGCTCTCTCGGACCTGTTTAGTCTGTTGGCCAAGCTGAGCGTGGGCATGCCGTCACGCCAGCGCCGTGCCCAGCAAGTCCCGCCTCCAGTGCCAACTGCTGCTGCCGAGTCAATTGCCACGCTGCTCGCAAGGCTTCTAGCAGACAGCCTCAGCTGGACGCCACCGTCATACTGCCTCATTCCTAAACTCAGGTTACTTCATAAGTTATACTAATTTGTCAGTATACAACCTTTATTAGTTAGTTTGTTAATGTTTTGGCAACCGCTGCTGCCTTTGTCGGAAGTACTGCTTTTGAGTTGTAACTACGGCAGACAGTTAGTGGTCATAGATGTGTGGAAGTTGTTAGGACCCCTCGTCTCAGGTCATTGTCTTGTCCAGTTCTTTCCTGAGTTGTATCACTTTTCTGATCTACCAGTCCATTCTGTTGCTTTTTTTCAGGTCAGGTCTTTAGTCAGCTTTTCGGTGTGGTATCCGTTAAGTAAAATTTTCCGCAGAATGGCAGGTCTTTGCCAAGAATGTATTGTGTTGCAAGAAGATATTTGCCAGAAATATGCCGTTGCATAGAACAGGTGTGTTGCATATGGTTCATTATGAAACTGTGGTAGATTTTAGTAACTCTGCGTTACTGATGCATTAAGAAATTAACTCATATTTATTAACTACTAACTAGGATGCATTTTGCAGTGATTTCATAACAGACGATACTGTAGTTGGAATTGGCCATGTTTGTGCAGTGGTGCTAGTTTTATGGTTGTTTTCCAAAATAGTAATAGCTGAATCTGATGTTATTTTCCAGTTGTTTTTGTTGAAGTCAGATTTACGTATAAATGTATGTTTATTTGCTGATGTGTAGGTTGACTTTTTTGATATGTTCCGTTGGTTTTACATCACCGATGCTGTTCGACGAGCGCAAGCAACTTTACCATTTGATGCTTCACAAGTTCTTTGCCTGTGGAGCGCAGCAGACTTTCTTTGAGTTAGTTGATGCGTCGTTTTCTTCCTTTTTAGTATAGCGCAGATAGTGGACATATAGAGTATGTGGTAAAATATTTTACAGTGAAGACATTATAATGGAGTCAACAGCTTACTGACTTTCTACATTTTGGTTGGGAATTTCTAAAGTTATTCCGTATCTTACTTGGATGTAGGTTTGAACTCAAACAGAAGTTGGAGGAAACTGATACGTCTTGCATATTTCAGTATTGTATAGTTGGATGCACGATCTTCGGATAACCAGTATATAATGGCTTCGTGGTGTAGTGGTCGGATGGCCTGTTTGATTGCATTTAAGATGGGGCACAGCCAGCACATTCTTCTGTATTAGGTGGCAGGTAACACCGTGTGATCCCGTATGGCAGGTGATGATGCTCCGTAGCTCTGAGATGGGTTTTTCATGATGTGCTATACCCGTTAATAAGCCTTTCAAAATTATATGTTTGCCTTGAGGGATTCACAGATGAGATTGTCCAACGGGAAAACACAGGAGTCTTGTAGCATGCTTTTCTTATGTAATGTGAATTTGAACTGCGAATGTGTTATGTGTCTTTAGTTCGTTTCATTGGGTGCTAACTGCGGGTGGACAGGCAGCGTTGGATGATGGGCTTGAAAGTCCGCATTTGTTGGGTAACTATTGCATTCTTACCATGTTTCTATATCATCTTACAGCTATGTTTTGTCATGAATGTATTAGCATTATGGAATGAATACAGCTAATGGATTGTAAGCGTATTTGGTACATATCTTGTCACTGCCTTTTGCATTGTCGGAAGGCATCGGTGGTTGCTGAAACGTCAGCAAAACAATAAAATAAAGGTTGTATTTTGATGAACTTTTACCTATAGTCTGTATGCATATTCAACCTATGAGTCTGTTCAAAGAGGAAGGTCTGTTTTTACTGCTGCTATTGTCATAATGCTGACACTGTGTGAGATTTTTAAATGCATGTGTTGGTACTGATGTTACTCAGCCCTGTTTATGCACCGCGTCAGGTTTGTGAGACTCTAAGAATCCATGACAGTTTTTGAGGACTTTGTGCCGCTTTTATTGATTACAGCATGTAGTAGTAGAAATCAAATCAAATCATTTGTTTCCTCAACAGATAGAAATAAACAGTTACAAACATATACAGGTAATATGAGCAAAGCTCTTGAGACGTGCAACAGCCTTAGCAGTTTCTGTTTGCAGGTTGTCCAGGTCTATCTCCAGCCATGTCGACACTATTCACTTATGAAATATGCACCACAATTGAAAATTGCAAAAAACACTAAAACCCTCTATTTTGGGAGTTCAGGGTCATTCAAGCTCATCGATGTTGACACCATTAAAAAGCTTGTCACCAGTGCTTGTTATGATAAGCAGTATGTCTGCATCCATCTGAACTGGTTTTATGCTAAAGCGGTAAAATAATCACTTTTTAGAGGTGTAGCCATTTTTGATGCTCGACTGCATAGGCCTCTTTGAACCTAGGGGGTCGCAACTTGGGCTGTTAAAATCTGCGTTTAATGCTGAAAATTTCATACGCAGGTTGTCTTGGTCTATCTCTGGCCATTTTGGTGCAATCTACTTTTAAAATGTGTGTCGCAGGCCGAAATCGCAAAAATTCGCCAAAAAACCTTTTTTGGGAGTTCAAGGTTGTTCAAGGTCATTGATGTTGACAAATCTAAAAAGCCCATCACCAGTGCTTGTTACGATGTGCAGTAAGTCTGTACCTATCTGCAGCCGTTTTCACACTATTAGAGTCAATATTGGCAAAAATAACATCTTTTGGGGGGTACTTTTCTGACGCTCTTATTTGAGGGGAACCTCCTCACTAAAACCTAAAGTCCTTGGGCAGCCCACACTGAAGATTTTGTGATCCTGGCTTGCACTGTTTTGATAGGGCTCAAGGGTTTGACGGACGGACAGACAGACAGATGGACATTTCTACGATAGCTAAGACGCGCTATAGCATTACATGCTGTCGCGCATAAAAACTGGTGAGTCAGACAGCAAGACTCTTAACAAGAACACTGACAACTGCCCTAGAACACTTGACTGAAAGAGAAGTAGTAGTAAAGCAGGTATCTAATAATAGCTGTCCATCATCAACTTGCCATCTCTCATTACAGACTCATGGCTGCTGGCAAAAGGGCATTCTCCTTTGCTGGCCTGTTAGCATGGAATGGTCTTCTCACATACCCCAAAGAAACGCTTACCCTGAACTTTTTAGAGCATTCTCTTGAATGCTGTTTGTTTGATATGTATTGACAGCACATCAAGCACATTAAGAGATTTCTCGAAATGGTAGTGTGCTACGTAAATGTTTGCTTATTATTATTATTATTATTACATATGCCGTGCTGCAGATGGTGCTGGTGAGTTTCTGGATGCCTGGCTGCTGCTGATGGAGAAGCTGACGAACCCCAAGAACATTCTCGACTCGCCGTACGTGTTTGGAGTCAGGTCTTCGGAGCCATCGGCATTCAGTCCTCTGCAGTACCTTGTGCAGATCCAGAAGGTCGGACCGTTCTGCGAGTATCATCTTGTAGCATTGTTCTGATCGCATAATTTGTTGTGTGAACATTTGCAAACGATTAACGTTTTGGACATCTGTAAAATTTTTTGGCATTACAGATTTTTCGTGTGGATTTGTGAATAAGTTTTACTGAAATAGAATCATGAAAATTATTGAAGTCTGTCTGAAAAATGACGAATTTGAGAATGTTGAAAGATAAGTGGAAATAATTGAGAGCAGTAATGTACTGCAGTAGTTTATTGGGTTATCTTCCCATTTGTCTGTTGTCGAGATTCTGCTGTTCAGTAATTATTTGTCTAATTATGTTAATTTTGTAGGTTATTATTTTTGGAGCAAAGAACTTGATTTTTTGTGACTGCATTGAAATTTTTGACAACACCTATTTGTTTAATTGCAGTTAGTTTCTTAACATTTGTGTTAACAAGTTTGTCAACACGTTAGCTTTCATTCATGTAGTCAGAAAGTTCTTCAGGGTTCCCATGTTGTATGGAAAGTCCTGGAATTTGTTTCTTGATTTTCCAGGACATGGAAAGTTGTGGGAAATGAGTTTGGTCCTGGAATGTCCTGGAAAATGATAATCCTGGAGAGATGATTGATTTTTTGGGGGAGATGGATGGGGTTCAAAATAAACAACGTGTAGCATTAGCATGGCATAGCACTTACTTAGTGAAATACAGTTATGAGATGAATTTTAAAATATTTGATTTTTTAAATGTCATTGGACCATTGTTTACGGCACTTAGGCGGCAAGCATTTGTCCTGGATGATGTTTTGACAGTGACTGTATGTCGTGGAAATTTTTTACAGTAAAAGTGTGCGAACCGTGGTTCTTACTACTAGGAATGGTTTATTGGGGAGCTGGTTTAATTGGTATCTAAAATTATTTATTAGGTATTTATTACAACGGATTAGTTGTGCATTGTGCAGTTGGCGTTTAATGCTGTGATGCATCTATGGAACAAGAAACCACTAAAAGTGTACGGCAGCCGAATGTCAGAATCGTGCCTTTCCATACTGTGTCATATTATCAACGGTGAAGCTATTATCAAGGTTAGTTCACGTGATTTAAGTTATTTTGATTTCATTCACATTTGTTTTCTTATACATTTGCTTGCATGAAAATGGTCTTAATTTTTTGTTGCCACTGTTTATGTGGTGTAAAGAGTGATGAAAATGTGCATAGATTTGTGCTGGATTCGGAATTCTTTTACTGGCACACTCGGTGGGAAATGTTCAGTGAACTGGCTGTTGAGTATGACACACCTCAGCTGTGTTGCTACACTACCTTGTGCAATATTGCTGTCAGCTGCCTGCTGCCAATAATAGAGAATAGCTAGTGTGTAGTTCTGCCACCATCACGTTGCCAGGGCTGGTGTGAGTGTTCACTGCCTTTGCTGCACTTGCCAAATGAACTGGGTGAATTTTCACTGTCCCAGTGCGCTGCTGCGATGACAGTGTCACGTATCATCTTGCTGACTGTCTATTCATCAGGAATACTCGGAAAGACTCAAATTTATATCACGTCAGAGCCTCCAACGTTATTCCATCATAGTAGCCAGTACTATTCACGACCACTAACTTGTTCATCGGTGAGACTCCTAAATCAGAGCTCCTGTGGGCACCAGCATTAGGTCCAAGCTGCACTGGAAGACTGTTAACACGAAGACTAATAATATGGTTAAATATCTTGTATTATGCCGGAAATAATCAGTAAACATAAGGCATAGTCATTTGAATGTCAACATACTCGGCCATTTTATCGCGCCATTTTCTCTCCAACAACGATGACAGGCGACCAGTCACAGAATAGGCCGCGAAATACTAAGTAAGTAAGCAAGTTACTAGGCACGGGCCAGAGACTATTTTTGTAACTCACAATAACAGCACCAAACATAGACATTCTTGTGGCTATTACTGTACTGCTGGGCTGACATCTTTGCTGGTGGTTAACTGCAGGAGAAGCTGGAGAAGGAGACTGAGGCTGGTAAGACTGATGCAGCCGGCCCGTCATCAACAGCTGCTGGTGGTCAGTCCTCAGCTGCACAGGAACCTGAGGTCAACCAGGATCACTTGCGGCAGGTTAGACTCGGTGTTTTTTATCATTTAGTCCATTGCCACTGTAAGCTTTCTTTGTGTACAGTTGTCTGTCTCATTTTAAATGTAACTAGGTAACATTCAGTTATTCACTGATTTAATCTGGTTGTTTTTTAAGTTTGGGTATTTGTTTTTGGCAAATGTTAATATGCATTTGAAGACGTTATAATCTATTAACCCTCCTATGCTTTAATGTCATTCGTTTGCAGACATTTAGGATTTCTAGCCTTTACAAAGTTCTACTCTAAAATTCCTGTAAGTTCCAAAAGTTTACAGTAGTAGTAGTTATGATATACCATATTATTAAGAATCATCAGAAATGTACAGAAGTGTTACTTACCGGCAGTTGATGCAGTATGGCTGATGTTAGCATTAATGAAGATTAGTGAATTGATTTTTACTGTGCATGCTTCACTTGTCTGCATTAACTTTATGCACTCATATGAGTAAGAAGTAAGTAAGTTAGTTTAGCAGGCACAGTTTTGCAGTTAAGTCACAATGTGCTGTGATCTGAACATCGGAACAAAGACGACAAGCAACTGCCACTTAAACTGTTCAACATTAATGTCAGTTTGTCTCAGATGAGCTGGAAGGTTGTTCCGCAGCCTCGGACCTGCAGCAGCAAAACATCTGTCTCCATAGCTGCTGTAGGTCACATGTGTTTGACATGTCATGTGTAAATGTAAATGATGTTGTCAGCTGATTGATATGGGCTTCAGTCGTGAACAAGCAATGGAGGCTTTGCTTCACGCCAATGGTTTGGAACAGGCAACAGAGTATTGCCTGACACACCAGCAGCCTGCTCCAGTTGCTGCAGCCGCTCAGGTCTCTTGTCTACAAAAGTTTGCTTTTTTAGTATGTGCTGCTGTGCATTTATATTAACAGCAAATGACTGAGACAGCTAATTTGCTGTCTGTTTTAGCCGAATTTGGATGCTCACTTTTGGTTTTGGGTTTGATTTTAAATCATGTAGGCAGTCCCAGTTTTGGTCAGTCTCTGTTGATCTTATCGTCGAAGTTAGTCAATGTCAGGCAGGCTCAGTTAGTACTTGGATGGTTGGTTTTGCAACTAGCCACCCAGGCTAACTCAGCTTGGCCATTTCTTCATGGGTAGGTGCTGTGAGTACCAGTGAAAGCCGGGACGTAAAAGGGACACCATGCAATGCAATAGCACTGTATCCGAGATCTCGCAGTGTAAACTGGTGTCTGGCTGAGGGCTAAGGAAACAGAGATCAGTGCCGCCTGATGGGCTTTTTGGCTTGGGAAGGAGTTTTAATCTACAGAATTCTGCATTTTAGTATCTGCTGTTGTGCATAATGGTATGAAACCAGCCAAGTGTAGTTCCAGCCTAATTTATTGTGTGAAACCTCAGGAAAAAAATGTAACAAAGTAGCGTCACTAGATGTGGCTTTCGGTGTGCAAAAATGCTCTAAGATGCATTTGCAGCTGGGGGTCCGCTTTGGCTTCTGCTGGGGAGCTTACATTACTCCTTTAGATTACCATTATTAGTTACAATTAGTTTTCGTTGCAATAACCTATGGAGAAGTAAGTTTATGGCTGTGGAAAAGCCTGGGAAACTCGGGGATTTTTTCTCCTATTTTGTGACCACCATGTACAACTGTTGGCTTGTAGATGGACGTGGATTCAGAAGATGATCAGATGATGCGGGCAATAGCACTGTCACTGGGTCAGAACGTCTCGACTCTGGAAACTGAGGTAATTTAGACAGAACACTGACATCTCATGTTATTCTTCAGCTATTGTATCAGTAGCTACTTATATATGTTACTATATTGTTTGTATATTTTGCATTTGCTTTTTTCGGTAAATTCTTTCTTGGGTGGTACACTTTCCTATGCTGGGGTAACTTTAACAATGTAGCCTCGTCCAGCTTGGTAGTAGTACTACTGTAGTTGTTGTTTTGACACACTTGGGGTGCCAAAGGGTTTAGGAGATCTGTAGACCTAGATAATAGCGGCTGAACTTTTTGTTTGTTAGTTTTAAATGGTATAAGCTCTTCATGGGAAACCCATTTCAAAGCCACAGAGCATCACATGCCATATGGGATCACAATGAATGTTACTGGCCACTGGACACAGTCGACGTTAACCCCTGCCGGACAGGCCAGCACTCATTATGGAAGCCTGAGTTGACCTTGGTGTTGGTTATATACAATGCTGGTTTACTGACATTCACTCATCTAAGCATTAACCACCTGATAGTGTCTTGACCAGTTGTTCAACCTCATCATCATAAATCCAACATCCACTAACATTCTGTGTGGTTATTGTTCAGGAGACTGGTGAGAGTTCAAAAGCCAAGAAAGCCGAAGAGCAGGCAAAGGCAGCACCGGAGCTGCCGCTCGAGAAAGCTATCATTGATCATTTCAGTGAGACACTTCTGCCAGGTCGATTAACATATCAGTACTACTAGTGGTCATCAGTCGTCTGTGACTTCTAATGGCGTGACTGAACAAACCAGACGACACGCGTCAGGCATGACGTCACTGCTAGCCTGCATTGCTAACAATACTGAACAAAATTCTTTTTTATATCCACAAAATGGCCATATAAATAAACAAACTAATATTGCACGCATCACCGGCTTAATATAGGACCGGAAAACACTTCAATAATGCTAATTTAACTAATCGTATTATTGCAGTTATTGGACCGTTGCATAAAATGGCCGACCACAAACGTCAAAGTTGAGTCAAACTAAAAGTCTGAGCTCATCTTGTAGTTGACCGAGTTCTAGCAATTTCTGGCAGAAATTCTACAAATTTCGTTGCCAAGGCAACAAAATCAGCCATGGTAAACTTACTAAAATTATTTATTTGCTCCACCCTTAAGACCCCTTGTTAGATGCAAGAATCTCGGAGATATCTCCTACATGTGTCAAGTTATAGCCAATTTTGTCCCAAATTTCATTGCCATGGCAACGGGGGTCGGTCGGGGAAAAATACGATTGGCAGCATTCAATGGCCCATCCCCAAAAACCCCATATAGACGCAAAAATTTTGCAGATATCTCTTACACAAGGCGAGTTATAGCCAATTTTGTCCCAAATTTCGTTGCCATGGCAACGGGGGTCGGTCAGGGGAAAATGCGATTTGCAGCATTCAGTGGCCCAGGGAGGGTTCGGGGTAAAATTAAATGACACCATTAGATTAGCTATCCCTGAAAACCATAGCATAAAACCAAGAATTACGACTCTATCTTATACACAGCTAAGGTTATGACCGTTTTAAGAATTTTTCAATTTTCCTTATAGGCTCTGTTGTAATTTTTTGAATAAATACGTTAAATATTAATTTCAAATTTTTTAATTCTCAAAAGGCACATCCTTGCACGAGACCGCGTCGTTTGAGCCATCACATACAAAAATCCGCCGAAGGGTCTGATTTGTAGGTGAG